>ERZ1292623.2373-Hain-H51-01um-R1-2373-length-16953-cov-13_pt1 | contig 16953 bp, 18 predicted proteins | sample MGYA00564398_ERZ1292623 | MGnify/ENA primary metagenome ERZ1292623 (study PRJEB36523, sample SAMEA6512633) | groundwater metagenome | collected 2019-01-07 | study: AquaDiva: Metagenomics assemblies of 32 groundwater samples | reverse complement strand
ATCTTGGTATTAATGAAAAATCTGGGTATTGGTCGTGTTGGAAAAATAGTAAGCATAGAGGAAAAGGATATTATAATTTATTTAGGAAGTTATTAAAATGCTCAGAACAACAACTTAGATTACTTTGTGAAGATAAAAAATTATTAATAGAGGATGAATTTAATTCTATCAAAGATAAATTAAATAGTAAAGATATTATAAAAGAAAATAAAATACAGCTATTAAATTTCTTCCCTGAGTTTCTAGAAATTAAGAATAAGGGAGGAACTAAGCGATTTTGGGATTATTTAATAGAGAGAGGTTTTGATAATCCAGAAATTATTATTTCTAATTATCATTTGTTGTGTTGTTTAATTAATGAATATAAATTTAGAATTATTATGCCAATTTATAAAAATAGTAAATTGGTAACATGGACATCCAGAAGTATATATAAAAATGCAAAATTAAGATATTTAAGTCATGCAAAAGAACTATCTGTTTTAAATATTAAAGATACTTTATTTGATTATGATTATATTAATGGTGGTGGGGAAGTATTATTTATTACTGAAGGTCCTTTTGATGCTATGAAGATGCATTATTTATTTCCTTCTTTTGTTTACAAAGTAACTTGTCTTTATACTAAAAGTATTACTAATTCCCAGGAGGTTTTATTATATAATATAGCAGCTAAATATGATAAAATAATTTTACTTTTAGATAAAAATGAATTAAGTCAATCTTTATTTTTAATGAATATTTTAAGTTTTATTCCTAATTTTAAAACAATGATATTTCCATTTGAGGATATTAAAGACCCAGGAGAATTGACTTCAAAACACATGAATGAATTATTAACTATATTACAATGAAAGAAATCAAATTAACACAAGGAAAAATAGCTTTTGTAGATAATAAGAATTATGAAATATTAAATAAATTTAAATGGTGTGCTTATTGGGACAAATGGAATTGGTACGCTTTAAGAAATAGCTATTTCATAAATGGTAAACGTAAAAAAATATGGATGCATAGAGAAATTATGAATGCTGAGAAAGGGGTACAAGTAGATCATAGAAATGGTAATGGGTTAGATAATAGAAAAGAGAATCTTAGGTTATGTAATAATCAGCAAAATCAACGCAATAAACTTAATTCTTACAAAAATAATAAATTAAAAATAAAAGGAGTTTCTTTTTGTAAAAAATCAAAAAAATTTAAAGCTGTTATACATATAAACAAAAAACAAATTTATTTAGGAAGTTTTAATGTTCTTGGAGATACTGATAGTGCTTATAGAATAGCAGAAGAAAAATATTTTGGTGAATTTGCAAGGAAATATATATAAATGAATGTAAAAGATATGGTTGAAGCTAATACCATTTTAAAAATTAAAGTTGGTTCTGAATTATACGGGACATCAATTATTGGAAGTAGTGACATTGATTATTTTGGAGTATGTATTCCTACTAAAGATTATATATTAGGAACACAAAAATTTGAGTTATTAGAAGAACGTACAAATCCATCAAGTTCTGGTAGAAGAAATATTAGTTCTGATAATGATACTACAATATATTCTTTGCAAAAATATTTCAAATTATTGAGTGATAATAATCCTAATGTTTTAGAAACTTTGTTTGTAAACAAAGAAAATATCATATATTCTAATAGAGCAGCAGAGGAGATATTAAGATACAAACATATATTTTTATCTAAAAGAGCTTATTATAAATTTAGTGGATATGCTTTTTCACAAAAAAGAAAATTACTTACAAAAGAACCAATAGGATTAAGGAAGGAATTAACAGATAAATTACGAGAAGAAATGATAAGAAGAGGGATATTTTGAGTAATTTGTGCAAATGTGGGTGTGGGTCAGAGACTAAAAAAAATAATAAATTTTTACAAGGACATAATTTACATTCATGGATAGAACAGTTCTCTAAAGAAGAAAAATTAAAAAAATATATTAAAGCTAAGAAATCTTTAAAACTATTTTATGAAAATAATCCAAATAAATTAATAGAAAGAGGAATAAAAATATCAATAACTAAAAATACACCACAAGGAAAAGTAATAAGTAAATTAGCTTATGAAAAATGTAGATCTAAAGTTGTATCTAAACTTAAAGGAAGAATTGCATGGAATAAATTAAATGATTCTGAGAAAATTAAAATTAAATGTTTAAATTGTAACAAAGAGATATTAGTTATTCCTTTTGTTGCTAAAACAAAGAAATATTGTTGTAGAATATGTAAAGATGCTTATAGAAAAGGAAAACCACTTTTAAATTGGAATCCTAGTAGCTTTAATAAAAAAACTGGTAGAGGTATTAGTGGTGAATATAAAGAAATAAGATTTAGAAGTTCTTATGAACTTTCCTTTATTAAAAGAATGTTTGATCTTAGTTATCTTATTGTAGCAGAACCATTTAGAGTAAGACTTATAGATTATTTAAATTCTAATTATATAAAATATTATAATATAACAAATAATCAATTTTATACTCCTGATTTTTTAGTTAATAATAATTTGGTAGTTGAAATAAAACCACAAAAGTTACTTGATACTTTTGATTATTTAAATGAAGAAGCCATTTATAAAATGATGGCATTAGAAAAATATTGTAAGATAAAAAATTTAGATTGTTGTTTTATTACAGATGAAATGATGCAAGAATATTTATTAAATTATAATGATATTAAAAATATTTCAAAACCAGATATAATTTTTTACAAAGAAAAAGACAATGAAAGATTTAGATAATTTAAATATAGAAAAAATAATTGAGTTAGATTTTGCACAGTTCTCTGATGATAATTTACTTTCTTTGTACAGAGAATACAACAGAGCTTCAACTAAGTATGCTGCTCATCTTATTAGATTGTTGTTTTTTGGAATAGAATTATTAGACACAGGTAGTATTAAATTTCCAACAGATTGGGCTAAATATTTAATTCAAATAAAAAAAGGAGAATGGCCTTTCTCTCATATAATAGACAAAGCTACTTATTTAGAAGAGCAATTGGTTAATGCTTATAATCATACTAAACTACCAGAATTACCAGATTTAGAGGCAATAAATAAATTACAAATTAAACTCATAGAAGGACATTGGAGCAATAATAATTAAAAAATATTAATTTAAAGGAGATGACACGATGAAAATATTTAATACTGATGGAACTAAAATTAATTTATCTTTAATAAATTATGATGTAATTAATTTTTCTGATTCACAGAAACAAATTATTCTTAATAAGGATAATTACATTTCTAAATGTGTTAAAATTGTAACAAGAATGTCTTGGAATGATTTACAGCTTATTGTTTTAGTGATTGAAGCCTTAAAGAGACAATCCGTTGTAAGCATTCACTTAGAAGTACCTTATTTTTTGGGGGCTAGGTCAGATCGTTTATTTGATAAATTTTCTACTAATTATCTTAAAGATATTATATGTCCTATCATTAACTCATTAAATTTAAAATCTGTTTCAATTTTAGACCCTCATTCTAGTGTATTAGAAGCATGTATAAATAATTTTGAAGAACTTTCAATTAAACCTTTTTATGATTGGTTTAATGAGACTTATTTATCTACAACAGAGGATAAACAACAAACTTGGGTAGTATCCCCTGATTATGGTGCTATTAAAAGAGTAGAAAAGTTTGCTAATAATTATGGTTTTGAAAAAGTTTTAAATTGTTCTAAAGTAAGAGAAATACAAACAGGTAAAATATTAGATATTCATATACCTATAACAGATTTTGGTGGGCATAATTGTATTATAATTGATGATATTTGTGATAATGGAAATACTTTTATTAATTTAGCTAAAGAGTTAAAAGAAAGAAATGCTGGAACTATTACATTATTAGTTACTCATGGTATCTTTGCTTCTGGTTTTGATAACTTATTTAAATATATAGATAAAATTTATACAACAAATTCTATTGATGATTTAAACTTTTTATTAAAGGAAAAAGGATTTACTTCTTTATTTCAATATTCTGTAATTTAACTATTGGGGGAAAATAGATGGCTTTAAAAAATATATATAATTTATGTGATGCTTATAAATTTTCTCATCCGATACAATATCCTGAAGGCACAACAAAAGTCTATTCAAATTGGACCATTAGAGGTACATATATACCTAATTTGGATTATTATATATTTTATGGTTTACAATATTTTATAAAAGAATATTTGATAGATAGGTGGAATACTGAATTTTTTAATTTACCTAAAGAAGAGGTTATATCAAAATTAAAAAGACGTTTAATTAATTTTTTTGGTAAAGCAGATGTTTTTCATTATGAAAAATTACATGAATTAGGGTATTTGCCTATTGAAATAAAAGCTCTACCTGAAGGCAGTAAAGTTTCTTTACGTGTTCCTTGCGTTTCTATAGTAAATACATTACCTGAATTTTATTGGGTGACTAATATGTTAGAAACTATTTTTTCTAACACAATATGGGGTGCGATTAATAGTGCTACTATAAGTTCTTTATATACAGAAATTAAGGATAAATATTTAAAATTAACTTGTGATGATTATTCTTTAAAAGATTTTTTACAGCATGATTTTTCTTATAGAGGCATGTTCAGCAATGAAGCTGGCATTATTTCAGGGAGTGCTTTTTTATTATTTTCAAATGGTACAGATACAGTTCCAGCAGTGGATTTTTTAGAAAACTATTATAATGCTGACAGTGATAAAGAATTTATAGGTGGCAGTGTACCAGCCAGTGAGCATAGTGTAGTATGTGCTGGTGGTGATGACAATGAAGAAGATACTTTTTTACGTTTAATTACAAAAGTTTATCCAGATGGGATATTTTCTTATGTATCAGATACTTGGGATTATTTTAATTTAATAAATAACATAGCTAGAAAATATAAAGAGGTAATTCTAAAAAGAAATGGTACTATTGTATTTAGACCAGATAGCTCACCTAAAACTCCACTAGAAATTATTTGTGGAGATAAATCTTTAGAAGATAAAAGTTCTTTAGAATATAAAGGAAGTTTAGAAATATTATGGGATATATTTGGTGGTAATATAAATTCTAAAGGATATAAAGTAATAAATCCTAAAGTTAAAATAATTTATGGGGAATCTATTTCTATACCATTATATGAAAAAATTTGTGAAACTATGAAACAAATGGGATTTGCCTTATCAAATTTAATAGTGGGTATTGGTAGTTACTCATTTCAATATAATACGAGAGATACTTTAAAGCAAGCTTGTAAAGCTACTTATGTTGAAATTAATAATGTACCAAAAGAGATATTTAAAAATCCAAAAACAGATAAATCAGGGAAACAGTCTGCTAAAGGATTATTAAAAGTTATTAAGATTGGTGATAAATATGAATTATTAGATAAAGTAAACAAAGAAGATGAGATGCAAAGTGAACTTAAAACTGTATTTAAAGATGGTATATTAATAAAAGAAACATCTTTAAATGAAATAAGACAATTGTGTAGAAAAAATATTTAATATAGTGTATTCATAAATAATTAATAATTAATTTAAATTATAATAATTTTGTTAAATGAGAATATAATGAATTTAACAGAAAAGTATGGTATTTATGTGACAATTATTCTTTTAATTACAGGTATTCTTTATTATTTAATAATTATTCCTAAATATTAAAAAGGAGCTATATCTGGAAAATAATGAATTATTTAAAGCATTACTTAAAAAAGATATAAAACAAAACATAATTAATATTGTTAGTAATAATTTAGGAGTTTGTATAGGACTAAAAATAAATTCTTTATATAATTTTACAATACATAATTTTTCATTTATAATTCATAATAAATTTAGTGTTAATTTATTTTATAATAAAAAGAATGAATTAGTGATAGTAATAAAAGAAGATGAAAAAATAAAAGTGTTAAGTGAAATAACTACAGGCTGTTTTGTAGCTTCTATTTTAATAGATATTACTAATCCTAAATTAATCCCATTCAATAGTTTAGTTGGTGGGTTAAAATTTTATAATCAAATTAATAAAAAATTAATAACACAAAAAGATATAACTTTTTTTATTGATTCTATAAATAAATATAATATAATAATAAATAAATTTAAAAAAATTAATTCTTATTTTATTTTTGATATAAGTAACTCTACTAAAAAGGAATAAAGTAATGTTATTAAAAACCGCAGAACTAAAACAGGTGTTAAAATATGCAAAAACTTGCTTACCCTCCACAAGTGTTTTGCCAATGCTATCCCATATACCTATATTAACTCACATTTGTTTTAAAGATAATAAAGTTTTTGTTTTTAATGGAATAGAATCAATAGTTATTGATTATGAAACAGGATTAAATTGTGCTATTCCAGGTAAATTATTTTGTGATTTTATAGAAGCGATAATGGTGGAATCACTCGAAATTATACAAGAAGAAACTAAAGTAAAAATTAAAGTAGGAAGATCTATTGCTAAATTTGAGATGATTCCCACAAATAAGTTTATTTACTCTTTGCCTGAAACGCTGTCTGAAAAACAAATAGATATGGATTCTGATTTTATTAATGGAATGAAAAAATGCTTAATTTCGATTAATGCAGATAATACTAAAATTAATCAATATGGAATAACACTTAATGATAATTGTTTATATTCCACTGATAGTAAAAGAATATCAAAATATAAATTACAAAAAGAATTAAAAATAGATTTTAAAATATTGATTCCCAGAGGATTTTGTGAAATATTTACTAAAATAATAAATGATACGCCTTGTATTATGTCATTTTCAGATAAGTACATATCTGCTGAATTTAAAATTACTTTAGGAGAAGAAACTACAGATAGTGTAACTTCTGTAAAATTAAAAAATATAAAATTGTATACCGAGGTATTTGCAGATATTGCATTTCTTGATTATACACAGTTTAATAATATGTATATAGAGGATTCTGATTTTTACTTGAACACTGATTTTAGGGACACTATTAATAAATGTAATTTATTTTTATCAGGATTGTCTGAAAAAGTTATTGAATTTAATGTAACTGATACTATAGAAATAAATGCAATTGGAAAATTAGGTAATTATAATGATAATTTGGATATAAAAGTTATAAAAAACATAGGAAAATTTAACGCAGAAATAGAATTATTAAAACAATTAATAAATAACACTACATTTATAAAATTTATTAAGGATGATAATAGAGTTATTATTCTTGGGAAGGAAGGAAACTATTTACATTTATTAGGAAGCATGTATACTCATAGTTAATTAAGGTAAATTTATAAAATTAAAATAACTAATTTATTTTAGGAGTTTCACTAATTGTCTTTTTTCTTTACAGAGCAATCACAAAAATCAGGAAATTCTGATACTTTACTTAAATTAGCAGGTAAACATGAATGCTTAGTTTGCCCATTAACAAAAGTAAAACAAAATTTTCCTAATATGCTTGCATCTGGTTCTGATAACCCATTAGTATATATTTTAGGTGAATCACCAGAAAAAAGTGAAGCGGAACAAGGTAAACAATTTATTAGTTCTTCTGGACAATTATTACGAAATGAATTAAAAGATATTTTTGAAAGAAATTATGAAACTAAGATAAGATTTAATAATTGTGTTCGTTGTTGGTCTGGAGAAGAAAAGAATACACCAAGTTATGTGGAATTAGAATGTTGTAAAAAAAGTTTAATAGATGATATAGAAAAAACTAGACCTAAAATAATAATTGGAGTTGGAAATATTTCATTAAAACAAATAGTAAATATTACAGGTATCACATTAAATAGAGGTAGGAAATTTCCAGTAAAAATTGGGAATCATATTTGTTGGTATTTTCCAATAATGCAACCATTATATGTAATTAAAAAAAGAGGAAAATATGGTGAAAGTGAGTATGATAAATTATTTAGACAAGATATACAAAATGCAAAGAATTTTTTAGAAAGTAAAAATTATTATGACCCCCTATATATAAATAAAGGATATAATGATGGTGTTTTTATTAGAACATATAATGAATTTAATATAGCTGATTTGAAAGATATATTGTATGACTTTTCTAAATTACCTTTAATTGCTATTGATATTGAAACTACTGCTTTAAAACCTTATAATGGTGGTAAATTTCTTAGTGTAGCTATAAGTAATTATGATACTACTTTTGCTTTTACTTTAAATAAACTAACTATTCCTTTGTTTAAAGATTTTTTGTATACTTCTGGTGTAAAAATAACTCATAATGTCAAATTTGAGCTAGAATGGTTTGCCTATTATTTTGGTGATGATATTGTTTATAATACTGAATGGGAAGATACATATGCTATGGCGTATATATTAGATGAACGTAAAGGGGGTTTATCGTTAGACTATTTATGTTTATTAACCGTTGGGTTTAATTTAAAAACATTATCTAATTTAAATAGAGCAAAATTAGAGGATGAAGATATAAATAAAGTTTTACTATATAATGGGTTAGATGCAAAATTTACTTTTTTATTATATGAAAAATTAAATAACCAATTAAATGATAAATTACAGAGTGTTTATAAAGAACAAGTTAACACTGGAAAAATGCTAGCTTTGACACAAAAAAAAGGATTAGTATACTCATCAATAAAAATGAAAGAATTTGATGCAGATTTAACTAATCAAATAGATATTATTGTGCAAAAAATAAAAAATAGAGAGGAAATAAAAACATATGAAAGGGCATTTGGTTCAATTAATATTAATTCCCCAGCACAAATAAGAAAATTACTATTGGAAGTATTGCAATTAAAGTTAGAGAAAAAAACTGATTCTTATACAGAAAAAGAAGATTTAGAAGATGATTTTCATGAAGATAAATTTAGTACAGATAAAACTGTCCTAACTGAATTAGCAAATAAAGGAATAGAAATATGTAAATTATTATTAGAGTATAGAGAATTAAATACTTTAATGACTAAGTATGTTCAGCCTATTCCTAAACTAATTGATAGTGATGGGCTATTAAGAACACAATTTAATCATTGTTTTACAAGTACGGGTCGTTTAAGTTCTCAAGACCCAAATTTACAAAATTTGCCTAAAAGAAAAAATAGACATATAAGAAATATTATTATTGCTCAAAAAGGGCATAAATTTGTTGCTGTTGATTTAGCACAAGCAGAATATAGAATGATAGCTATGGAATCTAAAGATAAAAAAATGTGTGATGCTATTATAAATGGCTATGATCCACATAAAGAATGGGCATTAGAATTAATCAGGTTATATCCAAAATATGCAAATGTTAATAATATAACAGAATTTGAGAATGATAAAATTAAACTAAAAAAAGTAAGGGATGAACTTAAAAATTTATTTGTTTTTCCTGTTATATATGGAGCCAGTCCTTATGCTGTGTCTAAATATTTAAAAATACCTATTGAAATAGCAGAAGCATTATATAATAAGTTTTTTAAATTACATGATGGAATAAAAAAACATCAAAAGAAAATTATAGAAAGGTATAATAAATTTGGTTATGTAGAAAATTTATTTGGAAGAGTAAGAAGAGCGCCTATAAATAAAAATAAAATTTATAATACTGGTGCTCAAGCTAACGCATCTGATATAGTTGTTAGGGCTATGAATAGATTATCTAAATATGCAGTAAAAACTAAACAAGAGAAATTTCAACCTATTTTAAATATACATGATGATATTTCATTTTATTTACCAGAAGCTTCTTTAAAGGAAGATATTGAATTAATAGCTAAAGAAATATGTAATCCTTGTTTTGATTTTATTAATGTACCTATAGGAGTTGAGGTATCTATAGGAGATTCTTGGGGAGAGTTAAGCAAGTACAAAGATTATAATACTACTATGTTTAACTATGGATGATAAAACTTTATTTTTATTACAAAGTAAAGGAGAAATTAAAAATGTATGATATTTGTGGTATAAAATTATTGTGGAAAGTATAATATGGTCAAAAAAAATAAAATATTGGTAAAACATATTATAAAAGAAGGCAGCAGGTTTCATGTAATAAGTTATGATACTAACGGAGCACATTGTAATATAAAAAATTGCGAAATAAATAAAAAATTATATGAAAGTGGAAATAAGTAATGTGGGATAGTTGTGATGAGGATATAACATACAGAATTACACCAAGCAGATAAAAAATAAATTTATATTCTATCTTAGATATTAGAAAGATTAAATTTAAATTATAATTATTTAATATTTTTTATTGACAAATTCAATTTTGATGATATAATTATGAAGAATTTTGTTAAAAATAAGACTGATGGAGGCTATTTAATTAAAGAAAGTTTAGCTTTAAAATTACAAAAAGAGTCCATTGAATATGTAAACAATATAATAAATTTAATGAAAAAATATAATAAAAATACAAGGATTAATTTATTATGACTAATGAAACTTATATAACAAAATATAGACCAATTAATTTAGACGAAATTATTGGTCACAAAGCTATTGTTTTATCTTTAAAAGAATTATTAAAAAATAAATCAAGTCTACCACATGGTTTTTTGTTTGTAGGGGAACCTGGATGTGGAAAAACTTCTTTTTCTCGTATTTTAGCAAGAGAGCTAGGGTGTGATGATCAGAATATATTAGAAGTGGATGCTGGTATAGTTAGTGGTGTGGATGCTATGCGGGAATTGATGAGTAATGTAAAATATCATGGTTTTGGAAAAAGCTCCACTAGGTGTATTATTATAGATGAAGTACAAAGATTGTCAAGTGCAGCTTGGGATTCAATACTAAAAACATTAGAAGAGCCTCCAGAGCATGTTTATTTTTGTTTTTGTACTACTGATGGAAGTAAGATTCCAAAAGCTATAGCAAATCAGAGATGTCACAGGTATACTTTGAAAGAAATTAAAGAACAGGAAATATGTGATTATTTAAACTTTGTTAAAGAAAATGAAAATTTAAAATTATCCACTGAATGTTTGGCATTAATATCCAAAGAATGTAATGGGAGTCCTAGACAAGCTTTAAGTTATTTATCACAATGCAGAGCTTGCACAACACCTAAAGAGGTAGCTGATTTAATTGAATCAGCAGTAGAAAATAATGAGGTTATAGAGTTATGCAAAACATTAATGAAGAAATCCTCCTGGAACAATATATCTGTGATATTAAAAAATTTAAAAAGTCAAAATTTACAGCCTGAATCTGTAAGAATAAATATAGCTAATTATTTTAATGCCTGTATTTTGAATTCTTATAATGATAAAGAAGCAATTAAATTTTTAACTATTTTAAATAATTTTTCTAAACCAATATATGAAAATACTGGATGGGTAACATTAACTTTAGCTTGTGGGAGCGTTATTTATCATGAGTGAAATAAAACCATTAATTCGTGATTATGATGATCAAGTAAATATAGATCTTCTCTTTGATAAAGTTAATGAATTAATAGAGAAAGTGACGGAATTGGAAAAACTAATTAAAAAACTTAACTAGAAAGTATTGGGAAGGCTAATAAATAATGACAACATTAATGCAAAAATATACAACTCCTGAACAACATATAATATATTTAAGAGATGAAGATTTATTAAAATGTTTAGAGGAAGTATTAGAAAATGATAATAAAGCTGTATATTGTGCAATAGGTAAAAATGTTTTTAATATATCTAGTAATATTTCAGAACAATTTGGGATTGGTTATGAGAGTTCTTTAAAATTTACTAAACATAATGTTTATAAAGAATCAGCTAAAAGATGGTTAAAGAGAATGAATAATTGTTGTAAAAATAAGAGTAAAAAACAGTAAGTTAAATAAAACTACAACAGAATATTTAGTCGGTATAAAAATACGTATTGATAAAGAAATAATCAGAAGATGGTGTAAATAAACTGAGAATAAGTAAAGGAGATTAAATGGTATCAATTGATTCTATACTTGCAGAAAAAGGATTAATAAAACAAGATATTTTAAATACAGATAAATTTGCTTTAGATAAAGAATGTATAGAACATCCACAAATTTATGATATAGTTGGTGAATTAGTATCTTATTTAGAAGGTGAAAGGGATTCTGTTAAATTAGACAAAGAAGAATTATGGGCACAAAAAGCAATAAATTATAGAAAATTATTAGAAGCAGAAGGAACAAAAACATCTGATCCTAAAATAGAGCAGTTGGTAACAATTGATCCAGAATATAAAAAAGTGTCCAAAAAATATCTAGAATTAAAATTAAAGTGTGATTTATTAAAAAATGTTAAAGAATCACTAGATAAAAAAACAAAACAATTAGATAATTTGACTTATTTATTTAATTCCAATTATTTTACTTTAAATGTTGGGAGAGAGAAGGAGGGAGTAAAAGAGCTAAAGGTAGAGGAAAAAAGAAAATTAATTAGAAGATTCTCAGTTTCACCAGAAAAAATTCCAATTTTATAATTTATTTTACTAATTTTATAAAGGATTAAAATATGACATTTACCAGAGATAGTAGCAAAAAACAATTTGTATATCAAGAAAGAAGTGCTGATTCCGTTTTTGAAAGAACAAGAAAAGGATCAGATAAAGATGGTTATATAAATCTTGCAGAATTTAAATGGTTCTCCGTTAAAGAAAATGCCGATCATTGTATTAGACCATTACCCCCATTTTGGCCTAATGCACAACATTGGGGTATTGATATTCATGTTCACTTCAATATAGGGTCTGATAATGCTGCTTATTTATGTTTAAACAAGATGAAAAAAGGAAAGTGCCCTATATGTGAAGAAATAGCTAAATCAGATGATGAAAAATATGTTAAAAAAATGAAAGTATCCCCAAGAGTATTACAATGGATAATTGACAGGGATAATGAAAAAGCAGGCCCCATTCTCTGGGCTCCAGCAAAATCTTTTGATACTGTGTTATTATCTGTAGCAACAAACAAAAAAAATAGGTCTGCTACTCCAGTAGATAATCCCGATAGAGGAACTGATGTTTCCTTTAAAACAGAAGGATCTAAAAATGAAGGACATTTAAAATATCTTGCACATAAATGTGAGGAACCTTCTTCTTTGTCTGAGGATGAGAATAAATACAATGTATGGTTAGAATTTGTACAAAAAAACCAACTTCCATCATTATTAAAATTTTATACTTATGACCATATTTATACTGCACTTCATGGAAAATCACCAGTACAATCAGAATCTCAAGAAACTTTAATACATGCAGTAAAAGCAACTGTAACGGAAGAAAAACCACAAACTATATTGTCACAAACACAAGTTAAGCCAGATCACAAATTTGATTATACCTATGAACAAGTAATGATGGCTTCAACAGAAGAATTGGATAATATATTATCTACTATTATGGAGTATCTTGCTGTAAATGAAAGTGAAGTTTCTGCTATGGATGATAATAAATTAAAAGTATATATTTGTTCTTTGTTAAAACTGAGTTCTACTATTACTGAAAACTCTGATTCTCCAGCAACAAAATTACGAAATAGATTTAAAAGAAGTGTATCACCTGCTTGACTAAAAGATAAAACTTGGGAGGAAGTAAAACAAGAATTTAATAGTAAAATGTAATAAATATGTGGGCATGTTTTAAGGTAGCAATGAGTAATTCAAATGCTTATGTAATTGGTTTAATTCTAATTCTACATGTATAAATTTAATTTAGGGCTAGTATCCGAACTGGCATAGGAGAGGGACTTAAAATCCCTTGACCATAAGGTCATTGTAGGTTCAACTCCTACCTAGCCCACTTTTTTTTAATTAAATGATTACTATTGTTCACTCCTATTTATAGTAGAATAAATAAATAAATAAATAAAGGAATAAGAAAAATATGGGAAGAAAACCAAAAGAAAAGGATGATCAGATAATTACTGATGATGAATTTTTAGAAATTAATAAAAAAGATATTAAAAAAGAAGAAAATAATAATTATTTTATGATAAAAGATAAAGTAGAATTCTTTAGTTCTGGCTGTACCCAATTAGATTGTATACTTGGTGGAGGGTGGGCAGAAAGAAGAACATTTAATATAATTGGGGATAAAATGACAAGCAAGACTGGAAATAGTGTAGAAGCTTGCATTAATTTTATGCTAAAATATCCTAATGGTAGAGTATATTATATAGAAACTGAAGCTGCTCTTGATAAAGAATTAGCCTCAAAAGTAGGATTGACTTTTAATCAGAAAAATATAATTTTAGTTGAAGATATTGTGACTATTGAAGGATTGTATAATAAATTATTAGAATTATCTGGTGTTACGGAGGATGATGAGGTAGCAAAATTAGATAAAAATATAAAGATTAATACTATTCCTACATTAGTAATTGTAGATTCTATGGATGGATTAAGTGATGCTGCTGAGTTAGAAAGAGATATAGAGGAGAAATCTTTTGCTATGACCAAAGCTAAACAATCTCATGCTTTGTTTAGAAAATTAACCAGAAAAATTTGGTTATCTAATATTACTTTAGGAATTGTTTCTCAAGTTAAAGATAATATTGGTGTTACTTTTGGGAATAAAGAAACAATTGCATGTAAACATGCTTTAGAATTTTTTAGCTCCCAACGGTTATGGTTAGCACATTTAGGAATGATTACTAAAACTATAGATGGGATAGATATGCCTATAGGTAATAAAATTAAAGCTAGATGTGCAAAGAATAAAGTTGGTAGACCATTTAGAACATGTGAATTTCCTATTTATTATGAAATGGGAATTAATGATTTAGAATCTAATATTAATTGGTTAGGTGCTATTAATAAATTAAATAATTTTGATTTTAAAAAATACAATATAGAAATACCTAAAAGATTTTCTACATTAATGGAAAAATGTATAGAAAATGAAAAATTTAATGAAATTAGACAAGAAATAAGTAATTATGCTATTTGTTGTTGGAAAGAAATTGAATCTAAATTCTGTCCTCCTTATAAAAAATATTAATTAGTGTAATAAGAAGCAAAAATAACAAGAAAAAGTAAGATTTTATATTGACAAATTTGAATTTCATGGTATAATTAATAATAAGAATGAGTGATGTGATTTAAAGATTTAAATAAGGCATCAAATTAATTTACATACATAACTCAATTGGAGAGAGTATTAGACTGCTAATCTAACTGTTACAGGTTCGATTCCTGTGGTATTCAGTAGAAATACTGACAATAATTAATTTAAATAGCCTTAGTTTTTCTTATAGAGACACCAGAAAAGTATACATACTTTATTCGTTGGTTCAAATCCAACTAATCCTTCGGGATTATGGCCGAGAGGTTTAAGGCAATTGACTTAGTATCAATCAAAATAGTTAAAAACTTTTCTAAATTGTCTCATTTTTAATTTAAAGCACTTAGAAAGTATACATACAGTCAAAGAGATGACTTCCATATCTCACAATTACAAAAACGGAAACTTTCTTAAATAGCTTTTATTTTTATAATTCCAAACTTTAAAAGGAGATTAAAGTGCAAGAGAAGGAACTTTTAGAAAAAAATAAACTTATTCAACAATTATTTAAAATGCCACATGGTAATTTAAATAATTACATTGACACTTTAACTATGTCAAAAAATGACAAAGATTTATTTGCTCATTATATTGCTTGGAACAGTAGTAATAGTAAAATAACTGATTCTAAATGTGCACTTCCTATTATAGCTCTTAGAGCTTTTACTAAACAAGATAAAGAATATGCGGAAAATGCTTTAGCTTGTTTAATGTTACTTAATCCAAGAGAATTATACAAAGCGTATCAATTTTCTAAAACATTAACACAAAAGGGAAATGTAATATCAGGTGGATGGAGAAAAGAATTACAAAAAGTTATCCAAAAGTACTTAAACATAAGAGAATCTAATAATAATTGGTGGGATAAAGCAGTAGTAAGAAATAGAAAAGCTATGTTAGCTTTATATACTATTGCTCATTATAAACCATCAGAAAGAGCACAAAGTATATTATTTAGAAAAGAATATTCTAAAAATTCAGTATTTCAAATAATTAAAGATTTAAAAAATATGACTCCACTAGCGGCGTGCGGGGAAATATTAAGATATAATTTACCAATGTCTGTAGTTATTGGTTCTGGAGTAAAAATACAAGATAATAGAGACGTTCTATTAGCTATGATTTCAAATATGACTGGTAATGAATTATTAAATTCTTCTAAAATGTTACAGACTCTTGGTGCATTTAATTTTCCTGAGGTTAAATCTGCATATGATATTTCTTTAGAGAAAGCCAAAACAGATAAACGAGTAAATATTTTTAAAGCATCAAAAGCTATAGAAAAAGTTGATAGCAAGATAGCTAAAAAATTAGTAACTATTCAAAATGAGCAAGAAGCATTATTAAAAAAGATAGATGCCAATGTTTTAATTTTAGGGGATTGTTCTGGTAGTATGAGTTTAGCTATAGAAATAACAAAAAAAATAGCTAGTGTAGTTTCATCTAATGTTTCTGGTAATAAATATTTAATATTTTTTAATTCATTTCCTAGATTATTTGATATAACTGATAAAACTTCGCAACAAATATATGAAATGACCAAAAATATAAGGGCTACTGGTATGACAAGTATAGGTTGTGGTGTTAAATATTTAATGGATTATCAAAAAGAAGTTGATATTATAATCATAATTAGTGATGGTGGTGATAACACTAATCCTGTTTTCTCAAAAGCTTACAAAGATTATTGTTCAAAATTAAATGTAGAACCATTAGTTTATTTTTTTAGAACGGAGGGTAATTCGGATGATTCATTAAGCAATCTTTGTAAAAATGCTAATATAGAAATTGAGAAATTTAAAATTGATAATACTTTTGATTATTACTCATTACCAAATATTTTAAGCACAATAAAAAGATCAAAATTTGATTTCCTTAATCAAATTTTGGATACACCATTACTAACTTTAGATAAAGTTTTTAGTTATAAAGAATAAATGAAAGTTATATTTTATA
>ERZ1292623.1021-Hain-H51-01um-R1-1021-length-27889-cov-8_pt1 | contig 16957 bp, 14 predicted proteins | sample MGYA00564398_ERZ1292623 | MGnify/ENA primary metagenome ERZ1292623 (study PRJEB36523, sample SAMEA6512633) | groundwater metagenome | collected 2019-01-07 | study: AquaDiva: Metagenomics assemblies of 32 groundwater samples | reverse complement strand
GGGAGAGGGTGATAAAAGTTGAATTTTTTACAGATTGTGGTATTATTCCTATGCTTGGAGGCAGCATAATGGACATTCAGGGATTAAATAAAATAAATTTCCCAAAAGCCATCTGGAGCTTTTTCAGTTCAATCAGATTAACCATCTATCTTGTCCTCATATTTGTCCTGATCGCCTTTATCGGCTCTTTTGTTATACAGGGGAATCCCCTTTTTGAGGGCATGAATAATGAAATCCTGTTTAAATGGCTCTTTGCTGATGGGATTAATAACCTCGGAAAGCTGTGGTGGCTTTATGCCTTGATAATAATCACCTTTATCCTTGCCGTTAATACGATTATATGCAATATCAACAGATTCTCCTCTCTGATAAAATATAAGCAGAGGCTGCTCAAGCGGAAATGGATAGAATTTTCTTCCTATCTTATGCACATAGGCTTTCTTTTGGTATTGATAGGCCACTTGATTAGCTCATCAACAGGTTTTATTTCTAAGGGAAATGTCTTATATGAAGCTGCGCCTTTTAAGGCGCCGAATATGGATTATTATGTAAGGCTTGATAATCTTAAGGCAGATTATTATGAAGGCGGTTATCTGAAAAGTGTAGAGAGCATCCTGACAGTAATTGAAAATGAAAAAGAGATATTAAATAAAAAGGTGGGGGTAAATCAACCGCTCTCTTATAAAGGGGTATATTTCTATCAGGTGGATTTTGGCGAGGTGGTGTCAGGCGCAAATCTGCTGCTCGGAAGCGGAAGCGAAGGAAAGCTTTATTCATTGGCATTTGGCGAAAAAATAGAGCTCTCAGAAAAGGGATACTCTCTTCAGATAGGAAGGCTCCTGCCTGATTTTGATATAACAGCAAACGGCGAGGCATATTCAAAGAGCGAGCGATTCAATAACCCTGCAGTTGAACTTCTTTTGTATAAAGACAATAATGTGATTTCAAAGACATGGGCATTTTACAAGGATTTTAAAAGAGAGCCTTTTAAAGGCACAAAGATTAAAGCCATTTTAATAGGCTTCCCAACAAAAAAATATGCTATAATGAACATCCATAAAGATAAGGGCGCGGCAATAGCGCTTGTTGGTTCTTTGCTTTTTATCTCTGCATTTTTGAGTTACTTTATACTAAGGAAAAGGTATAAAAATGACGATTGATCAACATTTCTGTCATGCCCGAATGCTTCTATCGGGCATCCAGAGTAATCGTAATGGATTCCCGCTAAATACATGCGGGAATGACATGACAGATTGGGATAAAAAAAATTATGAAACAGGGGGACATGTTTTATGAAATGTAATAAGTTTTTTGTATTATCTCTTTTCTTTATTCTTTTAACGCCGATCCTTGCCCATGCCGGCATTACCAGCGATGTCAGAACAGTAACCTTTGATAAAGGCAAAGAGATTGAGAACTACAGGAAACACTTTTCTGATGGCAAGAATATACGCTATGAAGAAGAGATAAAGAGCGAGGGCAGGGTAATTGAGATATTTAATTACGATACAAAGAAAAAATATACAGTAATGGACGCCTTAAAGATGTATATAGTTCAGGATATGCCAAAGGAAGATGAATCCGCTTCCATAAAGGATATAATAGAAGGAAAAGACAAGGATGAAATAAAACCTGATAAAGACGGGAAAAAACCTAAGGATAAGAACATAAAACCCAAGCCGAGGACAGTTGAAAAGAAGCTGTTAAAAGAAGAGGTTTATGAGGGTTATTCGTGCGCTGTTTATGATATAAAGATTATTATTATTGGCAGGGTAAATCAAAGCATTGTCTGTGTAATAAAGGAGCTGGATAATTTTATAGCTAAATCTGAGAATGTTTCCTATATCGGCATAAAGACATTAATTGAACACAAAAACATAAAGAAGGCAGATATTGAGCCTTCGCTCTTTCTTCCTCCAAAGGACTATAGGCCAATGAGCCAGTTTTAGGACAGGCTGTTCTCAGGCATTTACCCTGTTTCTCCCTCCTGATTTTGCCCTGTATTTAGTAGCATCCTTCCCTCCTGCCTTTTTGACAGGATATGCTACTGTCATTTTCATCGGGCAGCTATGCTGACATTTTTATTAAGCTATCACATCTTTAGGAATTTGTGTTGACTATAATATATCCACTATGCTAAATTAAATAATTATTTTTTAAGGGTTTTATGGAGGTATCGTTGAGAAGCGATGTGATAAAAAAGGGGATTGAGAGGGCGCCGCACAGGGCGCTCCTTTTTGCAACAGGCATAACAAGGGAGGATTTAAAAAAGCCTTTGATTGCTGTTGCAACGAGCTATACAGATATTATCCCCGGCCATATAGGAATGCGCGACCTTGAGAGGTTCATTGAAAAGGGCGTACATTCTGCAGGCGGCTATCCCTTTTTCTTTGGCGTCCCCGGCATCTGCGACGGGATTGCAATGGGGCACAGGGGAATGCACTACTCCCTGCCATCCCGTGATTTGATTGCAGATATAATTGAGACTATCAGCTATGCACATTCATTTGACGGGATTGTGCTTTTAACAAATTGCGATAAGATTACACCGGGCATGCTCATGGGCGCTGCGAGGGTGAATATACCTGCTATTGTTGTTACAGCAGGGCCAATGCTCGCAGGCCATTATAAAAAGGCGAGGGTTAATTTTGTCGGCGGCACATTTGAGGCAATAGGAAGATACAGGAAGGGCGAGATTACAGAGGAGGAATTGTCAAATCTTGAGATGTGCGCCTGCCCGGGGCCAGGCTCATGCCAGGGACTGTATACTGCAAACACCATGGCATGCGTAACCGAGGCGCTCGGCATGTCTTTGACAGGTTGTGCAACTGCTTTGGCAGTCTCTGCAGACAAGCGCCGTATTGCCTATGAGAGTGGAATGAAGATTGTTGAGCTTGTTAAAAAGGATATTTTGCCAAAAAAGATTATGAACAAGAATGCTTTTGAAAATGCCATACGCGTTGATATGGCGCTGGGAGGCTCAACGAATACAGTCTTGCATATCCCTGCAATTGCCAAAGAGGCAGGCATTAATATAAACCCGGAGTTCTTTGACAAGATAAGCAGGGAGACACCGCATATATCAAGCCTTCTTCCGTCAGGCGAGTATTATCTTGAGGATCTGGAATATGCAGGCGGCATTCCAGCAGTATTAAAAAGGCTGAGGCCTAAATTAAAAAATAACATTACCGTTACCGGAAAAAATATCTATGAGATTGCACAGGAGGCAAGGGTTATAGATGAAAATATTATAAGGCCGCTTGATAAGGCATATCATAAAGAGGGCGGCATTGCATTATTAAAGGGAAATCTTGCGCCTGACGGCGCTGTTGTAAAGCAGACAGCAGTAAGCGAGAAGATGATGAGATTCAAGGGAAAGGCAAAGGTCTTTGATTCAGAAGACGCAGCAATGAAAGCAATCATGGCGAATAAAATCAAATCAGGCGATGTGGTGGTAATCAGATACGAAGGCCCAAAAGGCGGACCCGGCATGAGGGAGATGCTTGCGCCAACTGCTACAATAACAGGCATGGGTTTGGCAGATTCTGTTGCCTTGATTACAGACGGCAGATTTTCTGGCGGAACACAGGGGCCGTGCATAGGTCATGTATCTCCAGAGGCAATGGAGGGAGGGCCTATTGCAATTATCAAAGACGGCGATACAATAATTATAGATATACCAAAAAGAAAACTTGAATTAAGATTAAGCCCTGAGGAGATAAAGGCAAGATTTACAAAATGGAAGCCCATACAACCAAAGATAAGGGGCGGGTATCTTGAAAGATATTCTAAATTTGTAACATCGGCGAATACAGGGGCAATATTAAAAATATGACAACCAAAAAAACAGGCGCAGAGATATTTGTTGAGAGCCTGAAAAAAGAGGGCGTAAAAACCGTCTTTGGCTATCCGGGCGGTGTTGTGCTCGGAATCTTTGATGTGCTTTACAGCGAAAAGAATATAAATGTAATCCTTACGCGGCACGAGCAGGGCGCTACTCACATGGCAGACGGCTTTGCCCGTGCAACAGGCAGACCCGGCGTTGCATTGGTAACATCAGGCCCTGGCGCAACAAATACGGTTACAGGCATTGCAACAGCATATATGGACTCTATACCTATTGTTGTGTTTACAGGCCAGGTTGCAACAAAGATGATTGGAAATGACGCATTTCAGGAGGCAGATATAGTCGGCATCACAAGGCCATGCACAAAATATAATTATCTTGTAAAGGATGTAAATGACCTTGCCCCAACTATTGCAGAGGCATTTTATATTGCAAAGACAGGAAGGCCGGGCCCTGTTTTGATTGATCTGCCTAAAGATGTTACACAGGCAAAGACAGATTTTAAATATCCTGAAAAGGTTGAGTCAAGGAGCTATCGTCCTACATACTATGGAAACAAGTGGCAGATAAAAAAGGCAGCCCACTTTATTGCTAAGGCAAAGAAGCCTGTTATATATGCAGGCGGCGGGGTAATCATATCAAATGCATCAGCAGAGTTAAAAGAGCTTTCTGAGCTGACAAAGATACCTGTTACAATGACGCTCCTCGGCCTTGGAGGCTTTCCTGGAAGGCACGCATTATCACTCGGCATGCTCGGCATGCACGGCACCTATGCAGCAAACATGTCTATTCATAATTCGGACTTAATCATTGCTGTTGGCGCAAGGTTTGATGACAGGGTAACAAGCAAGGTAGAGGAATTTGCGCCTGAGGCAAAGATTATTCATATTGATATTGATCCGACATCCATAAGAAAGAATATCCATGTAGATGTGCCTATTGTCGGAGATGCAAGGCTCGTGCTTGCTGACCTTATTCAGGCTATAAAAGAAAATCCAGAGGCAGAGCCGTGGGATAAGATTCGTGAGTCATGGCTGAAACAGATTGATGAATGGAAAAGAGAAAGGCCGTTAAGCTATGAACAGGATGATATAATCAAGCCGCAGTTTGTTGTGGAAAAGATAAACGAGCTTACAAAAGGTGATGCAATAATAACAACAGAGGTGGGCCAGAACCAGATGTGGACTGCGCAATTCTACAAGTTTGATAAACCAAGGACGCTCCTTTCATCAGGAGGGCTCGGCACAATGGGCTACGGTTTTCCTGCTGCAATCGGAGCACAGGCAGCATTTCCAGACAGGCTGGTGTTTGACATTGCAGGCGATGGAAGCATACAGATGAATATACAGGAGCTTGCAACTGCTGTGTTAAATAAGCTGCCTGTTAAAGTGGCTATATTGAACAATCAGTATCTCGGCATGGTCAGGCAGTGGCAGGAACTGTTTTTTGACAAAAGATATTCTTCTGTTAATCTTGCAGGAAGCCCTGACTTTGTAAAACTTGCAGAGGCATACGGCGCTGTTGGTTTGCGCGCAGTTGAGCCGTCTGATGTAGAAGGTGTAATAAAAGAGGCAATAAAGGTTAAAAAGCCTGTGCTAATGGACTTTGTTGTTGACAGGGAAGAGGATGTGTTCCCAATGGTGCCGGCAGGCAGCGCTATTAATCAGATGATATTTGCGCCGGAGAAGAAGAAGGTAGAGGCTAAATTAAGGGCGGTAAGGTAAAGATAGTGGCAAGGTATTATAATACAAACGAATTAATTTATATTAAATAAATCTCCCCTATCCCCTCTTTTACAAAGAGGGGGATAAGGAAATTTCCCCCTTTAAAAAAGGGGGATTTTTAAGAATTAGCATTACAAAATCATGTAAAAAGATTTATTGCGTTTGTATTAAAATTTGTGGAGTCTAAATAATGCAGCACATAATCTCTCTATTAGTAGAAAATAAGTTTGGCGTCCTGTCGAGGGTTTCTGGTCTGTTCAGCGGCAGGGGTTTTAACATTGAAACCATCTGTGTGGGCCCTACGCTTGACCCGAGCATATCGCAGATGACAATAGTAACAATAGGAGATGACAGGATAATTGAGCAGATAACAAAACAGCTTAACAAACTTATAGATGTTATAAAGGTTGTAGATTTGACAGAAAAGGAATATGTTTTAAGAGAGACTGCCTTAATCAAGATTAATGCAAGGCCGGAGGACAGGGCAGAGGCATTGAGGATAGCAGATATATTCAGGGCAAGGGTTGTTGACTCAACGCCGACTACATACACAGTTGAGATTACAGGGGATGAAAAAAAGATAGAGGCAATAATCAATCTGCTCAGGCCGTTGGGCATAAAAGAATTGATACGCACAGGAAAGATTGCAATAGCAAGGGAAGAGGGAAAGGCAATAGCAAAAGAATAATATAATTTTCGGGAGGAGTTTTAATTATGAATATCTATTATGACAAGGATGCAGACACAAAATTACTAAAAGGAAAAAAGATAGCTGTTATTGGGTACGGCTCGCAGGGCTTTGCCCATTCCAATAATCTTAAAGACAGCGGTATGGATGTTATTATTGGATTAAAAGACGGAAGCAAGTCTGCTGAAAAGGCAAAAAAGGCAGGCCTGACTGTTATGTCAACAGAAGAGGCTGCAAAGGCAGCAGATATCATGATGATACTTGTGCCAGATGAGCAGCAGGGCAATATGTATGATACATCAATTGCGCCATATATAAAAAAGGGCGCATATCTTGCCTTTGCACACGGCTTTAATATCCATTTTGGCCAGATTGTGCCGAGGGATGATATAAATATCTTCATGGTTGCTCCAAAGTCTCCGGGGCATCTTGTAAGGCATGAGTATACTAAAGGCGGCGGGGTGCCAATGCTCATTGCAATACACAAGGACCCGTCAGGCGACACAAAAAAGATGGCGCTTGCCTATGCCTCTGCTATCGGCGGCGGCAGGGCAGGGATTATTGAAACCTCATTTAAAGAGGAGACAGAGACAGACCTGTTCGGCGAGCAGACTGTTCTTTGCGGCGGCGCCTCTGCGCTTATTTTAGCAGGATACGAGACGCTCGTTGAGGCTGGCTATGCGCCGGAAATGGCATACTTTGAGTGCCTCCATGAATTAAAACTTATTGTTGACCTGATATACGAGGGCGGGATATCCAATATGAGATACTCTGTGAGCAATACAGCGAAATACGGCGACGTCACAAGAGGGCCGAGGATAATCACAGAAGAGACAAAAAAAGAGATGAAGAAAATCTTAGCAGAGATACAGAGCGGAGAATTTGCCAAGGAGTGGATGCTGGAAAACAGGGTGAATAGGCCGGTATTTAATGCCCTGCTTAAAAGGGGGCAGGAGCATCAAATAGAAGAGGTTGGCGCTAAATTGCGGGCAATGATGCCGTGGCTTGGAAAGAATAAAATAGTGGATAAGAGTAAAAATTAATATTGTAAAGGCATTTTTAATTTGGGCAGATTAAAGAACAGACTCATTGCAAAAATCCTTACAAGGTTTCCAGCCTTATTAAATATATATGTAAAAAGGGCAAAGCCGGTTGTAGTAGAGGGCATCCCATGGATGCCCTTTACAAAAGATTTAAAAAAATGCAAGATAGCGCTTCTTACAACAGCAGGCGTCCATCTAAAGAGCCAGTCCCCATTCAATATGAATGACCCTGACGGCGACCCCACATACAGGGAGATACTGCTTAACACACCAAATTCAGAATTAATGATAACCCATGACTATTATGACCACAAGGATGCTGATAAGGATATTAATATTGTTTTTCCAATAGACCGTTTAAAGGAGATGCAGGCAGCAGGCGAGATAAGAGAAATAGCTGAAATTAACTACGGCTTCATGGGTCATATAGACGAACAGCATCTTAAGATCCTTATAAATGTAATTGCGCCAGAGATAGCTAAAAGACTAAAAAAAAACAATATTGATGCGGCGATTTTAACGCCTGGCTGAGGCCTTTGCAATCGGTCAGTTGGACTGATACAAAGGGAGATAGAAAGGGCAGGGATTTCCACTATCAGCATATCAGCAGTCAGGGAGCTGACAGAGGAGATAAAGCCTCCGAGGGCAGTGTTTTTAAAATGGCCAATAGGCCATCCGCTCGGCGAGCCGTTTAATGTAAAACAGCAGACAGCAGTCTTGAAAAGCGCGTTCAATGCCTTAAAAGAGATCAAAGAGCCCGGCACAATCATAGACCTTCCTTATAAGTGGAGAAGGGAAGAGTATTAAGAATAAAGGGTGTTTATTTACGGAGCTTGACAAAAAATATAATTGTGGTATTTTAATGCAGGTTTATTAGAAGATTGGATTTCCGCTAAAGACATGCGGGAATGACATTTGTGGGTATCTGAAATTATTGGAGATCTAATGGAAATAGAAAAGATAATAGATGGGCTGCATCCTCTTGAGCATAAGTTTCTTAATGCCTTTAAGGATAAAGGCGCTGATGCGCTTTCTGATGAAGATGTAATGGCAAAGGCAGGCCTTGATGAGGCAAGGCTTGATATGGTTGTGGGCTGGCTTTCTACAAAGGGTGTGCTGACTGTTTCTGAGACAGGAAAGGAAGAGATCGTCTCGCTCACAGATATTGGAAAAAGATATGCAGCAGCAAAGATACCTGAGCTTCGCATTGTTAATGAATTAAAAGAAGGGAAAAAGTTTACAATCAAAGACCTCCAGCAGAGGGGTGATATGGAGCCAACAGAGATAAGCTCCGCAATAGGCGGATTAAAAGAGGCAGGGATTATCTCTATTATAGAAGGCGGCTTTCTTTCTTTGCAAAAGACAGATACAACAGCCTTTGACCATCTCCAGATTACAATTGAAGGCATAGCAGAATCAGAGGAAGTGGATTTAACGCTTTACAAGAAAGACTACCCTGATTATGCAAAGATTATTGATCTTCATCACAGAAAAAGGGGAAAGGCAAAAGGCATATTCAGGATACAGGAGAAGATTAAGAGAAGATTTGCGCTTACTGAAGATGGCAAGAATCTGATAAAAGCATTATCAGGCATGACTGTTGCCGCAGAGGAGCTTTCCCAACTGACGCCTGCTATGCTAAAAGACAGGAGCTGGAGGGGAAAAGGTTTCAGGAAATACAATATCTCTCTTCCTCCGCCGCGAATTACCGCAGGCAGAAAGCATCCTTACAGGGAATTTCTTGATTTTACAAAATACAAACTTGTCAGCATGGGCTTTGAAGAGATGAGGGGTCCCCTTGTTGAGGCAGAGTTCTGGAATAATGATGCGCTTTATATGCCGCAGTTCCATCCTGCGAGGGATATACATGACGGATATTTCTTATCTGAGCCTTCTCATGCAAAAAAGATAGATGAGCCATTTTTAAAAAATGTTAAGGCAGTGCATCAAAGCGGCGGCAAGGCAAAATCAAAAGGCTGGAGATACCATTTCAGCGAAGAGCGCGCAAAGCAGCTCGTTTTAAGAAGCCAGGGGACTGCTGTATCTGCAAGGAGGCTTGCAGCAAAGCCGAATATTCCGGGAAAATATTTTTCTATTGCAAGATGTTTCCGTTATGAGCAGGTGGATGCAACACATGCAACAGACTTTTTTCAGATAGAGGGCATTGTGCTTGGCGAAGGGATAAATTTCAGGACGCTTCTTGGTCTTCTGAAACTATTTGCCCATGAGGTTGCAGGCGCAGAGATAAGCAAGTTTCTTCCGGCATATTTCCCATTTACAGAGCCGTCTGTTGAGCTTCATGTGAAACATCCGAAGCTCGGATGGATGGAGCTTGGAGGCGCGGGTTTGTTCAGGCCAGAGGTTACTATACCGCTTGGCGTGGATGTGCCTGTTATAGCATGGGGCTTAGGATTGGACAGGATGGCAATGGTTGCGCTCGGTTTGCATGACATCAGGGATCTGTTTTCAGGTGATTTGGATTTGATTAGGACATTGAAGCTGGAGTATTGATATAAATGCATTATAGTAAATCTCCCCTAACCCCTCTTTTTCAAAGAGGGGAACACACCCCTTTATCCCCTCTTAATAGAGGGGAAAGTTTCCCCCTTTGAAAAAGGGGGATTAAGGGGGATTTAACAATGATGTTTCCCTCTCCCCTCTGGAGAGAGGGGTAGGGTGAGGGGTAATTAAAAAAATAAACTATGCCGACAATTACAGTCATAAAAAGTGATTTAGAAAATCTGCTAAAAAAGAGGTTCACCATTGACAAGCTTGAGGACTATCTCAAATGGACAAAGGGAGAGGTAAAGGGATATGATGAAAAGGCAGATGAGCTCAAGCTTGAGCTCAATGACAGCAACAGGCCTGATCTCTGGTGCTGTGAAGGGATTGCAAGGCAGATAAGGTGGAGGCTTACGAATAAAAAAGACGCATATCCTTTTTTAAATAAAAAAACGAAGAACGAGATTATTGTATCAAAAGAGTTAAAGGAGATAAGGCCCTATGTTGCTGCATGCACAGCAACAGGCATCTATGTAACAGAAAATATCCTTACACAATTAATCCAGACACAGGAAAAGCTCTCATATATCTTTGGCAGAAAGAGGCTCGGCATTGCCATTGGCGTCTACAACTTAGAGAAGATAAAATTCCCTGTTTATTACAAGGCTGTGAGGCCGGATGAGACTTCTTTTGCCCCGCTCGGCTTTGAAGAAAAGATGAACCTCAACGAGATACTCATTCAACATCCTAAAGGCAAAGAGTTTGGCGGGATATTAAAAGGTAAGGAAATGTATCCGCTTCTGACAGACAGCGAAGACAAGATACTCTCCTTTCCGCCGATAATAAACAGCAGGGAAATCGGAGAGGTAAAGGTTGGAGATGAAAATCTTTTTGTAGAGGCAACTGGAACTGATATCAGGCTTGTCATCCTTGCAATAAATATTATGGCAGCAAATCTCTCTGACAGGGGCGCTAAGATAGAGCCTGTGCATATAAAATATCCATTTGCAACAGAGCTCGGCAAGGCAACTATCACCCCATTAAACTTTTCAGAGGCAATAACAATATCACACGCTGATATTGAAAAGGCGCTCGGCGAGGCATGGAAGGATAAGGATATTAAAAGCTATTTAACAAATTATGGTTATGAAATAGAGATAAAAAATAAAAAGATTGCTGCTGTGCCGCCATTTTTCAGGGATGATTTGATGCATCCAATGGATGTTATTGAAGACCTTGCAATAAGCAGGGGATATGATACATTCAAGCCGATTATGCCGCATCACTTTACTGTTGGCAGCCTCTCTGATATAGAATTTTTATCAGACAGAATAAGGGAAATATTTGTTGGCATCGGTTTTCAGGAGATTATCTCAAATATTTTAACATCAAAAAACGAGCTTTTATCAAAGATGAATCTGCCTGATGAAAGGCTTGTTGAAATCTCAAATGTCATGTCAGAGAGCTATTCTATTTTGAGAAATTCGCTTGTGCCGTCGCTCCTCCGTGTAGAGGCAGAGAGCTCAAAGGCATTCTATCCCCACAAGGTCTTTGAAGCAGGCGAAGCAGCATTATATGATGAGAATGATGTTATGGGAAGCAGGACGATTTTAAATGCCTCTGCTTTAATTGCGCATCCAACTGCAAACTTTTCAGAGATGCATTCATATCTTGATATGCTTTTTTATTATCTGAATCTTGAATACAGTCTTGAGCCATTCAAAAATCCTTCATTTATAGATGGAAGGGCTGGAAGGATTATTGCAAAGGGTGAAACAATTGGCGTAATCGGCGAGATTCATCCAGAAGTCCTTGAAAAATGGGGCATAAACTGTCCCTGTGCATGTGTAGAGATTTCAGTTAATAACATCTTGAATTTAAAAAGATAACCTCAATTCCAAAGACCAATCTAATGTCATGTCCCTAACACTTCTTTACATTTTTTTAGTGTCATTCCCGCAGCGTTTTTGAGCGGGAATCCATAAATAGACAAGACTGGATTCCTGCCAGAGGCATGCAGGAATGACAAAAACTGTAAAGCTATTTATGAGACACCACACTAACTTGTTGTAAAATCAATAAAAAACCTTTCCTTGCAACCTGCCATTTTTGTGGTATATTTAAATAATAATTAATATTGATAGTATTTAAGGGGATGGGGGTAGCTATGGTGAGGTAATAATGCCGTTTTTTAAGACACTTACAGGAAAAATCATATCAATAGTTCTGATAATCAGCCTTTTTATCGCCTTTCTTGCATCTGCAAGCTTTATATTCACTGGTCATGTTAAGGGAGAGGGCACAAGGATAAATCTTGCAGGGCATTTAAGATACCGCTCCTTTGAGATGGCATTGTTTGCTCAAAAGATAGTTATAGAGGGCGACCCTGAAAAAAAGAGCACCCTGATAAAGGGACTCAAAAAAAAGATCAAAAGTTTTGAAGATATAATTAATACATTAAAAAATGGAAACAAAGAACTTGATATCAGGCCTGTTGAAAAGCACTATAAGGAACCATTCCAGATTTTCAACAGCCTTATTGCTGAATGGAATGACAGCCTGAAGCCCAGCCTTTTAATGATAATGGCTCCGCCCAAACATCTCTCAAAAAGGGATTTAAAGGCAATATTTGAAAAATATGATAACAGGGTTCTCGGGTTTGTTGAAGAGATAAACAGGCTTGTGAAATCCTTTGAGCTGCACCTTGAAGATGAAATAAGAATCTACAGCATTTTCAGGTCTTATGTCCTCGGCGCCCTTGCAATAACCGCTGTCTTGATTATAATTTTTATGAGGCGCACCATTGTCCTTCCATTAAGGAGATTAAGAACAGCAGCAGAAGACATTGAAAAGGGAGAATTTAATATAAGCGTAGATATAAAAAGCAAAGATGATATCGGAAAGCTCGGCAATACATTTAACAAGATGGCCCGCACGCTGGGTGTCCTCTTTGACGAGCAAAAGCTGATGCAGGAAAGACTGAGGGAATACACAGGACAGCTTGAAGATAAAGTTAAAGAGAGAACATCAGAGCTTGAAAGATTCGGAGTTAAGCTTCAAAAGCTCTATGAAATAAGCTTTGCGCCAGCGCCAAATGTAAAGGAGTTTGCAAGGTCAATTATTATGGAAATAGCAAGGATGCTTGATGTGGATGGCACAGCAATCGGCAGATTCAGCGGCAATGAATGGATTGGCTACGCAGTTGCTGATAACAGAAATTTAGGCATTGAAGAGGGGCTGAAGCTGCCGCTTAGTGAGGTATATTGTAAAATTGTGAGGGACACAAAAAGCCCGCTTGTTATAAACGATGCCTCAGAAACAGAGGAGTTTAAAAATCATCCTGACTTTGTTAAATACGGATTTGCATCTTATCTTGGTGTCCCGCTCTTTATTGAGGATGAATTATTCGGCGTATTCTGTACCTTCAACAAGTCTCCGCATAACTATATCAAGAGCGACCTTATCCTGCTTCAGCTTTTGAGCAAACGGCTGGAGCTTGAATTTATAAGAGAGAAATATGAGATTGGACTCAGGTTTGCCATGATGGAGGCAGATGCTGCAAACAGGGCAAAGTCTGACTTTCTTGCAAACATGTCCCATGAATTAAGAACCCCCCTTAATTCAATTATAGGCTTTTCAGGCCTTTTATTAGAGAGCAAGACATTGCCCCTTTTAGATAAACAAAAAAGATATATTGATAATATTGCCGGGGCTGGCGAGCATCTGCTGTCCCTGATTAATGACATACTTGACCTCTCAAAAATAGAGGCAGGAAAGATGAAGCTTGAATTGGACAAGTTTAACCTTAAAGAATTGATTGAAGGATGCATTGCCTTGTTTAAAGAAAAGTCCATAAGGCATAATATAATAGTTGATTATGTGCTTGAAATTAGCGCAGACATTGTTGCGGATGAGCAAAAGATAAGGCAGGTTTTATTAAATCTTCTCAGCAACGCATTTAAGTTTACGCCTGACCGCGGCTCGGTCTATGTATATGCAAAAAAGGTTCATTACGAAGATTTGGGAGAATGCGTTGAAATCAGCGTTGTTGACGCAGGCGTAGGCATTTCAAAGGAAGACCAGAAGAAGCTCTTCCAGCCGTTCCAGCAGCTTGATTTATCTGTTTCAAAAAAACATCAGGGCACAGGGCTCGGCTTGAGCTTGTGCAAAAAGATTATAGAGCTTCATAGCGGCAGGATATGGGTTGAAAGCGAGAAGGGAAAAGGGAGCAGGTTTATATTTGTGATACCAATATCAATATAAAAAAGCAGTGCTGTCGCACTGCAAAGTTTGTTTGCTTTGCAGTGCAAAATACAGGCTAATTATATGCTGATGTTACGCTGCCTTTTCTGTGAGCTGCTCCTTTGCTGCATCAATGATTTTAGCAAATCCTGCTGGGTCTGATATTGCCAGCTCAGCCAATGCCTTTCTGTTCATATCTATATTCGCCTTTTTCAGGCCGGCAATAAATCTGCTGTATGATATGCCGTTTGAAACTGCTGCTGCATTTATCCTTGCAATCCAGAGCTGCCTGAAACTGCGCTTTTTTACGCGTCTGTCGCGATAGGCATATTTTAATGCCTTGTCAACAGCCTCTGTTGCTGTCCTGAATAACTTGCTTTTTGCGCCCCAGTATCCTTCAGCAAGCTTCAAAACCCTCTTTCTTCTTCTCCTTGTTTTGGGGCCTCCTTTTGCCCTTGGCATGTTTAGTATCCTCCTTTAATTACAATTTATGGTTAAAGTATAAATAAATCCTAATTTAGATATTAGGATTTATCGCTTTTTGTTACCCGTACGGCAGCAGTTTTTTTATTGTCTCTATGTTTGCCTTATCAACCATTGCTGGCCGCCCAAGGCTCCTCTTTTTTCTTGCTGTTTTTCCAGTAAGCAAATGCCTCATCCCTGCGCTGCTCATCTTTACTTTTCCTGTTGCAGTAAATTTAAATCTTTTTGCTGCACCGCGGTGTGACTTTAATTTTCCCATGTGCCTTTCTTCCTCCATTACCTAAAATTATTTTGGTATAATCACCATTACCATATTGCGGCCTTCCTGTTTCGGCGGCAGCTCCACCTTTCCAATGTCTTCAATCGCCTTTACTACCTTATCAAGGAGGTTCCTGCCGAGCTCAAGGTGGTTCATCTCCCTGCCCTTAAAGGCAACGGTTACCTTTGACTTATTGCCGTCTTCCAGGAACCGCCTTATATGGCTTACCTTAAATTGCAAATCATGCTCTTCTGTGTATGGCCTGAGCTTTACCTCTTTTAATAACTTTGTCTTTTGATGCAGCTTCATAGTGTGCGTCTTTTTGCTCTGCTCATATTTATATTTGCCAAAGTCCATTATCTTGCAGACAGGCGGCTTTGCTGTTGGAGATATCTCAACTAAGTCTAACCCAAGCTCCTCAGCCTTTTTTAATGCCTCCTGAACAGTTATAACCCCGAGCTGATTGCCTTCAGGATCTATTGCCCTTACCTCTTTTACCCTGATGGCCCTGTTTATTCTTAAATGTGTTGTACTTATATTTGCACCTCCTGATTTAATCTGTTAATAATATTAAGGTCTACGCAGCCTTTTCCTCTATTTCTTTTTTAATCTTGTTTAAAAAAACATCAATCTCTATTTGCCCTAAGTCCTCGCCCTTTCTTGTCCTTACTGCTATTGCGCCTGCCTTTACCTCTTTGTCGCCAATGATTAGCATATAAGGCGCCTTCATTAACTGCGCCTCTCTAATTTTGAATCCTATCTTTTCGCCCCTGAAGTCTGACTCTGCTCTAATACCCTCTTTCTTCAGTAATTCTGCAATGCCCTTTGCATATTCTATCTGGCTGTCTGTTATAGTCATTATAACAGCCTGCACAGGCGAAAGCCATACAGGAAATGCGCCTGCATAGTGTTCTATCAGAACGCCAAAGAACCTTTCTAAAGAACCCATTAATGCGCGGTGAATCATTATTGCCTGATGCGGTTTGTTGTCCTCGCCATTATATGTTACATCAAACCTCTCTGGCAGATTAAAATCCACCTGAATAGTTGTGCACTGCCATGCCCTGCCAAGGACATCCTTTATTTTTAGGTCTATCTTTGGGCCGTAAAATACACCCTCTCCCGGGTCTATCTCATATTTTAATCCCTTGCTCTCTAATGCAAGCCTTAAGGCATTTGTTGCCTTTTCCCAGTTTTCAAGCGCTCCCACATACTTCTCAGGCCTTGTTGAAAGATATATGTCGTATTCTGAAAATCCAAATGTCTTTAGCATATAAAGCGTAAAGTCAAGAATCTTTAATATCTCATCCTCGAGCTGCTCTGGCCTGCAAAAGATGTGAGCGTCATCCTGCGTAAAGCCCCTGACGCGCATAAGGCCGTGAAGCACGCCTGAACGTTCATAACGGTATACTGTTCCGAGCTCTGCAAATTTTATAGGAAGCTCCCTGTAGCTCCTTTTGTGCGAATTGTATATCATAATATGAAAAGGGCAGTTCATGGGCTTTATCTCGTATTCCACATCATCTATTGCCATTGGTGAATACATATTTTCACGGTAAAAATCCCAGTGCCCGCTTGTGCGCCATACATCAAGCCTTGCCATGTGAGGCGTATAAACAAGCTCATACCCGTTTTTATAATGTTCATTGCGCCAGAAGTCCTCAATAGTCTTTCTTATTACAGCGCCTTTAGGATGCCAGAGGATGAGCCCGCCTCCTGCATCTTCATTTATGCTGAACAGGTCAAGCTCCTTGCCAAGCCTTCTGTGATCCCGTTTCCTAATCTCCTCAAGTTTTTTCAGATATAATTCAATTTCTTCCTTTGTCAGGAAGGCTGTGCCGTATATGCGCTGAAGCATCTTGTTCTTTTCGCTTCCGCGCCAGTATGCGCCTGCAGTTGATAAAAGCTTAAATGCCTTTATCTTACCAGTTGATGGAATATGCGGGCCTCTGCAAAGGTCTGCAAAGCTGCCTTGTCTGTATATTGAGATTGTCTCGTCATTTAGCTCATTTATCAGCTCTATCTTATAAATCTCTCCCTTTGATTCAAAGAGCTTTACTGCGTTATTTTTGCTTATTACTTCACGAACAAAAGGGGCATTCCTTTTTATTATCTCCTGCATCCTCTTTTCTATCTTTTCTAAATCCTCTGGCGTAAATGGTCTTTCAA
>ERZ1292623.284-Hain-H51-01um-R1-284-length-56901-cov-8_pt4 | contig 16962 bp, 16 predicted proteins | sample MGYA00564398_ERZ1292623 | MGnify/ENA primary metagenome ERZ1292623 (study PRJEB36523, sample SAMEA6512633) | groundwater metagenome | collected 2019-01-07 | study: AquaDiva: Metagenomics assemblies of 32 groundwater samples | reverse complement strand
TCCAGGTGGCGCGCTGCTTTCGCGACGAAGACCTGCGCGCCGACCGCCAACCTGAGTTCACTCAGATCGACATCGAGGCGTCGTTCATTGGAGTGAGCGACATCATGGCGATGGCCGAGGCGCTGGTGGCCGCGCTATGGCAGGAGGGGGGCCATTCCATAAAGACTCCGTTCCCGCGCCTCGCGTACGCCGACGCCGTGGAGCACTACGGCTGCGACCGGCCCGACACGCGCTACGGGCTCGAAATCGCCGATGCCTCGAAGTTCTTTGGCGCCTCGGAGTTCGGAATCGCCAAGCAGGCGATCGCGGCCGGAGGGCGCGTGCGCGGAATCACCGTGCCCAACGGCGCCGCGCTGTCGCGCAAGCAGGTGGACGAGCTCGAGGCGGAAGCCAAATCAGCCGGCGCAGCCGGCTTGATCCGTTTGAAGCGTTCCGGTGGTCCACTCGAAGGTCCGGCCGCGAAGTTCCTGGGCGAAGGCGCGGGCGACGCGCTCGGCATCGGTGAGGGAGCGCTCGGCCTGTATGTCGCGGGTCCGGATCAAGTCACAGGTCCCGCGCTGGATCGCGTACGACAGTCGTTGGCGGCGCGTCTGCATCTCATTCCAGAAGGCCGCCATGACTTTCTCTGGGTCGTGGACTTTCCGCTGTTCGCCAAGGATCCGGCGACCGGTGCACTGTCGTCCGTGCATCACCCGTTCACCGCGCCGCATCCGGACGACATTGACCTGATGTCCGCCACGCCAGAGCGGGTCCGCGCGCAGGCATACGACGTGGTCATGGACGGCCTGGAGTTGGGTGGCGGCAGCATTCGTATCGCCGACCCGGGGCTCCAGTCCCGGATCTTCGCCGCTCTCGGCATCAGCGCCGCCGATGCGCAGGCGCGGTTCGGCTTCTTGCTGGAAGGACTCAATGCCGGCGCGCCGCCGCATGGCGGCATTGCATTCGGGTTCGACCGCATCGCCATGGTACTCGCGAACGCGCCGTCGCTGCGGGACGTCATCGCCTTTCCGAAGACCACGGCGGCCCGCGCGCTCTTCGAGGGCGCACCAGTCGCGGTGCCGGCCGTGGACCTCGAGGAGCTGGGAATCCACGTCACACCAAGGGACGCATCGTGAGCAACGCACACATCGGCGGCGGCACGCGAGCAGCCGGTCAGGTCGAGGACGTCGTCACCGTTCGCGTGTCGACGGAGGGCGCCGATATGCTGACACTCGCCGGCGTCAACGACGCCAACCTGCTGGAGCTCTCGCGTCTGTACGGCGTGAAGATCTCGCTCCGCGGCGACGCGATGGTCATCACCGGCTCGCCGGATTTCGCCGAACGCGCCGCCACGGTGGGACGCCGCATGGTGGAGATCTCCCGCCAGGGTGACTCGCTCTCGGCCGACGACGTGCTGCGATTGGGCAACGACGCGACGCAAGGGGACGCCGACGCAGGTGGCGGGGCCGGCCGCGTCGCGCTGCCCGGGATGCGCAAGATCATCCAGGCAAAGACCGCGGGGCAGGCGGAGTACCTCGCCAAGATCGCCGAGAATGACATCGTGGTGGGTATCGGCCCGGCGGGCACCGGCAAGACGTACCTCGCGGTGGCCGCGGCCGTCGATGCGCTCAACCGCAAACGCGTGCGTCGCATCGTGCTGGCGCGACCGGCCGTCGAAGCCGGCGAAAACCTCGGCTTCCTGCCGGGCGACATGCAGGCCAAGGTGGACCCGTACCTGCGCCCGCTGTACGACGCGCTGGACGACATGATGCCGTTCGAGCGTATCCAGCGCGCGCTCGAGACGCGCACCATCGAAGTGGCGCCGCTGGCGTTCATGCGTGGCCGCACCCTGGGCGACGCGTTCGTCATCGTGGACGAAGCGCAGAACGCCACCGCGATGCAGATGAAGATGCTCCTGACGCGGCTCGGCGTGAACTCGCGCATGGTCATTACCGGCGACAAGACGCAGGTGGACCTGCCCAAGCACGAGTCCGGCCTGACGCAGGTCGAGCGCCTCCTGCCCGGCATTGACGGCGTCGCGTTTCACTACTTCACGGAGATGGACGTCGTGCGACACCGGTTGGTGCGCGACATCATTCGCGCCTACGACGCGGACGAGGCCAAGACCTGAGCGTTCTCGTGGGCGTCTCGTTCGAAGGCGTTCGCATTTCGCTCAGTCGTCAGCGCGTTCGCCACATCACGCAGCGGGTTTTGCGCGGTGAGCGCGTGGCCAACGCGCTCGTCTCGGTGACATTCGTGAACCGGCGCGGGATCCGCGCATTGAACGCGCGCCACCTGAAGCGCAAATCCGATACGGACGTCATCGCGTTCGGCTACCGGCAGCCGGGGCGGGCGGCGACGCTGGTTGGCGACATCTACATCGCCGCCGACGTGGCCCGACAGTCCGCACACGACAATGGCGTGAGCGTTCGCGAGGAGCTGACGCGCCTCGTGGTGCACGGAACGCTGCACGTTGCCGGCCACGACCACCCGGAGGTCGGCCGCACGCGATCTCCGATGTGGCGGCGTCAGGAACGCCTCGTCCGGCTGCTGGCCCAATGATCGCTGCGTGGGCCGTCGTCGCACTTGCGTCCTTCCTGCTGGCGGCGCTGCTGGCCGCCGTGGACGGAGCGCTGATGGGCGCGGGCCAGGCCGCGACGCGGCAGACGCTGGGCGACCCCGAGCGCACACATCGCGCGCTCTCGATCTCGAGGTTGTTGGCGCATCTCGTCACCGGAACAGCCATCGCGCTGGGAGTCAGAGCCCTGGCGCCGGGACCCGTGATGGCCGTGGGACTGGCAGGCCTGTTGGTTCTCGTGCATGTGTCACTCGTCGAGGGCGCCGCCCGCGGGGCGGGCTATGCGCGCGGCAACGCGGTGGTCGCGGGCTTGGCGCCAAGTGCCGTCGTCGTGGACCTGATGCTCAGGCCGGTCACGGCGCTTGGCGGCGTGATCGAGTCGTTGCTTGGCCGTGCCATGCCGCCTGCGGACGATACCAGCGTTCCGCCAACCGAAGGCGCCACGCAATTCCGCGAAGTGGTCGCCGCGGAGGCAGATGTTTCCGAGGCCGAGGCGGAGTTGCTGCACGGTGTTTTCTCGCTGGGCACCACCGAAGTGCAGGAGATCATGGTGCCGCGCGTGGACGTGGTTGGCCTCGACAAGAGCACGCCGTGGTCCGAGATGCTCGATCGCGTTCGAAGTTCGGAGCATGCGCGCTTCCCGGTGTTCGAGGAGACGCTCGACAATGTGCTGGGCATTCTCTACGCCAAGGACCTCTTGCCCGCCGTCATCGCCGATGGCGACCCGCCCGAGGATTGGAGCACGCTCGTGCGCCCGGCCACGTTCATCCCGGCAACCAAGACCATCGACCAGCAGCTGCGCGATTTCAAGGCGCAGCGCACGCACATCGCGCTCGTGATGGACGAGTACGGGGGCACCCAGGGCATCGTGACCATCGAGGACGTGCTCGAGGAAATCGTCGGCGAGATTCGCGACGAGTTCGATGTCGAAGAACCCGCGGTCGTTCAGGAGCAGGGCGAGCGGTTCTGGGTTTCCGGCGGCCTCTCGCTCAATGACCTGTCCGAACTCGTCGGCACCGACTTCCAACGCGAGGGCCTCACGACCGTTGGCGGCCTCGTATACAAGGCCTTTGGACGCGTGCCGCGCGCGGGTGAGTACACGCGGATCGACGGCTTCCGGATCGTCGTAGAACGCGTGCGCCGGCGCCGTGTGGAGCGGGTCTACTTCGAGCGGTACTCCGGAAGGGTGGAAGACCAATGATGCCGCGAATCGCACTCGGCATCTGCGTCCTGCTGGTCGCCCTGCTCACCGGCGGCGCGATGGCCGTGCGTTCGGCCAGCCGCATCTGGCTCAGGCACTGGGCCGAACGACGCCTTCACGGCGCGTTCGTCGTCTCCATGTATCTCGAGCGGCCACACCAGCTCCTGGCCGCGGCGAACGTCGGTGTCGCGCTCACGCTGGGCACCGCCGGCCTGCTGCTCGGCTGGCGCGGCGCCGATGACCAGGACATCGCGGTGCTGGCACTCGCCGGATACGCCGCGGTGATCGTGGTCGTGGGGCAACTCATTCCGCGCGCCATCGCGCGGCGCTGGCCTTCCGTGATCATCCCGATCACGATGCCCGTGCTGCGCGCCGCGCAGGTCCTCACGGCCCCACTGCTGTTCTGGGGAAAACCGCGGCCCACCGAGCGCACGCCGGCGCAGGACGATGCCGCGATGGCGACGTTGTTGCGGGAAGGCGAACTGGAGGGCGTTGGTAAGCGCGACGAAATCGCCATCATCTCTGGCGTCATGCATTTTGGCGAGAAGCCCGTGCGTGAGGTTATGACGCCGCGCGCCGAACTGTTCGCGATCCCGGACACGCTGGACGCCAGGCACACCGCGGCTCAGATCGCCGAATCGAAGTTCAGCCGCGTCCCGGTCTACCAGGGCACCGTCGACCGCATCGTGGGCATGTACCACGTGTTCGACGTGATCAACGAGGGACCGGAGCAGCGGCCGGCGCTGCGGCCAGTCACAGCCGCGGCCGCCGACACCAAGTGCAGCGAGCTGCTCTTTCGCATGCTGCGCCAACGCGTGCACCTTGCGGTCGTGCAAGACGCGACCCGCCAGACGCTGGGCATCGCCACGCTCGAGAACCTGCTCGAGGAGTTGGTGGGCGACATCCGCGACGAGCACGACGAACCCTCGCACCGTCCAACCCGTACGTGAGCGCCGAACACAAGCGCCTCCTCCAGGACTTTGCGGCGGGCAAGAAGCCCGCCCTGGCGCGCATGGTGTCCATCGTGGAAAACCATCGCCCCGGGTTCGACGCGCTGCTGGCCACCCTGCACGCGCGCATCGGACGCGGCCGGCGCATCGGCATCACCGGGCCTCCGGGCGCCGGCAAGAGCACGCTCACCGCGCGCATCGCCGCCGCGTACCGCTCGGCAGGGCTCTCCGTTGGCGTGATCGCGGTGGACCCCACGTCGCCATTCACGGGCGGCGCGCTCCTGGGCGATCGCATCCGAATGGAAGAGGTCGCGCTCGATCCGGGCGTGTTCATTCGCTCGATGGCCACGCGCGGCTCGTTGGGCGGCTTGGCCGAATCAACCGGTGAGGTGGCGGATGTCCTCGACGCGTTCGGTACGGACCGGATCCTCATCGAGACCGTCGGCGTGGGACAGAGCGAGCTGGATGTCTCACGCAACGCGGACAGCACCGTGGTTGTTCTCGTCCCGGAATCCGGCGACTCGATCCAGACACTCAAGGCTGGACTGATGGAGATCGCGGATACGTTCGTGGTCAACAAGGCGGATCGGCCCGGCGCCGACCGTCTGCGCAACGAGCTCGAACTGATGCTGGGCCTGCGCAGTGGCGAGACGCTCAAGAACGTGCCGGCTCACCACGGGGTGCAGCTCGGCCGCAAAATGACCAAAGAAGAGAAGCACGCAATGAATCCGGCGTTGGCTGCGCGTGCGGCAGCCCGACAGCCGACAGCCGAAAGCCGACAGCTGGACAAGTGGACGCCGCCGGTGTTGCGATCGGTCGCAGTGAAAGGCGAAGGCGTGGAGGACATCGTCGCGGCGGTGGACCGCCACTTTCATTATCTTGACCAAAGCGGCGACCTTCACGTTCGACGCCGCGCGCGGTTACGCCGGCGCGTGGTGGAAGTCGTAGAGTCGAGGATGCGACGCCGGCTGTGGAACGACGCGCCCCTCGTGGCGTGGCTGGACGAACAACTGCCGTCGCTGGAGTCCGGCGCCCGCAATCCTTTCGAAGTCGCGGACGCCTTGCTGGCACGGAGCGGTGACCTTGTGACCCGGACATCATGACCTCCACTCGCGATCTCACGGAACGCGCCGCCGAACAGGCGGAGCTCGAGCGTCTGCGCGCCGAGGTGGCCGAATGGCGCAAGCGCTTTGGCAAGAGCGAGGTGCGGCCGGGCAATTTCGTGAATTCGGCGGCGGAAGTGGCGCCGCTCTACACGGCCCTCGACGTTTCACGGGATAGCGCCGAAGAGCTGGGTGTGCCGGGCATCTATCCGTTCACGCGCGGCATCCATCCCACGGGCTATCGCGGCAAGCTGTGGACGATGCGCCAGTTCGCCGGCTTCGGCAGCGCCAGCGACACCAACGAGCGTTTCAAGTTTCTGCTGGAACACGGCCAGACCGGACTGTCCACGGCGTTCGATTTCCCGACGCTGATGGGCTACGACTCGGACCATCCGCGGTCCGAAGGCGAAGTGGGGAAGACCGGCGTCGCCATTTCGAGCCTCGCTGATATGGAAGTCCTGTTCGACGGCATTCCGCTCGATCAGGTCTCCACCTCGATGACTATCAACGGCCCAGCGATCATTCTCTGGGCTTTTTACATCGCTGCCGCCGAAAAACAGGATGTGTCGTCCGACAAGCTGCGCGGGACGATTCAGAACGACATCCTCAAGGAGTACATGGCGCAGCATGCGTGGTGCTTTCCGATCGAGCCCGCGCTGCGCCTGATCGTCGACTGCTTTGAGTGGGGCGCCGAACATGCGCCGCAGTGGAACACCGTCTCGATCTCGGGCTACCACATCCGCGAAGCAGGCTCGACCGCCGCCCAGGAACTGGCGTTCACGCTCGCAGACGGCTTCACGTACGTGGAACGCGGCATGGCGCGCGGGCTCAACGTAGACGACTTCGCGCCGCGGTTGTCGTTCTTCTGGGACATCCACAACGACTTCTTTGAAGAGATCGCCAAGCTGCGCGCCGCGCGCCGCATCTGGGCGAGACATATGAAGGAGCGCTACCACGCCAAGAACCCGCGGTCGTGGATGATGCGTTTCCATTCGCAAACCGCCGGCGTGACGCTCACCGCGCAGCAGCCCACCAACAACGTGGTTCGCGTGGCGTATCAGGCGCTCGCCGCGGTGCTCGGTGGCACGCAGTCGCTGCACACCAACTCGATGGACGAGACGCTGGCACTCCCCACGGAAGCGGCAGTGCAGGTGGCCCTCCGGACGCAACAGATCCTGGCGTACGAGAGCGGCGTGCCGAACGTGGTGGACCCGCTCGGCGGCTCCTACTACGTGGAATCGCTCACCGACAAGTTGGAACGTGACGCTGAAGACCTGTTCACCCAGATCGAAGCGGTGGGCGGCGTGGTGAAGGGCCTCGAAACCGGCTGGCTGCAGCGCAAGATCTCCGAGTCCGCAGCGCGTCAGCAATGGGAGATCGAGCAGCATCGCCGCGTCATCGTGGGCGTCAACGAATTCGTGACGGACGAGGGTGAGCTGACCATCCCGATCCTCAAGATCGGACCCGAAGTGGAGAAGGAAGCCCGCGCGCGACTCAAGAAGGTGCGTGCCGAGCGCGACGCCGGTCGTGCGGCCAAGGCGATCGAATCACTGAAGAAGGCCGCGCGGTCGAACGAGAACACGATGCCGCACATTCTCGAAGCGGCCCGCAGCTACTGCACGCTGTATGAGATCCGCGCCGCGCTGGAAGAGGTCTTCGGTGCATACCGCGAACCGGTCTTTTTCTAGATGACGCGTCCCATCCGCGTGCTGGTTGCCAAGCCGGGCCTCGACGGCCACGACCGCGGCGCCAAGGTGGTCGCGGCATCACTGCGCGACGCAGGCATGGAGGTCATCTATACGGGCCTGCATCAGACACCGGAAATGATTGCGAACGCGGCAGTGCAGGAGGACGTGGATGTCGTAGGGCTCTCGATCTTGAGCGGCGCGCACATGACGCTGTTCCCGCGCGTGCGCGACCTGCTGCGCGAGGCGGGCCGCGACGACATCCTGCTCACCGGCGGCGGCATCATCCCGAAGGAAGACATGGACGCCCTCAACAAGACCGGAGTCGGCAAGCTCTTTGGACCGGGCACGTCGACCGCCGATCTTGTGGACTACATCAAGCAGTGGTTCGCAGAGCGGCAGCGCCAGGAAGCTTGAAGGGCGAGAGAGGAGAGAGGAGAGAGGAGGGAGGAGCGCCGCCCCCCTCTCGGCTGAAGCACCTCGCCGACGAACTGCGCGCGCTTGAAGCGCGCCTCCGCGAGGGCGGCGGCAAGGACCGTATCGCCCGCCAGCACAAGCAAAAGAAAATGACCGCGCGCGAACGAGTGCTGGGACTCTGCGACCTGCACGCGCGTTTTCTCGAGGTGGGCCTGCTCGTCGCGCATGACCAGTACGACGGTCAGGCGCCGGGCGCCGGCGTCGTCACCGGCTTGGGCATGGTGCACGGCCGCGAAGTGGTGATCGTTGCCAACGACGCCACGGTGAAAGCCGGCTCTTGGTGGCCCGAGACGATCAAGAAGATCCTGCGCGCGCAGGAGATTGCCATGCGCTGCCGGATTCCGATCATCTACCTCGTGGACTCGGCCGGCGTGAACCTGCCGTACCAGGGCGGCGTGTTCCCTGGGCAGTACGGCGCGGCGCGGATCTTCTACTACAACTCCATCATGCGACACTACTTGCGCGTGCCGCAGCTGGCCGCTGTGATGGGGCCATGTATCGCCGGTGGCGCGTACTTGCCAGCGCTGTCAGACACGATCGTGATGGTGAAGGGAACGTCGTTCATGGGACTCGGCGGTCCCAACCTCGTGAAGGGCGCCACGGGCCAGGTGATCGACGGCGAAACGCTCGGCGGCGCGGTGACGCACACCGAGATCAGCGCCGTCGCACACTATGCCGTTGATGACGACGCCGCGTGCCTCCAGAAGCTGCGGGATTTGGTTGAAGTGTTGCCAAAAGGGAACTTGGGACTTGGAACTGGGAACTTGACCGCGCGATCCAGTTCCAAGTCCCCAGTTCCAAGTTCCGAGTCGTTGTACGATCTCCTCCCGCACGACCACCGGATGTCGTACGACATGCATGCCGTGCTCAAGGCGGTCGTGGACGACGGGAAGATCGACGAGTTCCAGCAACACCTGGCCGGCGAGATGATCTGCGGCGACGCCCGCATCAAAGGCCTTCAGGTGGGGATGATCGCCAACCAGCGTGGCCTCATCAAAGGTCGCGCCGGCGAAAAACCGCGTTTCGGTGGAATCATCTACGCGGAGAGCGCGGAGAAGGTGGCGTTCTTCATCGAGCGGTGCAGCCGGCAGGGAATCCCGCTCTTGTTCTTGCAGGATGTCTCGGGCTTCATGGTCGGACCGGAAGCGGAGCACGAGGGCATCATTCGCGCCGGGGCGCGATTCGTGGAAGCGATGGCGTGCGCCCGCGTGCCCAAGATCGTCCTCACGGTGAATCACGCGTCCGGTGCCGGCTACTACGCGATGGCGGGCCAGGGCTTTGATCCCGACTTCATCTTCTCGTGGCCCACGGGGCGCATGGGTGTGATGGAGGGCGAGGCGGCCGTGCAAGCGGTGCATGGCTCCGAGATCGAGGAAGCCAAGGTGAACAAGACGGAACTCGCCCCCGAAACGGCAAGCCACATGGACGAAATGCGCGCGGACTACGAGCACCAGCTGGGTGCTGACTATGCCGGCGCCCGCGGCTACATCGATGCCATCGTGTATCCGGAGGAGACACGCGACGTGCTCGCGATGGCGCTGCGTGCTTCGCTCCAGAATCCCGGTCCACACCTGGGTCCGTTCGTCGTTCCTGATTCCGCGTGAGCGCGCCGCCGAGGTTGGTTCGCGTCGCCGCGGGGCAGGGATTCTGGGGCGATTCGCTGGATGCGCCGCGGCAGCAGGTGGAGCGCGGACAGGTGGACTTCCTGATGCTCGACTATCTCGCGGAAGTCACCATGTCCATTCTGCAGAAGCAGAAGGAACGCGATCCGCGGATGGGTTACGCGCGTGACTTCGTCGGGGCCATCGAGAGTGTGCTGGCGGCCGTCGCCGAGCGTGGCGTGCGCGTCATCGCCAATGCTGGCGGGGTTAATCCAAAGGCATGCGCCGCCGCTATTCGCGTCGTGCTGGACAAGCATCCCAAAGGGAAGCAGGTGAAGATCGGCGTCGTCACCGGAGACGACCTGCTGCCGCGCCTCGACGAACTCATTGGCGCCGGGCATCCGCTGGTGAACATGGACACCGGCCAGCCACTCTCCACCGTGCGCGATCGCGTCATCGCCGCCAACGCGTACCTTGGCTCGGTGCCGATCGTGGAGGCGCTCAAGCAGGGCGCCGGCATCGTCATCACTGGCCGCTCGACGGACACCGCGCTCACCATGGCGCCCCTGCGCTACACGTTCGGTTGGGCAGACGACGACTGGGACAAGCTCGCCGCCGGCATCATTGCCGGACACATCATCGAGTGCGGCGCGCAGGCCTCGGGCGGCAACTGCCTGTATGACTGGCGCTCGATCCCCAACCTCGGCGACGTGGGCTATCCGATCGCGGAAGGGCAGGCCGACGGCACATTCGTCATCACCAAGCACGCCGGCACCGGCGGTCGCGTCTCGGTGCACAGCGTCACCGAGCAGCTGGTCTACGAGATGGGCGACCCGCATTCATATATCACGCCCGACGTGGTGGCCGACTTCACGACCATCCAGCTCGCCGCCGACGGTCCGGACCGCGTGCGCGTTTTTGGCATCAAAGGCCGCCCGGCCACGGACAAGCTCAAGGTGTCCATCGCGTACAAGGCGGGCTTCAAGGCCGTGGGCACATTGGTGTATTCCTGGCCCGACGCGTTGGAAAAGGCCCGCATGGCCGATCGCATCCTGCGCGAACGCCTCGACCGACTTGGCCTCACATTCGACAAGATCCTCACCGAATTCGTGGGCGCCGACGCCACGCACGGACCGCTGGCACCGCCGATCCCGACGGACGGGCCTGAAGTGCAATTCCGCATCGGCGTGCGCGGCGAGGATCGCAGGATGGTGGAGCGCTTCACCCGCGAGATCGCGCCGCTCGTGTTGAACGGTCCGCCGAGCGTGACAGGCTTTGCCGGCGGCCGACCCAAGGTTGAGGAAATCGTCGCCTACTGGCCGGCGCTCGTCGACAAGCGGGTCGTCACACCAAGCGTGGAGATCGCCTGATGCGCGTCCGTCTCGTGGACATCGCGCACGCGCGCTCGGGCGACAAGGGCGACACGGCCAACGTCGGGGTCATCGCGCTCAAGCCAGAGTGGTATCCGGTGATCGCGAAGGCGCTCACGCGCGCCCGGGTGAAGGAACACTTCGCGGCCATCATCACAGGTGACGTGGAGCGTTACGAGCTGCCGAATCTCAAGGCGCTCAACTTCCTGCTGCACGGCGCCTTGGACGGTGGCGGCACGCTGTCGCTCAAAACGGACGCGCAGGGCAAGGTCTTTTCGACCGCACTGCTCCGAATGATGGTCGACGTTCCCGACGCCGAGGCCATGGCGCTTGGACTGCCGGCGGCGAGGTAAGCCAATGGATCGCCTCACGACGATCCGCCTGCTGGTCATCGCATTCGCGATTGTCGTTTGGGGCTACGGCATCAAGATGGACAACGCGGACATCCGGATCGCGGGGATCGCGCTACTCGCCGCGGCGCTGGCGCTCCGGTTCCTTCGCCGCTTCAGGCGCAAAGACCCGCCGGCGTCGAATTGATTTGCCGCGGGACACTTTCATGATGCTGTAGGCCCTCGCGCGCGCAGGTTGGTGCCATGCACGTGGCATCACTGGATCAGGCGCGGACGGTCCTTAACGATACGTTCGGCTACGGCGACTTCCGGCCTGGCCAAGTGGACGTCGTCGCGTCGGTGCTCGCTGGCGACGACACGCTGGGCGTCCTGCCAACCGGCGGGGGCAAATCGCTCTGCTATCAGGTGCCGGCGCTGCTTCGCGCGGGCCTCACGGTGGTGATCTCGCCGCTGATCTCACTGATGAAGGATCAGGTAGACCGTCTGGTCGGGCGTGGCGTCGCGGCCACCTACCTCAACAGCACACTGGAGGACCACGACACGGCCGCTCGCCTCGAACGCATCGCCGCGGGCGCCATCAAGCTGTTGTACCTCGCGCCCGAGCGCTTCGAGTCAGGCGATCTGTTGCGACGGCTTCAGTCGGCGGGCGTCGCGCTCCTGGCTGTGGACGAGGCGCACTGCATTTCCGAATGGGGTCATGAGTTCCGGCCCGCCTTCCGGCGCATCTCCGGCGTCGCCGCGGCCCTGGGCCCGCCGCAGGTCATCGCGCTCACGGCCACGGCCACCGCGTCCGTGCGACGCGACATCGCGACGCAACTGCGCTTGCGCTCACCGAACGTCATCGTCGGCGGATTCGACCGCACCAACCTCGATTATTCCGTACTCGCGTGTGAGAACGCCGACCACAAAGATCTGTCCCTCGTGCGCGTCCTGCGTTCGCACGCACGGCCCGCGATCGTGTACGCGCCCACGCGATCCGCCGTGGAACGTGTGGCCAAGCGCGTCACTCGCGCGGGCATCAGAGCACTCGCCTATCACGGCGGCCTGGCGGACGAATCGCGGCGCGCGACGCAGGACGCGTTCATGAACGGCGAGGTGGATACCATCGCGGCCACCAACGCCTTCGGCATGGGGATCGACAAACCGGACGTCCGGCTCGTTGTTCACCACGCCATGCCCGGAACGCTGGAGTCGTATTACCAGGAGGCGGGCAGGGCGGGGCGCGATGGCGCGCCCGCCAAGTGCGTCCTCCTGCATCACGCCGCCGACCGGCAGACGCACGAGTGGTTCATCCGGGGCACGTTTCCGCCGAGGTCTGCCGTGGAGCAGGTAGCGGCACGCTTGCAGCGCACGCGTAGCGGCCCGCGTGTGACCGAGGAGCCCACGGCGCTCGCGCGTGCCTGCCAAAAAGTGGACGCGAGGCTGGCCAAGGTGGTGCTCGCGTTCCTCGAGCGCGAGGGACTACTGCGACGCCCCGCGTGCAACGGGGAAGTCTGGCTGCGGCTGCTGGCCACACCGGCGCGAATCCGGCGCGAACTCGGCCCCGACGCCCCGGAGATCGGCGTACTGCGAGCACTCTGGCGCATGGGGCAGGACAAGCTCGCCGAAGGACGACTCGTGGACCTGCGCACACTCGCCCCGTCGCTTTCCGCTCGCGCCGCGCAGCGGTTGCTCACGCGGCTGCGACAGCGTCAGTTCGTGGACATGTCCGAGGCCGATCCAGGACTCTGGATTGCGCAACCCGACAAGCCTCTCGACGCCGGCGAGCTCGACTGGCGCCGCATCGCGCGCCGGCGCGAGAGCGAGTTGCACAAGCTCGACATGATGGAGGGATACGCGATGACGACCGCGTGTCGCCGAGCCTTCGTGCTAAGTTATTTCGGTGAGCGCGACCCAAACGCGCGCTGCGCCGGCTGCGACACATGCCGGCGGCTACTCACCTCGACCTGACAATAGCGCCAGCCGCATGGACGATAGTCTCTACTTCAGCAAGCAACATCTCGAGGTGCGCGACATGGTCCGTGAGTTCGCGCGCACCGAAGTGGCCCCCATCGCTTCCCGGTACGACGCTTCGGCGGAGTTTCCTTGGGAGAGCATCAAGAAGATGGGCGGCTTGGGCCTCCTCGGCGTTCCATGGCCGGAAGAGCTCGGCGGCGCTGGACTGGACCTGCTGAGCTACATGATCGTGATCCTCGAGCTCGCCAAAGTGGATGCCTCGCACGGACTCACGGTATCGGCGCACACCACACTCGGCACGTCGCCCATCGTCCGATTCGGTACCGAGGCTCAGAAGCAGCGCTTTGTCCCGATGCGGGCCTCCGGTCGTGTCATGGGTGGCTTTGGCCTCACCGAGCCGGACGCGGGCAGCGACGCCGCCGGCACCAGGACTACCGCGGTGAAGCGCGGTGACCGTTACATCGTCAACGGCACCAAGCGCTTCATCACGCACGGCAGCGTCGGCGAGGTTTTCATCGTCACCGCGGTCACCACACCCAAGATCGGCACCAACGGCATCAGTTCGTTCATCCTCACCAAGCACACGAGCGACCTCGCAGCGACCAAGGCTGTCGGCGTGGGCCACGACGCATCACTCCCGGCCATGAAAGGATTCCGCGCCGGCAAGAAAGAGGACAAGCTCGGATGGCGCGCGTCGGACACGGCCGAGCTGATCATGGAGGACGTCGAGGTGCCGGCCGAGAACCTGGTCGGCAAAGAAGGCCAGGGCTTCAAGAACTTCATGAAGACGCTCGACGCCGGCCGAGTCGGCATCGCCGCGCTGTCGCTGGGCATCGCTGAAGGCGCGTACGAGGAGGCCCTGAAGTACGCCCACACCCGGAAGCAGTTTGGCCAAGCGATCGCGAACTTCCAGGGCGTTCAGTTCCAGTTGTCGGACACGGCGATGGAAATCGAGGCGGGGAAGCACCTCATGTTCCACGCCGCTTGGCTGGCACAGAACGGCAAGCCGTATTCCAAGGAAGCGGCCATGGCAAAGCTCTTCTGCTCTGAACTGGCCATGCGCGCCACGATCAAGGCCGTGCAGATCCACGGCGGCTATGGCTACACCAAGGACTATCCGGTGGAGCGCATGATGCGGGACGCCAAGATCTGCGAGATTGGCGAGGGAACGTCGGAGATCCAGCGCATCGTCATCGCCCGCCACTTGCTGTCGTCGCTGTCATAACGCGCCGCCAGCTCGGGCGACGCGCACTGCCTCAGGACTGCTTCACCTGCGGCCCGAGAAGGTTGGTGAGCTCGGCAGTCTCCCGCTCGGCGCCCAAGTCCCGAAAGATCGACTGAGCGCGTTGCAACGTTTTCGTCGCCTCCGCATCGCGTCCCATGGCACGGCGCACCAGGCCCACCTCTCGCAACACCTCAGCCTGCAACAGACGCGCGCGTGCTCGCTCGGCAATGCGCATGGCGTCCGCGAGGACCGTTTCCGCTTCCGCATACCTGGTCAGCCGGCGAAACCCATGGCCCTTCCAGCGCAGGGCATCTCCGCGCCCAAGTTCGTCACCGACCTCGGCGTACATGGCCAACGCCAGATCGCAGTTGGCAATGGCGTCATGTGCACGGTCACGGCCGTAGCACACCTCAGAACGGTTCACGAGCACGTTGGCGATCATCTGCTTGTTGCCCTGGGATTCAAACAGCCCCAGCGCCCGGTAGTACGCTTCATCGGCTTCGTCCCACTCGCCCCGGTCCGCGTGCAGCATGCCAATGTTGTGGAGCGCCAATGCGACGCCGCGCTCATCGGCGGCTTCGCTAAACAGCGTCTCGCTGCGCGCATACTGCTGGCGGGCCACATCGTACCGGCCCTGGATGTTCGCGATCACGCCGAGGTTGAGCGCGATCTTGGCGCGGGTGACGATGTCCTCCGTCAGGTCCAGGGCCACAGCGTACGCCGCGCGCGCCTGTTCATACTCGCCGCGCGCAACATGCAATACACCAATCGCGTTCTCGACTTTGGCGCGCAGGTCGCGGTGCTGCAGCTTGACCGCCGTCTCACGAGCCTCTTCGCACAGTCGTAGCGCTGCATCGAGTTGGCCCCGCTTCCACACCACGCGGCCCAGGTGGAAACGCGCCGTGGCCGCGATGAGGGGATCCGCATCGTCGAGGTATGACTCGAAGGCGGCCGCGGCGCCTACCAGGTCGCCGGCCTCCTCGGCGCTCTGTGCTACCCGAAACGCCTCATCTACGACCATCAGGGTTGGACGAAGAAACCCCTACCAGGCCAGCGCATACGCGGAAAAGTGATCGACTGGTGCAGCGACCATCCGCCAGTAGTTACTGTAAACGGCTTCGATGCGCTCGACGATTACACCTTCGTCATTCAGGTACACAATATCCGGCGCGTCACCGGAGACCGCGCAACCAGTGACATCAAACTGCAAGGCTGCCGGCTTCTTGAACTGCAGGCCCGATGGCTGGAAGGTGACAACGGCGTCGTCGGCTCCGGACGCCGTCGCGGTGATATGAACGGTCGTTGTCAGGGCGCCCGGCGGCAGCGTCAATCGCGCCCGACCGACCGCGATCACGCCGCCCGAGGGTCCGATGTCGGCGCTGGCGCTCGCCGGCCCCTGCTGTTCGCACCAGACGAACGCTGCCTGGTCGGTTCCCTCAGTGGCGCCGGACTTCGGTCCGGGTAGGTGCGTGGAGCCGCCATGGAGTTGCGCGTTGGTTGTGATGGCAACGACCGTGGGAGCTGATGGCGAGTTGTCCGCGCAGGCCACGCCGAGCAGGACCGGACCGGCCGCGAGGGCAAAGGCGGAGAGACGATGGAATCTCATTCGAGTAGTGGGGAAGGAGTCGACTTGCGTTGAAAGGGTGATTACACGGCGAGGGCCAGCCGGCGCCCAGAACGCCCATGGCGCGCCTGCTGCGCCGGGGTTTGAGACTGACGGAAAAACGCGCGAATGACGTACTGAGCGCCGCCACGCTCGCGCATCTGGCGCGGGGTAGCGTGCAGGTAGCGTTGGCACACGTTGCGGAAGGCGCTGCCGGACGGGAATTCGAGGCTCGCCGCGATCCGCTCGGCGCTGCGGCCCTGATCCTCCATCATCTGCGCGGCGACGATGAGGCGCCCCCAAGTCAGCAGCCGTCGCGGTGATGGATAACCCGCCGTGTTGAGGCGCATCGACAGAGTTCGCCGAGGGACGCTGAGGAGACGCGCCAGTCCAGCCGGAGACAGCCGCTCATGCGCCCGCGTGATGGCCAGCATGACGGCGTCGTACACGACGCTGTCCGCGCCGCGCAGCAGCCGCCGGACCACGTCCGCAACCGAGCGTGACTCCGCCAACGCGATGCTCCGCAGGAGTTCGATCGGGGCGTCATCGCGGTCCATGACGATCAGGCCGTCGACTCCCTGGCGCCCCGCATCGAACAGCTCGCGGGACCGCTCCGCCGACACACTGACGTAGGCCACCACGGCGAGCTTGGGCAGGCGCTGCTTGAGGCGCCGGAGCTTGTCAAAGCTGGCGGTGGCGTCCGCGAACAGATCCACAATGGCCAAGCGGACCGGTTGCCGCTCACAGGTGCGTGCCAAGGCGGCCCAGTCGTCGCATGCGACGACTTCGTGCCGGTCGCGGATGGCGAACCGGACACGCTGCAGCTGGATCGGCGGGAGGAGAGTTGCGATGACGCCCATATCGACGAGGAGGAGAGTAGGCCC
>ERZ1292623.2369-Hain-H51-01um-R1-2369-length-16967-cov-5_pt1 | contig 16967 bp, 20 predicted proteins | sample MGYA00564398_ERZ1292623 | MGnify/ENA primary metagenome ERZ1292623 (study PRJEB36523, sample SAMEA6512633) | groundwater metagenome | collected 2019-01-07 | study: AquaDiva: Metagenomics assemblies of 32 groundwater samples | reverse complement strand
AGCCAAGGAAATAGCCCTTGATTATAGGCTATTTTATATTAGCCCGAGTAGAACGTTAGAACCTAGACGATTCTAAGTTCATGAATACACCACTGCCTCCTAGCTATCTTTCCAATTTTCTGCTTAAATACTAACTAGACTTAAGTTGTCGATCTGAATACTTCTCGGGAGGTGGCCGGTTATGTATGTCTCAGAAAACCGTCCGCGGGAAAAGATAGCAGATTCTTTTTCCGCCCTTTCCTTACTTGCCCTGGCTGAGTTGCGGCAGAAAGGCCTTTCCTTCGCCATTGTCTGCGGCCCGATTACTACTGGTGGTCGTGATTCGGTCGAGGAAAATGTGAGGGCGATCCGGCTGGTTATTGACCACCTCACAAAGTATTGGGAAGAACAGATCTTCGACCAGCTTCCCTATGAGGCAACGCTCTGGACACTTAAAGACGAATGGGAGGCGCAAGAATGCCATACTGGCTACTGCACGCCACTTCTTAAAGAGTTTTATCTGCCAGTGTATCAGTCGGGCTTAATCCACCGGGCTTACTTCTTGCCTGGCTGGGACAGCTCAATTGGTGCGCGTTGGGAACGTGAGCAGTTAACTCAACTCAAAATCCCAATAATCGATCTGCCCGAAGAGACGGTTAACCGGCTCCTCGAACGGGTGGCGTGATCTTTGTGCTCAAACTGAATGTCTTACAGACCTATCTCCAAAGCCCTCGTTTCACCGCGCGGGCTTTTTTTTAATTCCCTAACTTATAGTGCTACCGAGAGTGGGGTAGCCACTAAACAGGCCGTTCGGCTCTGAGAGCCTCAGGCTCGATGAGTTCGAACTTTGTTAAAAGATTAAGAGTTAGAGTTAAAATTGCAATTCGGCCCAGAATTTATAATGTCTGACTGTAATTGGCTGGAGCATACAACGCCCTCAAGCGCCCTGATGACTTCTTCAAGCGTGTTCACGCCTTCCTCTATGGTGGGGAGGGCGCTCTGCATTAGCTCGATTTCGTTTTGTAGCCCGGCCTGTAGGGTGCCGAGGTAGTTGCCCGGCGCCACTTCGGAAGCCTGCCTGAAAATTTCCTCGATCCTTGCGATTTCTTCTTCGGACAGGCCGGAGTCGAGAAGCGCCTGCTTTTCTTCTGCGCTTAAGCCCGTGCTGGCCAAGTTTGCGACTCTTTGGCTTATGCTCTCATCCCATGCTTTGGGGAGTTGGCGTAAAAGCTGTTTTATCACCTCCTGATGATGAATGTTGCTATCGGCGAGCCGGCCCAAAAATTCGGACAGTAGCTGGCTCTGCAAAAGCATGTACTCGCCCTTGTCGGCCAGCATAGCTCCCTGTAATCTTTCGTTCGTTATTCTTACGGCGTCTATAAGCTGCGCGTGGCGCGTGAGAGATGTTGCGTACCTTGCCGTTGCTTTAGCAAATGCCGAATTGTCAAACGGCTTTATTGGTTCTACCGGTTTCACTCGCTCTGCTATGTCAAAATCTTCCCGTGGCGGATCAGCCGCAAGCAAATCAAACGAATGCCACATAAAATCTTTTGCGCCGGTCAAAATAAGTAATTGGCCAAGACATAGAACTTTTGTGATACTGGGCTCGGGTGCCAAACATAAGACCGCGGTAGCCACGGCTTGAGTAGCTAAAGCAGCGTTTGTCAGAGGGTCGTGCCTCGAAACAGATGCCTCCGTCGCAAATTTCTTCATGCCCCTCTCAAACCAGTTAAGCTCGGGCGTTAGAGCGACCTGTGCGGGCGAGCCGGCAAGAAATACGGCAGACACTTCTACTATGTGCGCCTCGAAAGCGTGAGCGGTTTTTATTGGGAAGGATTCAAACAACCTCGCAAGAGAAGACGGAGGCGTGCTACTGGCGCTACCTACCTGAACCCAAAGGTCGCACCAAAATCTTCGATTCTGAAGCTCCGGGGGCACCGCCCCGCCGGGAGAGTTGAGCACTACGCCGATATTGCCGGTCGGGCTGGTCCGCGTAAGCGCTCCCTGCTCCGGATTTAGGGAGAGGAGCGGGCAGAGATCGAGGTAATATTCCACACACGCTATTCCGTCTCCGGCAAATGTTCTACACTTCGGGTTTTTAGCTACAAAGTAGGCCACCGGCTCGGTGCGCCCGGTCTGAAGCCATGCTGCGCTCAAGGAAACAGTCAGTTGCTTTTCTTGAGATACTGCCGGCAAGACAAAACCGAAATTTATGCTCTGCGGCTCTACGATGATCGCCTGTTCGATCCTTGCCGCTTCCGCTAAATACTGAAACTGAAACGCCATTAGCCCAAAAATAAAAACAGCAACAGCGCCGATTGCTATTTTTTTCGGGGTTGTAAAACGAAGCCCTGATTTGAGGTTGAGTTTTCTCATAAATAAAAAGGAAGATTTGCTACTGGTAATATAGCAAATGCACGAAAATCAGCAAACCAAACAGGGTGGTTGGGTGGATTCCATCCACTCGTCTTGTGTCCTGAACCAGAACATCTCTGCCCCGCGATAACATCAAAGGGCTTTTTCTTTTTATAAAACTTTTGAGGCAAATGGTAGAACGCAAAGCTGGAAAAATGGGAGAGTTTTCACCACCTGGGCATAGCAAAAAGATTGTGTTATACTAACTTAGTGTTAAGGCACAGAAACAATGTCGAACGTTTCTAAGAATCAAAAAATAATCGTATGATGACAGGAACAATCAAGACTCTTACGGATAAAGGATTCGGATTCATCGCTCGCGAAGGCGAAACGAAGGACCTCTTTTTCCACTCTAAAGAACTTGTTGACGTTACATTTGACGAACTCAAAACTGGCGACGCCGTCTCTTTTGAAGTTGTCGAAAATGAAAAAGGCCCGGCTGCTACAAAAGTATCCCGCGCTTAGTCGTTTGTAAGAAAAATGTCCCAAGTACGCCAGTCGGCGGACGAGGGACATTTTTTTGTTCCCAAATATAGTGCTACCGATGGGGTAGCCACTAAACAGGCCGTTCGGCTCTGAGAGCCTCAGGCTCGATGAGTTCTAACTTTCATCACAATTTGGAGCCAGTTAGTGAAGCAAACATAACGCAAAGGCTAAATAATGAAATAAGAACTTTAAAATATTGCTTTACGCTTTCAATTATGATACTTTATACATAAGAGAAATTACTAGCTAATTAGAGGAAAAAACTACTATGAATCAAAAAACCTACTTTGTTATAACAGCGCTTATCTTTCTGATCGTCGCCATCTTGCACTTGCTGCGAATCTTTACCGGATGGGAAGTGTCAATTAATGGATGGATGATTCCACTATGGGTGAGTTGGGTAGCGTTCGTGGTCTCCGGCTTTCTCGCTTACTCTGGCTTTAATCAGAACAGACGAAGCCCGGAAGGTTTAGGTGATTCCTCTTAAAGTAGTCTAAAATTATGAACAAAAAAATTATTTATGGGATTGTCGTCGCCATAATATTTATTATCGGTCTAAGTTCGCTGTTACAAAAATATCCATTAAATACAAATATTAGCGGAGATCCGTTTGGCACTCCTCCGATAGGAATTTCTCCCAATTGTGGTCCTGAAGATAGGTACAAATTTGACGAGAAAATAAAATCGCCTTCGGACCTTGTCAGTTTTTTGGCCAAAAGCCAGGGGAAACTGCTCGACAGTTACAAGAATGATTATTTCCTACTTGACAATTTCAAGGAAAATGGAGTAGTAAACTGGAGCAAAGTCTTGGAGAAAGTCAAGGTGGAAAAAATAGGTTCAAGGACTATTTACTCACTGGCTTACACTCCACTTTCAATATGCTCTCCAGCGCAGGAATGGACTGTCAAGACAACTGATGACGGACACGTTTCATTATATGGTTGTTGCGGAAAATAGTTTCTCGGCGAGAGGAAAAATAAAAAATTATAAAATTTATCTAAATAAAATAAGTATGAATCAAAAAGGCTCAACATTATTAATTGTGATCGGACTCGTCGTCGTGTTGCTTATCGGTGGAGCTATTACTTACTCAACTCTTTCTGGGGGGAGTACTACGGCCCAAAAAATTTGCCAGCAAAATGGTTTTAGTACTGGCCGAGACAAAATAAATCAGTGTAATTCAAATGAAACGGCAGTTGGAAACTATTGCTGTTCAGCTAGTGGGGGGAATGTTGTCGGAGGAACTAATGAAGGCCGTCCCGGTAATTCTGGTGGCGTAAGCGGAGAAACTTCTGGAAATTCTGCTGGGTCTGGAGGAGGTTCTATCTCATCATCATGGTGTTTGGCTAATAAAGGGACTATAGAAACATTCAAAGGCAGACAAGCTTGTCATCTTTCTACTCTCTCAGGGGAAGTATATATTTATATAATAGACAAAGACTATTGGGTAATTCATCAAGCATATAACTATGAAGACCACTTCGTAAATGGAAAGGCTACAGAATTAAATTGTTTAAGTGAAAATCTAGATTTATTAGCAGCCTGTGAGCAATTTAAGACTATTTATTGTCCAACATGTCCTTAATTGTGCCTGACATTGTCCGACAATGCCCAAATCCCTACCGGCCGGCACGGGATTGACAGGATATACAAATTGTAATATACTTGTACTATAAGTTAATATCTCTTGTCTCCATATATATTTTTCTTTGGAACGTAAGAGATCCTAGTCGGCTTATCTCTTACTCTTAAAGGCTAGAAGAAATATATGTTTAGACAACAAATGGGCCGGAGCCAACGCTTCGGCAGGCATCCTATGGCGAGCAATTCTCGCTCGGAACGGCCACAACGTCAGTTTAGTGACGTTTCTAAGTTTATTAACCGAGCTCTCCCTATGACGGAAGCTAAGCTTTATGTCGCGGTGAATTCTTTCACTGATTTTCCGGTGGACGAGCGTTTGCGGAAAAATGTTTTACATGTTGGTTATGAGACTCCTATGCCGATCCAAGATCAGGCGATTCCGTATATTTTGGCGGGTCGCGATCTAGTCGGTATTGCGAATACCGGCACTGGCAAGACGGCCGCTTTTGCTATTCCGCTGTTAGACAAGGTGATGAAAGATAAAAAACAGAAGGTGTTGATCGTCGCTCCGACCAGAGAATTGGCGATCCAAATTAATGAAGAATTAATCAAATTGGCTTTTGGCCTGGGTATCTTCTCGGTCTGTGTGGTGGGAGGTATGCCTATTTTTCGTCAGATTAATGATTTACGCCGCCATCATAATTTTGTCATTGGCACTCCCGGTCGGCTCAAAGACCTGATTGACCGCGGCTGTTTAGAATTGGCGAGCTTCCAGACCATCGTTTTAGACGAAGCCGATCGCATGTTAGATATGGGTTTTATCAACGATATGCGCTTTTTAATGAAAGCGATGCCCAAGAATCGCCAAACACTTTTCTTCTCGGCTACGCTATCCGGAGATATTAAGAACATCATCAAGGAATTTCTGACTGACCCGGTCAGCATCTCGGTCAAAACCGGTGATACACCGCGCGAAGTAGACCAAGATGTGATTTATGTGAGAAATGAAACCAAAATAGATCTCTTACATGATTTATTAATCCAACCCGAATTTCATAAAGTGTTGATTTTTGGGAGCACTAAACATGGAGTGGAACGTTTGTCCCGTCTTCTGGCCACTCGCGGCTTTAAGGCTGAATCAATTCATGGTAATAAAAATCACAGTCAGCGCCAGCGCGCGTTGAATTCATTTAAAAATGACACGATCAAAGTGTTAGTGGCTACCGACGTAGCAGCCCGCGGATTGGATATTCCCGATGTTAGCCATGTGATCAATTATGAACTGCCGGCTACTTATGAGGACTACATTCATCGGATTGGCCGGACTGGCCGCGCCGGCAAGACTGGCAAGGCCTTAACTTTTATTGAGTAAAACCAGCCTGTCTGAGGGGAACTTGTTTTGATTTAGTTGCTATCTGTGGTACTATTATTAGGTTATCAATTAATCAATAAAAAAGTATGGCGAATACAGCATTTATGAAGCCGCTCACCGTTAGTGCTGAACTGGCGGAAGTGGTGGGGAAGGGCCCGTTGCCCCGATCGGAAGTGGTTAAAAAGCTCTGGGAGTACATTAAGAAAAATAATCTTCAAGATTCCAAAAACAGGCGCAATATCAATGCCGACGCGAATCTAAAGAAGGTTTTTGGCGGCAAAGAGACAGTCAATATGTTTGAGATGACCAAACTCATTTCCAAACACCTTTCCTAACGGCAAAGAGTTTGTTTTGCGGGCGGGACAGATATGAAAGATAATAAATTTGGTCTGATGCAGCCAACCGAGTGGTAGTTGCATTAAATTAATCGCCGTAAAAATGACCCTTACTTTGGGGTTATTTTTATGCTAAAATTAACCCTGTGGAGTAAAATTGCTTTAGCAATTTAAAATTTTAATAAATTTTTACTCTACAGGGTAAACTTATGGAAATCAGGCCTAAATGGCTTATTATTGTTTTGCTTGTTGCGATTTTAGCTGGACTGGGTTATGGCGGGTACCGTTATTGGCGGCTACGTGAACAAAATGTAGCTTTAGCCAATAATCTTAAAGAATTGAACCAGTTACTTAAGACCACCGAAAACAATTTGTCCAGCACGACGATAGCGCTCCAGACGGAACAAGAGATAAACCATTCTTTTGCTGGTCAAATCAATAATATTGCTACAACTGTTGGCCGACTGGATAAGTTGAGTAAAACCGATCCGGAACTGCTGAAAAAATATTCTCGGGTCTACTTTTTGAACGAACATTATGTACCGGCCAAATTGACTGTCCTTCCGGTTAATTATCTCTATGACAAAAACAAACCGGAGGGGGCGAGAGTCTTGACCAGTGTTTGGCCGTATTTAGACAACATGATCAAAGTGGCTACCAATAGCGGTGTGGACATCAAGATTTCTTCCGGCTACCGCGGCTTTGGCACGCAATCCATTTTGAAGTCTCAATACGGGGTGAAATATGGAAGCGGTGCCAATCAATTTTCTGCCGATCAGGGATATTCGGAGCATCAATTAGGTACAACCTTGGATCTTGCCGCCACCTCCACTGGTTTTTATGATTTTGAAAAAACTGCCAGTTATGCTTGGCTTGAGAGCAATGCGTACAAGTACGGTTTCATTTTGTCTTATCCCAAGGGTAACAAGTACTATGTTTTTGAACCATGGCACTGGCGCTTTGTCGGTGTCGCTCTCGCGACCAAGTTGCATAATGACAACAAATATTTCTACGATGTGGATCAACGAGAGATTGACCAATACCTCGTCAATCTCTTTGATTGAGATAAATTTGCCCGCCAAAATTTTTGACAAAAAACTTAGGCGGGCAAGCGAATTATGCAAATTATACGAATAATGCGAATGACTGTGAATAAATCCCATTCTTTTGTTTGGTTGCGCTTATCGCGTTTTATCACCCGGCCAACGGGGGATCAAATTCTCAAGGCCGGATTTATTTTAACCGCTGGCTCGCTTTTTGCCAGTCTGTTTAATTATCTTTTTACCTTGGTGATCGGCCGCCTACTGGGACCGGCCTTGTTTGGGGAAGTGGTTGCTATTTTCAGTCTGGCAGCCATTATCGGCGTGCCGGCTGGGGCATTATCCATGTTTATGACTAGCCACTCGGCTTCTTTATTGGCCGCTAATAAATTAGCTGAACTGCGAAGGGTAATAAATCTTATCTCCAGATATTCTCTACTGCTTGGTTTATCTCTGCTAGTAATTTATTTCTTGTTTATGCCTTATCTCGGCGGTTTTTTGGGAGTACCTCTTTTGACCTTAACCATCTTCGGTTTAATCATCCCCGCTAGTCTGTTACTCTCTGTCGGTAGCGGAGTTCTATTGGGTATTCAAGATTTTCTGTCTTTTTCTGTCTCCGGCCTAATCGGCGCCAGCAGTAAACTGATTTTAGCCGTTTTGCTGGTATGGCTGGGATTGGCCGTTAATGGCGTGATTGGAGCGCTTGTTTTGGCCACTCTAGCTTCCTATTGGTATAATAAATTTCGACTGGCTAAAAAGCTGCCTCATACGGCAGGCAATTTTCCCCGCTCGGCCGACCAAGCGCCTGATTTTAAAAGTGTTTGGCCGTCTTTTTCATTGGCCTTTTGGGCCTTGCTTCTACTTGCGCTGATCGGCAATTTGGATATAATTTTGGCTAAACATTATCTGCCGGCTTATTGGGCGGGCCAATATGCCGGTTTGTCTATCGCCGGCAAGATTATTCTTTACGGAGTCGGCTCTTTTGTCACGGTAATGTTTCCACTAGTCTCGGCGTCTCATTCGGCCGGAGATGGCGAGGAACGCCAGCATTTGCTCAATTCTCTACGAATTATTTCTCTGTTGTCTTTTGTTGCCATCGCGGTTTTTGCCGCTGCACCTAAATTGGTGGTGATGATTTTGTTCGGTCCCAAATACCTTTCCATTGCCCCTTATTTGGCTGTCAGCGGTCTGGCGATGTATTTTGTCTCACTGGCGACGGTCTTAAGTAACTATTTTGTAGCTATCCATGACCGGCGCTTCATCCCCCCGCTCTCTTTGGCGCTCATCGCCCAGTTTTTTTTGATTGCGATATACCATCAAACGATTGCCTCGATCATCTGGGCTGAGGTTTTCTCTATGTTTTTGGCAGCCTTGCTTCTCTCTCTTACTTACCTATATACTATGAGGCAAAAGACATGGTCGCAAGCGACAAAAAACTAATATCCATCATTATTCCGGTTTATAACGAAGCGGACAATATCCCGCTGGTTTATCGGAAGATCAAAGAAACATTAGCTCAGTTGACGGAGCGGTACCGATATGAGCTAATCTTCGTTAATGACGGCAGTCGCGACGCCAGCGGGAAACGTTTGGCCGAACTGGAACAGGCCGATCCCACCGTCAAAAATCTGGAATTTTCCCGCAATTTCGGCAAAGAAGCTGCTCTCTCGGCCGGTCTGCATGAGGCCGCCGGAGCCGCGGCCATTATGATCGATGCCGACCTCCAACATCCGCCGGAACTGATCACGGAGTTTTTGCATCGCTGGGAAGATGGCGCCGAAGTGGTGATTGGGTTGCGGACAAAAAATAACGGAGAGGGCTGGCTCAAAAAACTGGAGTCCTTAATCTACTATCGGATTATGAAGTTAATCGCCGAGACTAAAATCCGCCGTGGCGCCACCGATTTCCGCCTGCTTGACCGGTCGGTGATAGACGCTTTCAGCCACTTGTCCGAGCGAGACCGCCTCACGCGCGGACTGATCGACTGGCTGGGCTTCCGCCGCCAGTTCGTCAGCTTTGAAGCCAATGGACGGGCCAATGGACGGGCCACCTACGGTCAGCTTAAACTTTTTCGCGTAGCTCTCTCGAGTTTTGTCGCCCACAGTTTTTTCCCTCTCAAATTGGCGGGTTATCTGGGTCTTGTGATCACTCTCATCTCCGGATTGTTGGGGATCGGCATTGTCGCCAACAAGTACGTGTTCGGCGATCCGTGGCAACTCGCTATCAGTTATGCTACCTCGCTCATCATTCTTAACTTATTTTTAGTCGGCATTGTCCTGTCAGCCTTAGGACTCGTTGCTCTTTATGTGGGGATGATCCGCACCGAGGTGTCTGGCCGTCCGCTTTACGTAATCCGTAGTAAAAAATAACAAATGGAAAGTAGAAAGAAATGAAACTCTTGTGGTTTAGTTGGAAAGATTCGAAAAATCCGACCGCTGGCGGAGCGGAAGTGATGGGGCAAGAACTAGCCAAACGCTTGGCGGCGGACGGACATGAAGTAATCTTTATTACCTCTGGTTTCCCCAAAGCCGAGCCTGAAGAAACAGTCGATGGCTACAAAATCATTCGGCTGGGCAACCGGTTCACGGTCTACTGGCAGGCCTATCGTTATTACAAAAAGCACCTGCAGGGGTGGGCTGATCTGGTGATCGATGAAATAAATACCACTCCATTCTTTGCCAAATTTTATGTTAAAGAAAGAAATATAATATTGATCTACCAACTGTGCCGGGAGATCTGGTTTTACGAAATATTTTTCCCATTGAGTTTGGTCGGTTATGTGTTGGAGCCCCTGTATCTTTGGCTGCTCTCCGATCGATCTGTGTTGACCGAATCGCCTAGTACTAAAAATGATTTGCTTAACTTTGGATTTAAAAAAGATAAAATCAGTATTTTTAATATCGGAATTAATCTCCCTGCGGTCAGCCGCTCGGCTGTCTCCAAGTTTGACAAACCGACAGTTTTATATTTTGGCTCGTTGCGGCGAATGAAGCGGCCGGATCATGTCTGGAGGGCTTTTAAAATTGCCAAAAAATCTGTTCCTGATTTACAGCTTATTTTGGCTGGAAAAACTTCCGGCTATTACGGTCGGCGGCTTTTGGCTAAGGTTTCCCACTCAGATCTCCGCGCATCCGTCAGAGTTGTAACTGAAATAAGTCCGGAGGATAAAGCGGAACTAATGACAAAATCAAACTTATTGTGTGTTACTTCGGTCAAAGAGGGCTGGGGTTTGGTGGTGACAGAGGCCGCGGCTTGCGGCACACCGGCGGTTGTTTATAATGTTGATGGATTGAGAGACAGCGTCAAAGACGGCGAAACCGGCCTTGTTTGCCAGAAAAATAACCCCAAAGAAATGGCGTCTAAAATAGTTGAATTCTTAGCAGATAAAGATAGAATGGATAATCTGGCGTCAAGGGGGCTCGAACTAAGCAGGGGACTTACCTTGAGCAATTCCTATCAGCAATTCAAGCGTTTTGTCGGTATTTAACTTTTTATTTTTCACTTGTAACCTTTAACTATGCATCCCTTAGTCTCCATCATCATCACGACCCACAATTCCGCCCGCACACTGGCGCGCTGTTTAGGGAGCGTTAAGGAACAAACTTATCCGAACATTGAATTAATTGTTGTTGATAACAACAGCAGTGACAAAACGACAGAGATTGCGCGGAAGTTCACCGATCAGGTTTACAGTTACGGTCCGGAACGGAGCGCGCAGAGAAATTTCGGAGCCAGGCAGGCAAAGGGAAGATATTTGCTCATTCATGATAGCGATATCTATTTCCCGCCGACTGCCGTAGCCGAATGCGTGGAATTAGTAGAGACAAAGGAAGCAACAGCTGTTATTCTACCGGAAATGTCTATTGGAGAAGGTTTTTGGACGAAGGTAAAAGCTTTTGAGCGGAGTTTTTATGTCGGCAACGATTATATTGAAGCGGCAAGATTTTTTGACGCCAGTCTCTATAAAAAATTAGGTGGTTATGACGAAAAAATGTATGCGGCTGAAGATTGGGACTTAACCATCAGGTTAAGAGAGGCGGGAAGCAAAATATTCAGATCAAATAGTTTTCTTTTACATGACGAAGGAAGGCTTAATCTGTTCGGATCATCCATCAAGAAGAAATATTATGCTGAAAACTTTTATCAGTTTTATGCCAAAAAACATCCCGCTTGGTGCAGGAAACAGATGAGTTTTTTTGCCCGCTTTAAGCCGAAGCCACTATTTTTAGCCTTGTTCACCCACCCCATCAAACTGGGATCAATGATCATCATGAAGGGGTTTGAATTTATAAGCACTTTTAATGCCTAAATCATGCAGATTTTAATTTTAGCAGCCGGCATGGGTAATCGCTTGAGGCCATTAACCGACGAAGTTCCTAAGGTGATGGTTAAAATCGGCGGCAAAGAGATGATTAAACATCAACTTGATTTGGTGACAAAACTGCCCGATGTATCTGAGATTATTATTGTGGTAGGTTACAAAAAAGAGTTGATCAAGTCTCTGATCGGCAAACGCTACCATCAGATCAAAATTAAATATGTGGAAAACAATAATTATAAAACAACGAATAATGTTTACTCGGTTCATTTGGCGCTTAAACATATCAAAGAAAACACCTTACTTTTGGAAGGAGATGTCATCTTTAAACCATGTTTGTTGAAAAGAATTGTGCGGGATAAGAATACTGTATTTGTTGAAAAGTTCAAACCGTATATGGATGGCGGGGTAGTGGAAATTGACGAAAATAGTAAAATTAAGAGATTAATTTCCAAGCAGGAACAGCAAGAGGGATTTAAGTATGACGAATGCTATAAAACCGTAAATATCTACCATTTTACCTATAATTTCATCTCCAAATATTATAAACCGGCCCTTAGTTTATACATCAAAGCTTACGGCAAGAAAGATTATTACGAATTGGTTATTGGCTCTCTAGTCTACATGAAGGTTTGCTCTTTATACGCTGAAGTATTGGAGGAAAACATGCTATGGTTTGAAATAGACGATCTCATTGACCTCTCTTACGCCGAACACTTATTCCTGCGCAAAGATTTTGAATTTATCAAGCATAAATACGGCGGATACTGGAATTATAACTTCGTTGATTTTTGCTATTTGTACAATGTATATTTTCCGTCTCCCAAGCTGGCCGCCGAAATCACGGCCAATGCCACAGAACTGATCAACTCTTATCCCTCGGGGCAACAATACAATAAGCTGTTATTATCGTCTTTTTTCCATCACAGAATAAATTTGAGCCACTTATTCGTGGGAAATGGGGCATCCGAGATTATAACAATTTTGAATCACCAGCTTATTGATTCAGTCACTATACCGGTACCAACCTTTGATGAATATTTGACAATTAGCGATAAAAAATTGATTAATCAATTCGTTCTTTCCGAAAAGACTGGTTTTCAGATAAACGTAGAGGCCTTAATTAAATCCGCTAGAAAGACAAATTATTTGGTATTAGTCAATCCTAATAACCCGACCGGCCAATGTTTGACTGTTGACGAAGTGGCCAAGGTTTTGAACAGTCTTAAGAAATTAAAGGGGATTATCTTGGACGAATCATTTATTGATTTCTCTGATGAACAATCTGCCCTGGGATTGGTTGATAAGTACAAAAACTTAATCTACTTAAAAAGCATCAGTAAAAGTTATGGTGTGCCGGGTATTCGGTTGGGATTTGTTTATACAAAGAATAAACTAGCGCTAGCCGTCCTAAACAGATATTTGCCGATCTGGAATATCAATTCTTTTGCCGAAAAATTTATGGAAAAATTCGGCAAATTTCAAGATGATTATTTAAGATCTTTACAGTTGGTCAAAAAAGATCGTCTCGAGTTTACTTCTAAATTGGAAGATATTGGCCTGAAAGTATTTCCCTCCCAAGCTAATTTTTTGTTATGCCAATTACCGGCAAAATCCATCAGTAACCTCGCTTTGACGGCTAAGCTTTTCGCTAAGGATAATATCTATATCAAGGATTTGAATAATAAGATGGGATCTCGTTACCTTAGGCTAACGGTACGTAAGCCGGCCGATAACGAGAAATTAATCAATGCCTTGGAAAAATACTTATAAGTTATGAAGTACTATCCGATCGCTGAAAATACGCTGGAGTTAAGGCAAATTTGCCAAAGACCAGATTGTCCCCAACGCTCTGTTTCTATTTATATAACAAGGATTGTTTTAAAGTTTAGGGTGATGTCACCCACGCAAGTGACGATATTGGATTTTTTTATCGGTCTGGCCGGCGTGCTGGTCTATTTTGTGGGGACCGATTGGGCCTTTGTTTTGGGCGGTGTTCTCTTACAACTTTTTCAGGTTCTTGACTGCGTTGACGGCGAAGTGGCGCGCTACCTGATCAGCAAGGGAGAACTCAATAGGGATCGGGCCGAACAGGCCGTGGTGGAATTTATCCAAGATATCGTCCATCCCATTTTACAGCCCCTGATGTTCTTGGCGTTTAGCTACGGTTTATTTGTTACTTTCAAACAGGACTGGATTTTGATTCTTGGCTACATTGCCGCGGTCGGTTCGTCGGTAGATACCTATGTCAACATTGTTCGAGAAAAGCTGCTCGAATCGGCCGATCTGGAAAAAGCATCCCGGATCTACAAAGAAATGGCAGACAGAGCTGGTAGTTTAGTCAAAAAAATTCCCGGTGGCCTCTATCTGCTGAAGTTTATAATCTTCATCGTGCCCATTCCGGGTGTAATGGTAGTTCTCCTGATTGTATCCATTCTGGACTGGCTGATCTTCCCCGGCAGTAATTTTCTTCTCGTCTTCGGCTTGGCAATAAATTTCAAAATACTAGCTCTGGCAATTTATGCTGTCATTGAACAAGTCTTATGGTTTCTGAACGCTCGAGGTTCTATTAAATCCCTAAGGCAGATCTCGTAGCAATGGAACAAGAACAGCGAACGGTTGATTATGAAAAACTGAGCAATTTTTGGAACAGCATTCCGGTCTCTTCCGGCTACGCGATTAATTACCTAATGGACCATGAAGATCTGGCTGAATATCGGTTCCAAAAAGACTGTCAATTTGTCTTAGACAATTTACCCTCCAAGCAACATACTTTTTTAGATTTAGGCTGCGGCAATGGCAATTTGATCGCTACGCTCGCTCCATTTTTTGAGCATACAGACGGGATTGATTTCTCAGCCCGCTCCATGTCCATTGCCCAAAAGCGTTTTAAATATCATCCGACGATAAATTTGCGTGTGGAGAATGTGGCCGATGCGCAATTTGATAAAACCTACGATTTAGTCAATATTGCCGAATTACTGATGTACTTAGCTGATGACGATATTCTCCGTTTGCTTAGCAGAATTTCTGCCGCTCTGACATCGGCAGGGAAAGTCACTGTCCGGGAATCGGTAGCCACAAAAAAAACGATGCATCTTTATAATACCGAGCACGAGACCAAGCGCCGGGTTCTGCCTTGTCTCTTAGCGCTGTTTGCGGAAGCGGGTCTCTATCCAATCAAGGTTGAACATGATTATTATTATAATTACGTTTGGATGACTCACTTCTATTTTAAACGAACACCCAAGTTACTCCGTCATAAAAAATTTATTATCTTTTTCCTTAATAATCCCGTGACTCGTTTTGTTTTTTTATTTTTGCCGTTTTGGCTAATGGTATGGATCAGGAAAAATTCTTTCATTCATTATTATTTTGTATTTGCGAAGAACAAATCAGTCCCAGAAATATGACGGATTTGAAAAACAACCAAATAGGTAAAATCTCCATCATTATTCCTTGCCGCAACGCCGCTACTACTTTGCCGTTTTTGTTTGCGTCTCTCCTGAGGCAGCATCACACAAAGCTGGTTAGAGAAATAATTATCATAGACGACAATTCCACTGATAATTCGAAATCCCTTATCGGTGCTTTTAAATCAGGCCGTATCTATCCTGTTCAAATTATTATCCATCGGACGTCCAGAGGACTAGCCGGCAGTTACAACGAGGGGTTAGATTTGGCCACAGGGGAATTTATTATTTTAATGCACGCTGATGTAGTCTTGGTTGATAATGATGCCTACCAAAAGATGATAGAACCGCTTAATGATTCTTATGTAGTTTCTATCCCGACAGTCTTATACCCGCGTCGAATCTGGGATGAATACAATTTTTGGCAAAAATGTCTATTTAGCCGGTTTGTAGATAAAAAGTTCAATACGATGGCTGGTAAATTTGATTGCTATCGGCGGGCGTTGCTATTGTCTCGCGTCGGCTTGTTTGATGATCAAACGTTCCGAACAGCCGGCGAGGATACGGATATGCAGATCAGACTGCGCCAAAACAGATTGAAAATAGCTAGAGCGGGGGTAGAGATTATCCACTTGCACAGTAAAGACGTCAGTTTCGGCTTGGCTGATCTGATCAGGAAAGAAGCCCAGTATGCGGAGGCAGCTGGCGCTTCGTTCAGGAAACACGGTTTTATGAAACTCGGTTCATTTAATGTGGTTTTCTTTCGCGAGATTATTTTACTATCCTTACTCGTACCGATTATTAATTTGGCAGCCCTCGGTTTGATATTAATTTATGCTTTTGTCTACACCAGGTACATTTATTTGCACAAGCGCGATTGTCGGGTAATGGCGTTGCCATTCGTTAATATTTACCTTTTGTTCGTTCATTTTTATTATTCGACTCGGGGATATATTTATGGCCGGCAAAGAATTTAAATTAACCCTTACTGACAAGCGGGGACTGGACCATTTTGGTTTATTCCATCGAACCAAGTCTCAGGAATTTTATAAAATGGTGGCAGGATGGCATAAAGACTACCTGTTCAATCCGGTAATTTATCCTATCAATTTGAGTAGACCTTTTATGAAATCGCCCGTTTCTATTTTTATCGTCAAATAATATGCTCTCAAAAAAAGCGCAATTAAGCTTCTATTTACTCTACGCCTGGCGGAAGCTTTTTTTTAATTTGTTGGAAGTCAAAAAGCCGGTCGGTAAATTGTACTTGGCCAATTTATTCCATTTTCTATCAAAGTTTTACGCTAAATTGGACTGGAAAAGATTCGCCGGCCTCAAACTCGTCGTGACTATCTTTGGGACTTTCTCCGTCCGCCCTCATACTTTTGATGTAATTTGCGCCGCGCCGGACTTTGAACGGCCGGATGTCGATTTTACGCTTAAAATTATCAGTCAAGCTTTAACTGCCAAGCGGCGTATTATTTATCTGGACGTGGGAGCGAATTTCGGCCTCTACTCCATTATCGTTGGCAACGCCTTCAAGGCGGATCAGAACATTAAAATTTACGGTTTTGAACCGGTAAAGGAGTCTTATCAGCTGTTTGTCAAGAACGTTGAACATAATAGCCTGGCCGATAAAGTTATGCCTTTAAACTTCGGTTTAGGTGAAAAAAACGGAGAAGGGGATCTGCTGCTGGGCGAGGAAGGCGAGGGATCTGATTCCTTAAGCGCTAAATTGATTGGTGGTCCCAACACCGTCAGAATTTTACTGAAGCAGCTTGACGGTCTAGGTCTTGCAAAGAATAACGCCGATATTTTATTTATCAAATTGGACGTGGAAAAAGCGGAAAAACGGGTTTTGGAAGGAGGTCGCCGGACTCTTGGTGAGTTCGGCGAGATTTATCTTATGGTTGAAGATTCTATGGATGTTTCTATTAGGGGTTATTTGCAAGGCTATCATTTTAAAGAGATTGCCAGAATGACTCCTTACAACAGTTTTTGGTACCTAACAAATGAAAAAAATTAATTCTT
>ERZ1292623.2367-Hain-H51-01um-R1-2367-length-16984-cov-5_pt1 | contig 16984 bp, 27 predicted proteins | sample MGYA00564398_ERZ1292623 | MGnify/ENA primary metagenome ERZ1292623 (study PRJEB36523, sample SAMEA6512633) | groundwater metagenome | collected 2019-01-07 | study: AquaDiva: Metagenomics assemblies of 32 groundwater samples | reverse complement strand
TTGGATATGGGGCGAGGGAAGCAAATTGTTGACTGGTATTTATCCAAGACGGTTGGTTTGGATGAAGCAGAACTCATCACCCCAGAAATTGTGAAAAATATACTTACTTCTATGAGCCTTAATGGAATTACTGTGGTTAAAATAACTAACCCCTCTTTAGAACCCTCAGATAAGAACATAAAGCCTGGAAAAGAAATAAGTGAACGCTTTGGTAGGGCTATTAAGAGGTTGGGAGATGAAGATAAACCCAAAGACCAGATAAAGAAACTATGAAAAAGGCTAGAATAATACTTCCGAAAACGAGATTCTTTATAGAAGTCTTCCTCTGGGAAACCCGCAAAGAACTTCATAAAAATACCAAGCAGAGAGGGGAGAAATTAGATTATGGAGCTATCTACAAGCCCGAACCATACATCATCTACCCACGCAAGAAAGTTAAGTCTAAACTCGGAGAGATTCATCTTTACAAGGGCAGAACTGGAGTTGGTTTACTCTCTCACGAATCTTTACATTGTATCTTTGACTACACTATAAAGACCAAAGGCAACAAATTGAAAGTCTGGGAAGATGACGAACATTTGGAGAAATTATGCGGCTTAGAAGGAGAGTTGGTTAGGCGGATAGCTAACTGGTTAATAAAAATTAAAGCGTGGTAACCCCCACCTCGTCAGTGGGAAAGAATAAATAAGGAGATGAACTTAATAGAAATACTCAGAACGAAGTTTCCTAAAAATGGCTGGTCTTTTATTCGCACTCGCAATATAAAGCCATTTGGATATATCGGCTATATGCTTACTATCTACGAAACAAAAGATGATGTAACGCCAATCCACGATATTAAGGGTCGCAATCTTAAAAGTATTTTGGGTCAGCTAATTAAATCAATAAAATAGGCGAAAATGGTTTTAACGAGTGCCTATCCAAAGTCCAAAAAATTCTGAGAGATGAGAAATAAAGAATTACTTAAATGAACTTAGAGAATAAGAAATACCAAATAATTTACGCTGACCCTCCTTGGAAGTATCAGAATGGCGGAGTTCCACAGGGGGGGGTAGACGCACAATACGAAACTATGACCCTTTCAGAAATTAAAAATGTTTGGTCGGATTATGAGATAGGTTCTATTGCCGATGATGCCGTCTTACTTTTATGGGCTACTTTCCCTCAACTACAAGAAGCATTAGAAGTTATCAAAGCGTGGGGATTTACTTACAAGACTTTAGGTTTCAGTTGGTTGAAAGTTAATAAAGATGGTTCTCCGTTTTTTGGAGTGGGGTATTACGCTAAGTCCAATCAAGAAGTCTGTTTACTTGGAGTTAAAGGCAAAGCTCATTCCCTAGTTAAGTCTAATAAAGTATCAAGCGTTATAGTCACCCCTAAAACGAGGCACAGCGAGAAACCAGCCATAGTCAGAGATAAAATCCTTCAGTTGTTCGGAGACTTACCTCGCATAGAACTCTTTGCCCGACAAAAAACAGAAGGATGGGATGTCTGGGGGGATGAAGTAGAAAACGATATAAAGCCAACCCTTAAATGAACCAAGATTTTATAGAGAAAGCTAAGAAACATTTTGAAGCCAATATGCTTGATGGAGAAGATGTTTTTGATTGTGGAAAGGCGATGTTGTCGGCCGAAAGTGTTTGGGAATACCTTAAGTCCGCCCTTAAAGAAGCTATGGGGGAAAGAGATAGGGAGATAGAAGTAATAATTAGAGAAAGACAAGTTTGGAACGCACCAACTCTAATCCGCAAACTCTTAACCCCACCCTCCACGAAAGAATGAAAAATATAGCAGTAAATATGGTTTTAGAGACGATGAGCGATGACGCCTTTGAGAGATGTGGGATTAAAAAGTGTAAACATAAAGAACACGCCCCTTACATTAGGAGAGTAGTCTATTGGGACTGGCACTTTCCATTCAGGCATATTATTCTTCGGAAGTGGGATGGTTTAGATGGTTGCGTGGCGGTTCAAATAGTTGATGTTAATGACCCATATTATAAGCAAGCCCGAAAATTCCCTAATGGACACCTAACTTATCTATCTCCGTATTTAGTCTCTACGAAAGAGGGGTGGATTGACTTTCAGATAAAGTAAGGGAGGCGTTATGATATAATAAAAAGATGATAAAAGTAAATAATAAAGCCATCGGAATGATATTTATAGTGCTTGTTTTGGCGTTGGCTGGCCTTTTAATAAAACAAGCGATAACCATCAATAATCTTCAGGCTTCGCTCGTCAAGGAAGTCGCTAAAAACGATCCTAGTCAATTATCAGATCATCAGCGCGAGATCTGGCTCGCTGTTCTTGAGTGGTGCGAGTCAAGAGGCATACCCAGCGCCATAAATTCAAATGATAGTGATGGCACACCGAGTTTTGGAGCGTTCAACTTTAAACCGGATACTTTCCGGGAATACAGCTTAAAGTATAAAATTCCCGGTAATCTTATGGATTATGATGCCCAATTAGCTATCTTAGAACAAATGCTTGATGACCCCACGGTAAAATGGGCTCAAAAAGAATTCCCGGGTTGTATAAAGAAAATCGGTTTGCCTCCTAAGAAATTTTAATTAGAGAAAAAGATGATAAACAAGGTGATGTTTAGTAGTAAAAATTCCGAGTGGGAAACGCCTCAGACTTTATTTAACGAGCTTAATAACGAGTTTTTATTCTCTCTTGATCCGTGCGCTACAAAGAAAAACGCCAAATGTGGCACTTATTTCACAAAGAAAGACGATGGATTAAGTAAGGATTGGAGTGAATATATAGTTTTTATGAATCCGCCTTATGGTAGAGAAATTGGGAATTGGATAAAGAAAGCGGCTGAATCTAAAACTATCGTTGTTGGATTACTCCCCGCAAGGACTGATACAAAGTGGTTTTGGGATTATATTTATAAAAAGCCGAATGTTAAGATAAGATTTTTAAAAGGGCGACTTAAATTCGGGGGGGGCAAAAATTCCGCTCCATTTCCTAGTATGGTTGTAATCTGGAAATAATGAGGATAAATTTAAGCGGAGAGAAGTTGGTAATTAGTTTCAGATACGATCCCAAGATTCTGGACGCTATCCGCGTTATTCCTGGCCGGCGATTCAATCTTACTAAAAAGAGATGGGAGATTCCGCTCGAAAATGCCCTAGAATGCCTCGAAATCCTTACCCCTTTAGGTTTTGTCCCGAGTCTTGATGTAAACCGTCTAGCCGAAGCCCAGCGCCAACAGACAGCGCTCGCAGAGGAGATCCGAACCACGCCGGCCGAGTATTCCGGTAATTTGCCTCTTTTTGACTTCCAAAAGGTTGGAGTGAGATTTCTCAAAACAATTCCTAATGTACTTTTAGCCGACAGTCCAGGAACGGGGAAAACGATAACCACAATCGCGGCGCTAGAAAATACGAAATCTGGGAGATTCCTAGTGCTCTGTCCGGCTTCCCTTAAATATTCATGGGCAGAAGAAATAAAAAAGTGGAAGCCCGCAGATACCATTAATGTTATAGATGGCATTAAAATCGAGCGCCATCTCCAATGGCAACGTTCCTCGAGATGGACCATCGCTAACTACGAACTTTTACTGCATGACTGGGACAGTATTCCCAAAAATTGGGATGTTATTATTTCCGATGAAAGTACTCGCATTTCCAACCCTTCGGCTAAAACCACTAAAGCGTTAAAAAGATTATCCGCTAAAAAGAAAATAGCCTTAACCGGTACCCCGATTTCAAATAAACCGGATGATATTTGGTCCATAATAGACTGGATATCTCCGAGATATTTGGGATCTTTTTACCAATTCACCGAACAATACTGCATCCGCGAACCGCGCTTCCACCGCATCGTCGGGTATAAGAACCTGAACGATTTAGGGTTACGCCTCAGTCGTTTTATGCTCCGCAGAACAAAAGAAGAAGTAATGAAAGATCTGCCGCCTAAAATAATAGAGGATATAGTTTTTGATTTGAGCAAGGAAGAAATGAAATTATACATTGGAGTCCGCAATTTGATTGCGGAAGAAATCGCGAAACTCGATGTAAATCCGGTCAGTTTAAACTTGGTGCCGGTAAAGATGCTAAGGCTCAAACAAGTTACCAATCATCCTTCCCTTATTACTAAAGAAGTTGCCCACTCCTCAAAACTTGAAACATTAAAAGATATTCTTGAACCGATACTTGCTTAAAGTTTGGTTTTAATATACAATAGAAGAATGGGATTTAAAAAGGGTTATATTCCTTGGAATAAGGGGAAAAGCGGATGGCGGAAAAATTTTCATCATACTAAAGAAACTAAAGAGAAAATGAAGATTGCTCGCGAGGAGTTTTTTAAACGCGGGGGAATAGTTTGGATAAAGGGGAAAAAACATACTGAAGAAACCATAAAAAAAATAAGAATTGCTCGAGCTCGACAAATTTCTCCATGGTTGGGAAAAAAACGAAGCTTTAAAACTATTGAAAAAATAAGATTGGCAAATATAGGAAAGAGACGCTCTCCTGCTACGGAATTTAAAAATGGGAATATCCCTTGGGATAAAGGGAAAAAACTTCATTATAAAGTAGTAACTGCTTTTAAAAAGGGAGAAACGGCTGGCGCTAAAAATTATCGCTGGAAAGGCGGGATTACTGGTTGGCAAAATAAAATTAGAACTTCAACCGAATATAAGATTTGGAGAAAAAAAGTTTTTGAAAGAGATAATTATAAATGCGTAAACTGTAAGAAAAAAGGAGGGTATTTAATTGCTGATCACATTAAGCCGTTCGCTTTTTTCCCCGAATTACGTTTAGAAGTTTTAAATGGCCGTACTCTATGTAAAAATTGTGATAAATTATTAGGTTGGCGAGGTAAAAAGTATGAAAAATAAAGTAATAATCTTTTCACAGTTCAGTTCAATGTGTAAGATTTTAGAAAAAGAACTCGCTCATTATAACCCATTGCTTATTATTGGAGAAACTCCTTCACAAGAACGTCAAAGAATTGTGAATCTTTTTAATAAAGATAATGACTATCTCATTCTTATCGGAACGGAAGCAATTGGGTTGGGGCTGAATCTACAAGTAGCTTCCTATGTGGTGAATTACGATCTTCCCTGGTCCGCGGCGAAGTATGAACAAAGAATAGGGCGAAGCCATCGAATCGGCCAAGACAAACCGGTTACCGTTTACAATTTAATTGCCCGGAAAACGATAGATGAATATTGTCTGAAAGTTTTGAAGAAAAAGTATTCTATTTCTAATGACGTGCTTTTTGATGACGACCGGCTGGAGAAGGCGGGCTTAACAGAAGAAGATATTAAGATAATTCTTAATTTGTAGTCAGTTTAATTAAATAACCCCTCTGGATCCGAGTCTAGTTCTATTTCTTTTTCTTTTTCTATTGCTACTTCCGCTTCAATAATCTTTATTTCTTCATATCTCTGGACTATCTCTTTAAACTCCGGATCAAGCGTCCATTTATCGGCGGATCCGCCTTCTTCGGACTCACTCCCTTTAATTCGTTTAGAGACCCCAAGTAATGCCAAATTTTCCAAATACATCCTAACCGGAGACGTGGGGTACCCAATGTCGGTTGCAATCTCGGCTGTGGTCCTCTCATCTCCCCTTGCCATTTCTTTAATCACCATATAATTTGTCTGCGGAATTGAATCCAGCGCCACACGGTAAATGATATTAATATCTTCCTTATTAAAAATACCCTTATTTATTACCGTTATAGCCGAAGCCAAAATTGCCAGAGCCTGGACTATTCTGGTTGGCATTTCGGCTGCTGGCACAAAAATTACTTCCCGCTTATATGAAAACTCCCTGATAACGCCGCTCCTAGCCATAGTTGAAAAATTAGCTACTGATATTAATTCTTCTTTTACCTCCTCCGGTAACTTCGATTCTTCTTTAGGGATTTCAATCCCTTTCATAAAAGCATAGAAAGCGTTTTTTAAAACCCTTCTCATTTCCTCTTGTTTAGGACCATTAGATAAGGCTCGGCGCCCAGCCTCCTTGCGGTTTGGCATTATAACTCGGTAATTAATAAAACGTTCTCCTAACGTGGCGTGCATCTGTTGCGACAAATCATAAGCCGGAGTAACGCCCGCGATTAGTCCTATTTTCCCCTTCCACTCGGCTACTCGGCCATTGCCAAATGGTTTTTTCATATGGCCGTCATAAACTTCTCGGAGCTGTCCCAAAATTTCATTTCTTGAATCTTTGTTTTGCGATAGAATATTCGTCCAATCTTTAAAGACAATAGTCTTGCCGCTGATCTGTGGCAAAAGCGAATTATCTTTCAGGCCCGGCATACCTGATAAAAGCGTATTAGGAGTAAGAAGTGAAATAGGATAAATATCCGTTAGATTAAAAAGCATACTTAGGAGTTCGGTCTTGCCTCCGCCTGATGGTCCGATAATCATCGCCCAGACGGGATCTCTTCCTTTGAATCTGTTGGCGATAACAACGGCGGCTAAAAGTTTGATAATGCCGGTGTCGGTCAGGAGTATCCACTCATGAACAATTTTATCAAATTCCTCGAAGCTAATCGGTTCTAGGGCCTTAAGTTCCGCCTTAAGTTCCATCTCCTCCCGTTGCTGGCGGATTTCTTCTGAAGACATTGACTTAACTATGGGTTGGGTCATCTTTTTTATTTAAGGTTTTTAGTAGTAATTCTAGTTTATTAATATATTCTTTGAAAAGATTGTCCCACAACCTCTGCCGCGCCTCATACTGTTCTTGGGCCACATCCTCCTCCTTTACCAAGGGATTAGTGGCAATAACCTTATCTAGTAAAGGAATAAGCCTTTTATAAAAATCCCGTTGCCCCTTCATCTCTTCCCGGATAAAGGCGCAGCACCTTTTTATTACCATATTATACGCTTTTTCGTTTTGAAAGTTATCCACAGTTTTAGTATTGTAAAGTTTACATTCTTTATGATACCCTTTTAGGGTAAGAAGTAAAAATAACAATCTGTGGATAACCCCAAATGAATATTGTACCATCAAGATCGCGAGAAATAAGAGAGTTGCGCAATAAAGAGATACGCGCCCTTTATAAAATTGGCTATACTTACGAGGAAATAGCCAAGAAATTAAATGTTTCCCGGACCACCATTTTTTTCGCGATAAAGGGAAGGGCCCCTAAAAAGCTATTAATTCATGAAAATAAAGGTCGACAATAAAAATAATAATAACCATAACAATGTCTAAAGTAGTAGATCAATTCGAAGGCATGAGTGAGGCTAAGCGTCCCCAAGTTAAGTTTGGCAAGGTTGGCGATTGGTTCAAGGGAGTGATTACTTCCAATGATCGCGAGATAGAGAATAAACTTTCCGCCAAGCACGAAATGCAGACCATCTATGAATTCAAAATGCAAGGCGGTTCGTTCCACGGCATCCAAGATAAAGTAGTGGATATGGAACCGACTGTTATCGAGAAAGGTGAGTTCTACTCTTATTTCGCGAAGGGCGCGGTCCAAGCCCAGCTTAAGGGAGCTAAACTCGGGCAAGTAGTGGGGCTGCGTTACGCTGAAGAGCGTCCTAACCCGCAACCCGGGTTAAACGCCACTAAGATAATCAAAGTTTATCTCGGCGAGATGGACTCTGAATATCAAGGCGAACAAGGAGGAGATGTAAAGTAAAAGAAAGAAAGATGAAATTAAGCGCGGACCAAATCCGAATACAAATCAATAAAACTATGCCGCCGGGCAGTGTAGTTCCCGTTCACACCAATAAGGGTCATTTCTATAAGATAATGACTCCCGATAAGAATGGAGTAGTCGGCAATGTCTATCCTTCCGTAACCGGCAAGATCCAAATTCTCAAAGATGAGGGATTGATTAATTACAAGAAGAATCGCGTTATTGATTATGTGTTCGCGCATTACAAGGAGTTTAATGAGCAAAATATCATGGAACAGCTGGCGTCGGCTGAACGCGTACCGGAGGATATTTTGACAGATGCAGGCGATATCGGGACGGATATTCATGACGCCCGTGAAAGGTATTTCAGGAATTGGATTGAAACCGGCGTCAGACCGTCTAATACCCTTGATTTTATCCCTCCCGAGAATCCTGATGTTCGGATGAAGTCCGCGCTTCGCGCTCTCCAGTCATTTGTCCTGGGTCATCAATACGTCCCCATAGCCACAGAGTTATTTGTTTACTCACATCAACTTAAAGTAGCTGGGACACTTGATGACCTGGGACTAATGAAGCGCGTTATAAACGAGGGAGATCGCGGATGTGAACACGAGATAATAACCGAGCCGAGAAAGAATCGGTATGTTTGCTTGAAATGCGATTACAAGTTTAAGATTCAGTTCGTGCTTTGTGACATTAAAACATCTAACCAATTTAAAGACCATTACTTTTTTCAAGTAGCTTTATACTATACGATGTTTTATAAGCTCACGGAGTTGCGACCCGAACGTTGTTTCATTTTGAAATTAAGCAAGGAAGATGGAACTTACAAAATTGAGGATCTTGAGAGGCCGTCAACGCTTTCGAGTTACGCTCGGTCGATGGTTCGGACTCAAAATGGGATTCAATACATTAAAAGCATTAGGAAAGATAATCAAAAAGTTGTCGGAGAAATGTTGCAATTATGAAAGCTGAAATCTTCCGCGAATACGCGGAACTGAAAATCAAAGAGAAGGGCATTAAGTCCCGCCTTGAAGAATTAAACCCCATAATTAAAGAGGAGCTCGTTTCGTCTGGACTTGATAAATTACCAACCAATTTGGGAAATTTTTCCATTAAAAAAGTTAAGAGATGGGAGTATAGTAGTGAGGTAAAGTTAGTTGAGGATAATCTTAAGGAATTAAAAAAGAACGAAGAAGCCAATGGTACTGCTAGGTATGTCGAAAGCCAGCAGTTAGAATTTAGGGAAATCAAAGAAAATAATGGATCAAATAATTAAATGTAAGGATTGCGGAAAAGATTTTGAGTTTACTGAAAGTGAACAAAAATACTATACAAAACAAAATTTTACTCCGCCCAAGCGATGCAAACCCTGCCGAGTCATAAAAAAACAAAGGTTTATTGACGCAGAAGATCAACTGTTAAGATTAAAGTCGGATAAAGGCTACTAAAAAAATGAAAATATTAATTACAGGCGCGGCCGGATTTATTGGCTCGCACATTGTTGAACACATACTTCGTAACACTGATTGGGAGATTATCACTATGGATCGACTTGGTGTTTCTGGAAATTGGAATCGTTTCACAGATATAGAGTGTTGGGCTAAGGAAGGTCACAGGGTCACTTTTAAGCATCACGACCTGCGGAGCCCTATAAATAGCCTAGTAGCGTCAGAATTAGGCGAATTTACCTATATCCTGCATCTAGCAGCCTCAACGCACGTAGATAGGTCTATAACGGATCCCATGGGCTTCGTGCTGGATAATGTGGTCGGAACTACCAATATTCTTGAATTTGCCCGCCAGCAATCCAATTTGAAGGCATTTCTATACTTCTCCACGGACGAGGTCTTCGGACCGGCTCCGGAGGGGACTGCTTATAAAGAGTGGGACCGATACAATTCCGGCAATCCTTATGCGGCCGCCAAAGCAGGCGGTGAAGAGATGGTATTAGCATTTGCGAATACTTATAAATTGCCTTGTATTATCACGCATACTATGAATGTTTTTGGCGAACGCCAACATCCAGAGAAATTCATTCCCCTAGTAATTAAAAAAGTTCTTAATGGCGAAATCGTTACTATTCACGCCAATAAAGATAAAACCAAGGCGGGGTCCAGATATTGGATCCATGGAAGGAATGTAGCTGCGGCAATTCTATTTCTTCTTCAAAATCCGAACATGGAAGGAAGACCAACCTACGAAGGAAAAGCTGATAAATTTAATATTGTAGGTGAACGTGAAGTAGATAATCTTGAAATGGCGCAGTTTATTGCTAAAGTTATTGGCAAGGAATTGAAGTATGAGATGACGGATTTCCATTCTTCGAGACCCGGGCATGACCTTCGTTACGCGTTAGATGGAAGTAAAATGAAAGCAATGGGATGGTCGTTACCATTAACGTTTGAAGAATCATTGAGGAAAACAATTCTTTGGTATCTTAAACACAAAAATTAATTAAAATGAAATACAATTACAGCATTGAGCGCAGAAATGCCTTAAATCAAAGAGAAACATTCCAAGTAGTAAACTGCGACAGCTTTGATGAAGCAATTAAGGCTGTTGAGAAAGGGGTATATGAGAGAGAGTTGAAAGAGAAAGAGAAAGAAAAAGAAAAGCAAATAAAAGTACCGCCTCCGAATCCACCAGTGAATCCAACAGTTCCTACGAATATGCCAAGTACCACAGCTATATTCACTCTGGCCGCAGATCCCAGACCCGATAATCAAGCTATTTAATGGTAGAATAAGGGAATGATTCAATATCGCATTCCCCTAGCCGGGATAAAAATAAGCACCAATACCATATATGCAGGAATACACTGGACCAAACGCAAAGAACTTAAAGATAGCTGCTTTAGTATTGCAAAGTACTTTTGCAGACCAATTCAAAAAGTTGAATCGTATCCAGTTGAAATCCGCTATAGATTCTTATTTGTCTCAAGACCGCTCGATACCACTAATACAACGTTTATGGTTAAGATGTTTGAAGATACGCTTTGTGCCCTTGGAATTCTCCAAGACGATTCTCCTCAATATGTTACGCGCACGATCATTGAGGTTGTTATGGTCAGAAAAGAGAAAAGTAAGAAGAGGTCTTCAAGTATGGGGGCGCAAAAAAGCAAGAAAGATGAAGATTGGGTAGAAATAACAATAAAATCGATAAATAAAATAAATTAATGACAAATTCAGAAAAAATAAATTGGAATAAAATCGTTTCGGAATCAAACGGGAAGTTATTATTTTTGTCCGAAGGATTTAAGCAAGCAGCCGAAGAATGGAAAAATTTCAGGGATGAATACAATAATCAGGTGCAAGTAATGGCCAAGAAAGAATTAGTTCTTAATATGGCTATGCAGAATCTTTTCTTTGAACTGCGGAAATATCTCGAGAAAAATGGACATGCCGACATTTATATCAAAGATATTGGGTTTGAAGATACTGCATTAAAAGAGGGAAGATTTATTGTCAGTATAATGGACGCTGGACAGGGACAAATTCCCAGGAGATAATAATCCAAAGGTCGGAATATTAACCAAAAACTATTAAATGCAAAAATATACAGTCTTAGAAGCCTTTGAGTTGGATGGTGTTACCCAAGAAGTTGGAACGGTTATCGAGCTTTCTGAAGAGAAGGCCGCGGAATTAACCGGTAAAGTTGAACTCGTAACTGAAGAATAAGAAATAAAAAACACCCCTTGAATAGCAGAAGATGAAAACTGCTAAATAGTGTGTAGTCGGTCACACTAAGATCAAGGGGTGTTTTTTATTGACCAATCTTTAAAAGGTGGATAACTATGCCCACTTTTCTAGAGCATATTTAATGCCCCCACGGACTCCTACTATGAGAATTGAAACTAGAACAGCGTTAGTTATGTTCTGAAAGTCTAGGGTCTGAACTACGGGAGCTATGGCGATTACAAATCCAGCTACGAAAGTCAGAGCTGAACTTATAAGGTATCTTTTTGTGTTCATTTTGGTATTTAGTTTACCGACCTTTCCCAAGTAATTTTAGCAATAAATCAACGACTTTTTCAAGTAATGAGATTTCTTCTTTTTGTATCGTTTCCACCAACAAGGGCAACGGGTCAATCGCTCCCTTGAAACCATTTGTATAGTTTTTAATGTAAGCGGTCTTGCCATTAGAATAAGTCGTTACCCAGCCCGTGTTTTTAGTAGAACATTCTCTGACTCCGAAGTGAAGATGAACCCCACGACCCGCAGGAGCGTTGCCCCAATAGATTGTAGAACCACTGATAACAAATCCCGTATTCCCCATAGAACCTATTATTTGCTTGTCTTCAACTTTGTCCCCTATTTTTACGATTATATCCCGCAGATGTCCGAAGGTAAGTTCAAGATAATCTCCTTTCTCGTCAGGGTCGGTCAGTATTCTAATATGCTTGCCGTATCCTTCGGGAGTGTTTTTGACTTCGCAGACAGTTCCCTTTGTAGCTAAGATGGGTGTTCCTTCAATGGCTACAATATCAAGTCCATTATGCCCGCTAGTTCCTATTGCTTGCTGATATAATATGACATTCTCACCGAAACCTTGATAAATTGAACCTTTAGGATATTTGAGCAATATCGCTCCTAAGACTGGATTGATTAGTTTCATCTATTATTCAGTTTTGACTTTATCACTTCAACCCCCGTTTTAATATCATCAAGTTTGTATAACTGCGTTTCTATTCTTTTTAACATTTCAAGTATTTCTGGGACATCGTGCAAATGATTGCCATTCACTTCGGCTAAGACATCTTCTCTCATAGTCATTTTATTTTTAATCAATTCTTTAATATCGGGAACGAGGGGTTTAAGAATAAACCAAATAAACAACGATAAAGCACCGGCTAAGGTTGAGTTTTCTATAAGGGTAATTATGAGTTGCTGTTCCATTATTTATTAGATTTTTTATCTTTCTTAACTACCTTATTTTCTGTGGATAATTGATATAATTTTACTCCCCAAAGTATAATTAAAATCCCATAATACTCCCAAGAGAATTTCATTCCTAAAAATAATCCGCTAAGCGTAAGTCCCAAGAATCCGTAACTAAGATAATGAACTGGATCTTTAAAATATTCTTCAGTTGTTTTCTTTAGTTGATAACGCGCTCGGTCAAACAAGCTCACTTCTGGATTTTTTTCTCGTAGATTTGGTCCCATACTCATAAGTTTATTATACTATGTTTCATGCCGCTTGCCAAAAATCGCAGAATCCGACAAATATCTTTTTAGCTAAATTTTCACCAGTCAATAGATAAGCGCTAAAAATAAAATCGGAGCCCGTTGCTCCGGTTGGAATGTTCGTCGTTGCCGTTCCTATGCTTGTCCCATTGACAAAGAATTCAACTGAAGTCCCCGCTATTAATTTTGCTTCTAAAATATAAGTTAGGGCAGTGTTTATTGCTCCATATGATACAAGCGTATAATCAGTTCCACCTCCGACTACTCCATATAATGTAGAATTACTGAGCCAAAATCCTATTTTTCTGCCGATAGAAGTATCAAGAACACCGCAGCCGATTCTAATCGTTTGTGTGCCTTCTTGCTGGAATTTTACTCCTAGTTTTATCTTTCTATTTTTATCCCAAGTTAATTCACCGCCATTATAATAAGCAATTTTATCAATTTGAGCGGTGTCATTAGTCGTTGCTCCAGTTGCTATTCCTAAGTTGCCCCCTCCTTCTAAGGCAATAACTTCAGTCCCCACTCCACTTACCTGATATCCGTCTATTGATTCAAAAACAGTGAACCAATGATAATCGCTTCTCTCAAGACTTTTTACCTTAGCGTTACCCGACATATCTACTCTAAAGTTCGCAGAAGCGAAGGTCGCGTTGCCTAAATAAATTCCATCTGAATCCGCTTTGAAAATAGCGTTTCCCGAACCAATTGAGATTGTCCCGGTAAAAGTAGCGTTCCCCGCTATGACTATCGTTGAACCATCCCATTTTAAATAAGTCGTGGCGTCCCCGAGATTTAATTTAACAATTGATCCAACTAAACCTTGCCATAATCCTGCGACAGTATCAGTATAAGAGGACTTCTTTATTGAAAAGACTCGACCCGAAAACGTTTCGGCTGTAATTGTTTGAAATGACCTTGAATTTGCTCCATCATGATTATGGGCGTCGAAATCCCGCCGGAGTTCTATTAAAGCCGCTTGTAAAGATTCTGGATCAGCGCCTATGTTGTATAAATCTATATCCCTCATTATATTTCTAATAAAACCACTTGCGTGACGCTTTCGGTAGTGTGCTGGTCCGTGTCGTTTACTTGTTCCCTAACATCGGTCACTACCACATTATAAAAATTATCAAATTTATGAGCGCTTGTATAAGCGCGAGCAAGTGTTCCTTTCTGTCCTCTGGAAATTCCTTTAATCGCGTTGCCATCAGCCGAAGTATACGTCATCTCTTCAACTACGCCCGAAACCATTGTTCTTACCCTGCCCTTTGGAGGCATGAGCCGGGTATTATTGACCCGGGCCGAGGTATTGGCCGAAGTCATCGCGGAAACGATATTTACCTCAAATGCATCCACATCTTCATAGATAACCGTTCTCTTAGCCTCTTTTTCGAGCCATAACTCGCTCATTAAGGCTTTTCCGTCTCTTTGCTCCTTCTGCCTATTAAGGAGCTGAATATCATCTCCTGAGTCAATCCCAAGCGTCCAACGTTTCTTTAGGTCGGGCACCGGCCGGTATTCATGGGTTATATCAAGGAGCGTCGGAGTAGAGGTCCCGGGGCCCACAAGTTGAGCTTTATAGTTCCAAAGTTTAGTGACAAAACCGGAGGGGAAATAAAGATTCTTTTTCGTTACAGCGCCATCGGTCGCGAATTTCATATTCCCTATGGAAGTAAAGTTGGCGCCTCCGTCAGTTGAGCGGTAGACTTCAATCATTTGTCCGGTGGCGAGCGCTTTACTATTTACATTGACAGCATTCACGAGCTTATCCACGCCGGCAATATTCGAACCAAACTCCGATGAGACGACGTGTCCTGATATCGCGTATTTAGTGGAATCGTAGTAAGCCAGTTTTAATAAAGTGCCGGTTATAGCAAACCCATAGGCGCGGTTAGCGAAGTTAGCGAATGGCGTGTATTGCACCGTGGCGTATTTCCCATAAAGTCCCGGTGACCAGAATTGACCATCCCACATCGCGCCTTTAGTCTGAAGATTATCTTTATAAGTAAAAGGTTTTGAAAAATCATAAGAAGAATCAAGAAGTTGGTCATCGAATATCTGCCATAGTCTGGCGCCATTAAAAGCAAAGCTCACTGATTTTCCATTGGAAGTCCCCGAAATAATCATGAAAGAAAGGTAGCGGGTAACACCAAAGCCCGTGAGATTATCCCAAGTATAGATTGGATAAGCCCGCTCTGCGAACTCATCCCAGCGATAAAATTCAACTTTTTTCTCTTCTTGAATAAAGAAATAGGGCGCACCGTTTAATTCTTCTATAATAGGAATTTTGCGATTTTTGCCCGCAAAATAAGCGCTTGTCCAAGCCGAAAGAGAAGTACTATATGAAATTCGATCTCCTGAAGTTGCTGTTTCAAATTCAGAGATATAGGCCCTGATACCAATTCCTTTTACTGAACGGACAATAGGATTTGCGCTGCGGAAAGCTGAAATAACGCTACCGTTCCATTTAGCCAGAGTTTTGAGCGTTCCGGAGGTCCGGGTCATTCCGATAAGAGAAACATTTTGATAACGGGAAATGGAATTTATAGCACTGATGCCCGCATAAGCTGAAGGAGTTGAAAGAACATGCGCTGAAGTTATTTTGAAAACTTTGGCTGTTCCTGCCTTTATAGAACCTAAGATAAGCGCTCCATCATGAACATTATGAGCTCCATATTTATGAGAACCCGAGATTGAAACACCAGAAGTGAACCCATTTTGAAGTGTGAGCTCTCCATATTTTGTTAAAGGATCAATAGCTTGCCCGTCTTTAAAAGAAGCATCGTCTTTAAATTTAAGACGTTGAAACCCACCTGACCAATCTGTTTGGGTCCAATAGCTCCAGCCGCTTCCATTGAGTTGCGCGTAATTCAAATCACCAACCCCAAGTTGGTTTATAAGGGACGGCGCCTGTTCTTTCACATAACGTGGTTGTGTGGGCGCGCCGCGAAGCATAAACCCATTCCCGTTTATCGCAATGTGCCAAGATTGTCTAACGCCAGTAGCCATTTGGTTTTAAGAAGTTACTTGCCCATCAACGTGAAATTGCATTGCTTTAGCTGGTCGAGTCGGTTTCTTGCGCCGAGCCATAATATCAAACTCGTTATCCAGGTCCGTAGCCATAGTGCGAAGATTAGTAAAAGAGAAATGACCTTCATCGATATTAGCGTTACCTTGTTTAGCGATTTTTCCTGCCATATAGCGGTAGAATTGCGCTCCGGCTTTTTTCTTTATAAGCACAATCCAATCATTCAAAGCGTCAAGCGTGGCCGAAGTCGCGGTATAGGTTTGAAGATTTCGTAAATAAGAGATAGCTAGTTTTTCCGCAACCGATGGCTTATAAGATAAAACCATTTTATTAGCATCTGATTGATAACTCCAATTACCAGCCATTCTGTTATAGATTCCCGAAATGGTTCTGTCGTCAAATCTCAAAACTTCATAAATATCAATACAAGCCGAGGGTCCAGAATATTCTCTCACGTTCGCGGAAATCGCCATTGCGGTTTTGTTGCGAACGATTTGCCTAAAAAATCCCCTAGCATTTAATTCTTCAATCGCATTACTTATCGCGAGTCTCCAGTTTGCGTCTCGCCATTGCGCGTACTGAAAATCAGCCCTAATTTCTATGGCCGTTGGGGCAACCACAAATGCAAGATCTCCGCTATCTAAGTCAAGTGTGTAATTCGTGGTCTCTGTCTGCGCGCTCGTACCTTTGTAAATAGAGTAACTACTCTCCTTAATGGGAATAGCGCCTAAATTATAAAGAGTAGAAACACCATCTCCAGTGCGTCTTACCTGGGTTGATTTTATAATATCCCCGTAATCTTGCCGGCATTGTGTAATTAATCCTGATATAATCACGTTAGTATTTAATTATGTTTGTGTGTTTTTTGAAATTACAGCTTCGACATAATGGCTGTATATTTTCTATATTATTTGAACCGCCTTTTGAGATGGGAATAATATGATCTTGAGTTAATTTTACTTCAGGTTCTCTCTTTTTACAACAAGGACAAATAAAATTATATTGTGCTTTTAAAATTTCCCAGTCATCAAAAGTATGACTCCCTGTAGCATTTTTAAGTCTTTTGTGCCATTGTTGTTTAGACCAATTAACGTATTGAGGATTTTTTGTTATACCACCTTTCCAATTCACGTTTCTTTCTCCAGTAACGAAGGG
>ERZ1292623.2366-Hain-H51-01um-R1-2366-length-16997-cov-7_pt1 | contig 16997 bp, 16 predicted proteins | sample MGYA00564398_ERZ1292623 | MGnify/ENA primary metagenome ERZ1292623 (study PRJEB36523, sample SAMEA6512633) | groundwater metagenome | collected 2019-01-07 | study: AquaDiva: Metagenomics assemblies of 32 groundwater samples | reverse complement strand
CAGAATAAAAAAAACCAGATTTCCAGCACAACAAATAAATAAAGCTTTTTCAATTGAATGGATGAAGCATATGGAGTTTAATTTTGAGATTATTAAAAAAATACTTGAGAAAGACTATGGGCCTGTAAGGACTTATAAGGAATGAAATGATACAACAAAAAAAGAATAATCAGGAAGAAATAAATAAGAACCTTAAATTGATTGCTAAATCAGGAGTTTTTGTTTTCTTGGCTTTAATATTTTCAAAAATTTTAGTTTATGTTTACCGTGTCATAATAGCAAGATATTATGGAGCTGAGATATATGGATTGTTTTCTCTTGCAATTATGGTTTCTGGGATAATAATTGCCCTTGCCTTGTTTGGGCTTGTAGAAGGAATATTGAGATTCATTCCGATGTATAGAGGCATTAAGAAAGATAAAAATATTATTTATATGTTAAAATATGTAAATAAAGTTCTTTTAATTACAAGTATCATTGCAGGAGTATTACTTTTCTTTTTTTCTGGATTGATATCTGAAAAAATATTTCATAATGATGGATTAAGCATCTTCCTGAAAATATTCAGTTTACTTATACCTGTCTCTGTTTTTTCTGATGTTTATATCGCAACAATAAGAGCTTATGAAAAAATAGGGTGGCATTCTTTTCTTTCCTATGTTTTTCACAACATTATTAAATTAGTAATTTTAGTATTGTTTATTTATCTTGGCATTAAAGGAGATAACGCAATAGCCTATTCTTATCTTATTGGAATTACTGCAAATCTTGTATTAGCATACATAATTGTTAAAAAAACTATCCCTAAAATTTATGTAAATAAAGAAAATATAGATAATTTAAAAAGAGATGAAAGTAAAAGCATAAGGGATGAATTATTTTCATATTCTATTCCGCTTATTTTTTCTTCTGTGATTGGCTTGATATTTCATTGGATTGATTCTTTCTCTCTTGGATATTTAAAAGGCGCTGTTGAAGTTGGTTTATATAATGCTGCTGTTCCTATCGCAGCATTATTAAGCATTGCTCCTGAATTATTTATTAAATTATTTTTTCCTATCATAAACAAAGAATATTCTAAAAATAATTTAGAAGTTATAAAAGAATTGAGCAAGCAGGTTACAAAATGGATATTTATAATAAATCTTCCACTTATGATATTGTTGATTCTTTTTCCTGGGGCCGCTATAAATATAATTTTTGGGAATGAATACCTTGCTGCTGAAAATTCTCTTAGAATATTGGCACTTGGTGGATTAATCACTTCAATATTCAGCATAATCCCTTATAGGCTTGTATCAATGACAGGAAACTCAAAAAGTTTACTTATCAATATTACAATCTTTGGAATTGTTAATGTTTTTCTAAATTTTGTTTTCATCCCTATGGAAAGTATATGGTTTATAGACAATGCTAATGGTCTAAACGGAGCAGCAATAGCAACTTTAATTTCCATTAGTTTGTCATCTTTTTTGCTTACTATGCAATCAAAGAGATATTTGTCATTTGTTCCTGTTAGAAGAAAAATGATTTTAATCTTGTTATCCGGCGGAATTTCTGCATTTATTTTTGTTTACATTAAGAAATTTGTTGAAATAAATTTAATTTCTGTTTTTATACTGTCTGGCTTTTTTATCCTGACATATTTTGCACTTGTCTTATTTACAAAGGGTCTTGATAAGAATGATTTAATGATTCTTAGATCATTTAAGAAGAAACTGCTTCGGGAATAGGGGTTATTTTTTCATGACTAGAGTAAAGATAGTCTCCTTTTTTATTCCCATACCATACTACTTTTTGGCACCACTCTTCCCATGAATCCCAAGATTCTTTTTCTTTTTCTATAGTGTAAGAAAATTGACCTCTTATTAATTCTGGTTTTTCTCCGACTAAACCTAATCGATAAAACCTAGGAATATCATAATTTAATTTTATAACTACCTCATTATAATTAAATGGTTGTTTTAGCAAGGCTTTGTTGAATAAAATTGCTTCCTCAAGAGCCCCATCATCGAATTGTCCTTCTCTTCTTAATAAATCTTGAAAAATTTCTTGTGCTTCATCATAAAATTCTGGGAGTTTACCTCTTGTTGCCATTTCAATATACGCAAGCTCATCTGCTGGCCACCAGATATTCAACCATCTTTTTGATTCGCTGTATTCTGCTCCTCCGTTTTGAATATCTCTTGCCTTATCCATGAATGCTGTGCTTATTGCCGATATTACTGGAAGACTTGCTGAATCTGCTCTAAGAAAAGTGTCTACTATCTCATTGTATGGAACTCCGTGCCTTAGATTTAAGAGCATATTTGGAATTTGGAGTAGTTTATCAAAATGTAAGAGTGAAGTCATATATCCAAATGCCCTTGATCTCGCCCAATCTCCCCTTGGCATGGTGTTGCTTCCTATGACAAGGCGCTGTGATTCTTCTATCTCTTCTGTTTCTGATAAACTTCCGTGAATGTTTATTATTTTTGTGTCGACTACATCTAGACCATACCTTTCTATATCTTCAACTATCGGAGAGTTAGGCAAGATTGATAAGTTGTTAAATTGAATTCTATTGTGTTGTCCTCTTTCGATCAACTCAGAAACTCCCCTAGTGAAAGTTTCATAAGTTTCTAAGGGCAAACCTAAAATTATGTCTGAGAAAGTTGTTATCCCATCTGATGTGAATCTTCTTTGTAATTCGAAGAAGGTTTCTAGTTTAATATTTCTTCTTTCTATTGCTTTTAAAGTTGGTCCATGTAGGGATTGAAATGCTAAAAGAACTCCTTTGTCTAAGCCTGATTCTACTAAGACTCTTTGTATATCATATGAAGAATCTGTTGAGTTTTTGGTATTCTGAACAGAGAATCTTTCTGGAAATCCTGTGGCTGCTTTCATTTCTGCAAATTTCTGGGCTATAGCTAAATCTCTATCTTTATACATTCCAAAATTTGCATCACAACAATATACAAAGCCAACCTTCTTATCACTAAACCATTTAATTTCGTCGAAGAGTCTTCCTTCTAAATCGTAATTAGCCATTCGGTTTTTGGCGCCAGTTCCCCAGTCGCAAAAAGTACATTTGAATGGACATCCTCTATTTGTTTCAAATAGTCCTATCCAATTTTCATTCGGATTAGCAGCCATTAAAGAATCGAAATATCCTGAAAGATATGGCGAGGGCACTTCATTAAGATCTTCTATTCTTGGTGCTGGAGGAGTCATAACAAAATTTCCTTTAGAATCAATAAAAGCTAGTGAAGGAACGCTGTTCCATGAGCGAGTTGGATAATTTTGTAGAAGTGACGCAAAAGTAATTTCTCCTTCACCTATTGCGGCCATGTCTATGAATGGCCTCTCTCTTAAGAATGCTTCTAAACCTTTCTCCCTCGTATCTGGAATGTGGCATCCTCCAAATACATTTATGGTTTCTGGCTTTTCTTCCTTGAGTCTTCTTGCTATTGCTGAAGATAGCTCAAAATTCCATACGTAAGTACTGAAGCAAGCCATATCAGAACCAGATAATTGTTCTACTGCTAAATCAACTGGAACTCTTCTATATACTGGAAGTGGAAACTCAAAGTCTGCGAAATTCGGAGCATGTGTTCTTGCGAAGCTGTGTAGAAATCCTAATGAAAGCGGAAGATAATTTTGTCCTGAAAAACTATTGTTTATCTGAACCATACCCACTTTTGTTCTATCTTTATTCATATTACTTCTTGATTTTATCTATTTAAATAAATTACTCTTGTTAATTATCTGTAATAATTTCATATCTTTTTGATGAACTCTCTTTATTGGATTTATACCATTCTATTGTCTCTTCTATCCCTTGTTCTAAAGAAATTTCAGGATTGAATCCTAGAGAACGCGCTCTTGATATGTCGACAACTCTTGATCTATCTCCTTGAGGATTTGAAGAATCCCATATTACCCTTGGATTTTCAGATGTATTTTCTATAATAATTTTTACTAAATCTTTAATTGTGCAACCCTTTCCAGAACCTAGGTTTACAGGATTTTTTGGTCCTGGACTTTTTTCTAAAACAATTAACATTCCTCTTGCTACATCTCTTGCGTGTATAAAATCACGAACATCGTTCCCATCTCCAAAAACAACTAAGGGATCTTCCCCTTCAGTTATTCTTCTGATTAATGAAGGAATAACCATAGAGTTCTGTTTGCTAAAATTATCATGCGGACCATAAGTATTTGCAGGCCTAACAATTGAAATATCATTCCAGCCATATTGAATTTGATAAGCTTCTGCCTGTAACTCTCCCATTCTTTTTGACCATGCTGCAAATTTATCTCTCTGTGATGGGAATGTTTTCCAGACGTCATCTTCAAAAAATACATCTGATGGAGCGTAAACCCCATAAGAACTTGTGAAGAGGTATCTTTCAACTTTAGCTTCTCTGGCAGCCCTCATCAAATTTGTATTAAAAAGAAGGGTATTATCAAAGAAATCTGCAGGATTTCTTTCTGTAGCTTTAGGAGAACCCTTTACACACAATAGATTAAACACATAATCCATGCCTTCGCAGACTCTTTGGCAGTTAACAGATTCCCTTAAGTCTATTCTATAAAATTCTCTTACACTTTGGTTAGCTCTAGATGGATCATCTAAGGATGAAATTCTTACATTTGCACCCCTTTCAATAAGCATCTCTACAAGAGGTTTTCCAATTAGTCCTGTTCCTCCAGCTACTAAAACTTTTTTGTTTTTGTATATGTTCATTTTAAAATTTATTTTTTACAGACCATATCTTTGTCCCTGAAAATTCAAAGTTAAAGTTTAAGATTTCTGCGCCTTTATCTTTCAGAGATTTTACAAGAACATTTCTTTTTTCTGGTTTACAAAAGAATAAAATGTAACCTCCACTTCCAGAACCCAATAATTTTCCTCCAATTGCTCCATTTTCAAGCCCTAAATTGTATAATCTGTCAACATTAGAATTGGTTGCTTTTTTATTAGATTTTCTTTTTTCTTCCCAAGATTCGTGAAGAAGCGCCCCTAAATTTTCTAGATCATTAGTAAGAAGAGAATCTTTTATTTTTACTGCTAAATTTTTTAAATTCTTCAGACTTTCTATTTTTTCTACTTCGTTTTGTATTATAGATTCTGTCAGTGAATCTTGTTGTTCTCCTGAAAAATGAGAACTACCTACATAGCACAATAAAAGATGATTATTAAGCTCATCCATTACTTCTTGCTTTAGCCTTAATGGGTAAATAATATTTCTGTCTTTGCTGAATTCTATGTAATTGAAGCCTCCTGTTACAGATGCATACTGATCCTGCCAACCACCCTTAATTCCAAGTTCTTCTGTTTCTGCTTTGAAAGCAATTTCTGCTATTTTATAATCATCATAATTAAGGTTCATTAAATTTGAAATCATTTTTATCAACAAAACTGAAAAAGATGCTGATGAGCCCAAACCCCTTCCGGGAGGTATATCATTATGTAAATATAATTCAAACCCGAAATTTGGTTTCATTACTTTGATAATGGCTTTTATTATATCAAATTTACCATCATAAATCAGCTCATTTATAGAATTAACAAATATATCTATTTCAGAAGTTATATCAGAGTCTATTAAAATTTTTGAATCTGCTCTTTTTTTCAATGTTGCATAACAATATTTGTCTATTGTTGAACTTATAACTATTCCTCCGTAATTTTTAATGAAATCGGGCAAATCAGTGCCTCCTCCGGCAAAGCTTATTCTTAATGGGGAACGCCCCCTTATTACTGGAAATGTTTCTGATTTTATTTTTTCAGAATGAAATTCTATACGAACTACTCTTCCAAAATCGTCTAATATGGGAAGATTATGTATTCCAACTTCAAGCAATAAATGAGAGATTTTTTCAGGAGAATCAGAAGTTTTTGCAGTTATTGGATCACGAATCATTGCTGATGAAACAGAATCTTCAATATTTCCTCCTTTTAATAAATACTCTCTGATTATTCTTTCATTTGCTACTCCTAAAAGTCTTTTTTGCTGATCAACAATTAAGACTAAATTAACCTTATTTTTTGAGATTTTTATCATTGCGTCTCTTACTCTTTTGTCTTCTCCAAGCATTAAGACATTTGTTACATCTTCTTTAAATTTTGAATATGTTTCAGGCCGCCCAATGTCTATAAAATATCCTTTATGATAGTAGGCATTAAGAGCTCCAGATTTTACAAGCAAAGGAAATATCTCTTTTTCCAGAGAAACATTCTTTCCTTTTTCTATATAATTAAAAATTTCTGGCTCAAAAATGTAAACACCTGCATTTATCAATTTTTGAGCTGAATCAGAATCTGATTTTTCTATAAAATCAATTATTTTATTGTTCTCAATTTTTACACTTCCATAATGACCTTGATTAGTTACATTAGCCAGAGCAATTGTACATTTGCCTTTGTTTTTTACATGAAAATCCATGAATTGATTTAAATCTATATTAGAATAAGAATCTCCATTTAGAACTAAAAAAGGCAAATCAATATATTTTTGCGCGTTTTTTATAGCCCCTGCTGTGCCTAATGGAGTATCTTCTTCTGAATATATTAATTTCACTCCAAATCTGCCTCCGTCTGCAAAGTAAGATTTTATCTTGTCAGCCATATGATATACTGCAAGAATAATCTCTGTAATCCCATTATCTTTGAGAAAATCTATCTGATGTTCTAAGAATGGCTTTCCCGCTATAGGAACCATTGGCTTTGGGATATCCTGTACAATGTTTCCAAGACGAGTTCCGAAACCTCCGGCCAGTATTATTGCTTTCATTTTATTTTTCCATTTGTTTTAGAATTACTTCGGAGACCGCACTGTATAAATCGGATGCTATATAATCTGGAGTTACTTCATATAGATTGTCAGAGCCTCCATATCCTGTTTCTACTAAAATGGTTTTACATCCTGCCAAAAATCCTGCTTTTATATCAGAGGTTTTATCTCCTATCATATAAGATTCAGATAAGTCAGAGATTTGAAAATCTCTTTGAGCTTGAAAAATCATTCCTGGCTTTGGCTTTCTGCATTCACAATCTATATTATACTTTCTAATTTGTGCCTTTTCAGGATCTGGATGATGTGGGCAATAATAAACGGCATCTATCTTTGCTCCTTGCTGAGATAAAAGTTCTGTCATATGCCTATTTAATCTCACAACATCTTCTTCTAAACAGATACCTCTGGCAATAGTTGTTTGATTTGTTATTACTATTACTGTATATCCATTTTCGTTAAGTAGTTTAATGGCCTGAGGAGCCCTTGGAATAAATGCGAAATCTTCCTTTCTATGTAAATGATCCACGTCTTCATTTATCACTCCATCTCTGTCTAAAAATACTGCTTTTACCATCTTGTTTTTATTATTGCTGGAATAGTGCAATCCACTTTTATATAAATCAAAAAGTCCTTTTCATTTTGTTTGAGGACTTTTGAATGTTCAAGAAGCAACCATACTACTAATAGTGTGTTTCTCTGTCAAACTTCTTGACATTAAGAAGATAAAGCGCTATTTATAAAGAATATTGTGATTATTGACATTAGTATTTTTTATGTTAATTGAAAAATTTTTATGATAGAATAGGCTTTAAAAAAGCATCTGCGTCGCTATACTCTGTTTCATGTAAACGAGATACATCATATTCTACTTCTATGATGACCGGCAATCCTTTTTCTCTTGCGCAAGAGAACATTCTCCTAAAATCAGAACGAGAAATATAGCCTTCATTATCCCCACTTTTTCCCCATTTTCTTGCTAATTCTGAATTTTTATCAAGTCTAACACCTATTCCATCAACATTGCTTAAATGCAATGCTCTCGCGTGTTCTAAATAATCTGGAAAATCTGGATGAAGAGCTAAATATTCTTCCCAAGAAGAAATTCCATAAACTTTGAAAAGATTTTCTCTTTCTTGTGTTAACTGTTCTCTTTCTAAAACTTCTTGCACTAAACGAGTACTTCCCCAGTGAGCGCTGTCAAAAGTTAAATTCCCTCCTGAAATTTGCATTATAGAAGGAAAATCAACAAAAGGCATAAAATGTATTCTTGGAAAAAGATCATTGAACTGTTGTGCAAAAAAGACTGAAATTGAATTTTCAAGTGCCATTCCTAAACCATATCTTCCTGCTAATTCTGATAGTTGGGCAAATCTTTCTGTGGATTTTTGAAGCAAAACTTCTCTTTTCTCAAGAAATTCTTCCAAGGGATAAACACAAGGGATTGTTAAATTCAAAGGATGATTATCAATAACTGTTCCCGGATGAGTGTCTATATCAAAGCTTTCTACTTGTCCTGAAATATCTCTTAGAACTGCACAATGAGTAATTGTTGTTTCTAATAATCCTTCTTTTTCAAATCTTTTTTCATCTGAATCATAAGCTAAACAATTTTCCCCATAATTTGGTGTTTGTGCATGAATTATTGGAAGTTTGTAAGTTCTTTGATTTTTTATTTGAAGAGATCTATTACCTTCTGATAAGGCTTTTGGAAAATAATAAAGAAAAGCACTGACTTTTATAGGAATCCCTTGGCTTTCTCCCAATGCTTCAATTCTATCTTTTGCTTTAAGAAAGGGTAGTATCTCCTCTTGTTCTTTATGAAGCATAACTGGAAGACCTAATTCTAAAGGAGGTAATGTTGTGTTTTGACTCATTGAATTTCTGAATTTTTAGAGTATTTAAGATTGATGTTTGTCTCTGATATATGTGTAGGACACAGACATTTTTCACCAGTAATATTTAATCTCTAATTTATCTTCGGATTAATGAAGAAAAAAATAGTTGGGAGAGAACTTCCGAATTGGAACAATGATCTGGAGCTGTGGAGATATCAATACAACCATGAAAGACCACATCAAAGTTTGCACCTATTAACTCCCGCTGTTGTTTATTTTCAATTTAAGAGACATAAGAAACATTATACCCTTTAGATAGTGCAATAAGTCACTAGCCTACACATGTTCATCTAATATATATTAATTATTTTTTAAAACAGAAAAATCAAAAGCTTTTGCTTTCCCCGCCGTCTACAGTTATGCAAGCCCCGTTAATGAATTTTGCTTTTTCAGAGCAGAGGAAAACAACAATATTTGCTACATCCTCTGGAAAACCAATTTTTGCTTTTTCTGAAATGTTTCCAAAATCTTTTCCTACATTTATATATCCAGGAGCAATTGTATTAAAAGTGACTCCTTCATATTTTCCAGAAAGACTTTTCATTAAAGCTATTTCTGCTGATTTTGCCATTACAAACCAAGGCCTTCCACCTGATTCTTTTCCATATATTGAGCTTATTGTTATCACACGTCCAAATTTTTTTTGTTTCATATAAGGAAGACATTTCATTGTCAGTTTTGTTGCTGCTCCTGCATTTTTTTTGTAAACTTCGTCCCATTCATTAAATGATTCATATTCTTCAGTCCCCCAACGTCCGCCTCCTCCTACATTATTTATCAAAATGTCAAAATCATTTGGGATAGAAGATAAATCGTCTGATAAGACATCTAATTTTAAACCTTGAGTTCTTGATAATATAATAACTTCTGCTCCTTCTTGAATTAGTAAATCCGCAATTGCTTTTCCTATGCCTTTACTTCCCCCTGTTACAAGAGCTTTTTTTCCTTTTAATTCTAATTCCATATTCTTTTAAGAGCAAAATCTTTATTTAATTCTTCAGGAACAGCATAAAGAATTCCCCTGTATGTTAATCTTGGAATAGACCAAGCATATTCTAAATTGTCTAAAGTTTCTTCATCAAAAACTAATCCGGATTCTTTAATATCTTTAATTGATGGCTTCACTATATCACAATTTGACAAATCATTTGTGTATAATTTAAATTCCGGATTTACAGCCATTAAATCTTTTTTTATTAGTTGTAAATCTAATGGCTGGCCATCATAGGTTATATGCCCCAGGCCATTGTCAAAATCATGTATAATGATTATGCATTTATTGAAATTCTTAAGGACTTTTAGCTCATTTAATACAACAAATCTTTTTTCTTTAGGGAGAGAAGAATCATAAAAATGAGCATCTAAATACATAAGCACTATGTCATTTCTATTTTCTTCTTTGTATTTATTTACAAATGAGTTTAAAAATTCAGGACTTGAAATATTGAAAATTTTTATATTTTGATAATTCTTTAACTTTTCTTTGACAGATAAGAAATTTTCTTTTAATAGCTCACAAGTTAAAACTTCCTGAAAGTTTTTTGCATGAAGCCTTGCATTTATTCCTTTAAAAGTGCCTGTTTCAAGAAAAGTTTTAACATTAAATGTGTCTCTTAATTGCTTTATAATCTCTATGGATTTTTTATCTGTCCAACTCATTTTCTGTCTTTTTCCTCCAAAAATCAAGTAAATCCTGCATTGTCTGCTCAAAAGTATACTCTGGCTTCCAACCTGTTGCATTCTCAAATTTTGAAACATCAACTACTTGCAAATTTACATCAACTTTTCTTACTAAATTAGGATCAATCTCTTTTTTTATCCTGTCTTTTGCAGTGCTTAAACTAATTAAATAATCAAGCATTTCTCCTATTGATTTCACTGTTTTTCCTCCGATGTTGTATACTTCTCCTGGCTTGCATTTTCTGACTAATAAATAATAAGCTTTTACAGCATCTCTGACATCTGCCCAAGTTCTTACGCTATTTAAATTTCCATGTTTTATTATCGGAGCTTGTTTTCCCTTTTCTATTAAAGCTATTTGCTTGGCAAAATTACATTCAGCAGACATCATTGTTCTTCTTGGGCCTGTGTGCGTAAACATTCTTGTTCTGATTATTTTTAATCCATAATAATTATAATAAAAGTATGCTGCTGCATCTGCCCCTACTTTTCCAATAGCGTATTGATTTCCAGGACGCATAGGATGGTTTTCTGTTATTGGCAATTCATGTTCATCAACTTTCCCATAAAATTCAGAGCTGGAGCAGACATGAATTACAGGATCATATTCTTTATCTATGTATTCTTTTATTAATCTAACTGCTTCTAATAAATTAACAGTTCCGAGAGTATTTGTCTCAATTGTTACAATTGGGTTTGTGAAAGAGTCGGGAACGTAGCTTTGGGCTGCTAAATGAAAAATATAATCCGGCTTATTATCTGCTAATGCTCTTATCAAACTGCTTAAATCTAATAAATCTGCAGGAATTAAAGTTATCTTTTCTTTTATATGCTTAATTCTGCTTAAATCTTCTGTCCATCTATATGTGCCATAAACTTCTTCATTTTTTTCCAATAATAAATCTGCTAAGTGAGATGCTACAAATCCTCCTATGCCTGTTATTAAATTTTTAGTCATTTTTATAAGTTAAATTATTTATTTCTGGAGATATGAATTCTGATTCTGTGGCTCCTATAAACATGGTTCCCTCTTTTGCGAAAGCTTTATGGTAAAATCCTGCAGGAATAAATATTTTTTGCCCTTCTTTTACTGAAAAGTTAAATTTTTTCCCAGTATCCACTTCAATTAAAAGATAATCTAATTGCCCTTTAATTACATAAAATATCTCGTCATAGTTATGATAATGCCCGCCTAATTCAGAATCTTTTTTTAGCTGAAAAAATAATAATTGCTTTGCAACAAAATTCCCATTAAATATAGCTTTCATAATTCTTCTTTCATCTTCATTCACTTCTGTTACATCCTTAACTTCTACATCTTTCATTTTAATCTTCAATTACAAATTTTAAATCATCAACTTCTGGAGAGGTGTAAGCATTTTCATTTCCTTCTATCATTATATTTCCTGCTTTTTGTATTGCTTTATGAGCTATATTTTTATCAATAATTATAAAATCTCCTTCTTCTACTTTTATTTTTTCCTTTATATTTGTTCCTAAATCAAGAAAAGTATAATCTGCAAATCCCTTAAACATATAAAAAAACTGCTTATATGGATGATAATGATTTCCTAAAACAGAATCTTGCTTTATTTTTAAAACCTTTAATTGCTTTGCAGTAAAAGTTCCACTAAAAATTTCTGTCAAAGCTCTTCTTTCATCTTCATGAATAGGCTTTATTTTTAAATGTTTAACTCCTTCCATTTTGTAAACCCTTGTTTAATAATTGTATATTCTGGCCAAATTCTTTTTAAATCTTTTAATTCAGTTAAGTTAAAGAAGGCAAATCCCCCTCCTTCTTTTAGTTTTATTTGCTGAACCCCCTTCCCTAACGGTTGCTATGAATATACTCGAGAAGCCTTTACTTCCTTCTTTGAGAGAATATCTTATTTTTTTAAAAAATATTGGCTTGATGGAGAGACCGATTTCTTCTCTTATTTCTCTCACAATAGTGTCTTCTGGATCTTCTTTATTCTCAACTTTTCCTCCAAATAAAACCCAAGTACTTGGATTGCGCTTGTAATCTGCTGTTTTTTTTTGCAATAGAATTTCTCCTTTCAAATTGAATAACAAACAATCTGCTGTATTTCTTTCTTCCATTTTATAAATTTTCTAGACTTTTTCTTCTTGACTCTTTAAACTCATTTTCTAATTCTTTATTATACATATCTGGAATGTCTACTAAGATAGTTGGTTTATCTGCTTGAAGAGCTTTCGTAAATTCTGGAACTATCTGATCTGCGTTTTCTAATCTAACGACATTTATATTCTTACACATTAATTTTAGTGCTTCTGTATGATCTTGACAGTGTTGAGGACCTGGCATCAAGGGTTCTGTGCTACCAATTGCAGTTCTCATAATTATTACAGGTTTGAATTGTCCGTCACTCATCTCATCCATTTTATCTATATGATTGACTATTTGATTCATTGCTAATAACATAAAGTCCATTCTTGGGAATATGCTTACAGGGATAAATCCTTCTAGAGATAGACCTAAACTCATTCCTGCTTGAACTTCTTCAAAAACTGGGAGTTCTATTCTTTTTTCTTTTGGAACATTGGCAATTGTCCAAAACATTGAGGCTCCGCCGTAAATTACATTTTGTCCGATAAATATAGTTTTGGGATGTGCTGCTAAAATATCCATTGCCTTTATTAATTCTTCTTTGTATGTTCCCATTTTAAATTCCTATCTCCATTCTATCTTCACCCTTGTCATCTTTGAAATCAACAAAAACACCAACACCATAATGGGGATAAATTCTTTTGTAATTGTATTTTATTATGTTTGGTCCAGAATCTTTGAGCCCCCATGTTTCTTGAGTGGGAGTATCTGTACTCAAACCATTGTCTTCAACAACAAAAGTTATTGGGAGATCATTTCTTCTTGCGTATTTAGTTACTTCGTGAAATGTTCCAGATTCAGAAGTCATATCTCCGCAAAAGGCCCAGACTCTGTTCTTTCCGCCTTTTAATTTTATTCCAAGAGCGGCACCAAGAGCAGAGCTTAAAGTTCCTCCGACTATTGCACTTGTAACTATTTTGTGTTCTTTATTCATTACGTGAATTGATTTATTATCTGAGACCCACTGTTTTAACCATTCTTTTGGAACCCCCTTTAGTAATGCGTGATAGTGGCTCCTGTAAGTTGTGAAAATCCAATCGTCTTCTTCAATATCTTTAAAGATTGCTTGAAGATGCTCTTCATTTCCTCCAGATAGATGTAAAGGAGAACGAAGTTTTCCAGCCTTATAAATATCTACGCACCATTTTTCGAATTCTCTTAGCTCTTCTTTTGTTAGTTTGGTTTCCATTTTGTTATGAGTTGATTGAATTTTGCCTTTTTATTATTTTCTATATTAATTAAGCTATATTATATACTAGACATATATCCTTTTTGATTTATGCCACTCTATTGTTTTTTTAATCGCCTCTATTAAAGTTTTTTGTGGAATAAATTCTGATTTTTTTATATCAAGAACGCGATACATAATTGCATCTGGTTTTGAAGAATCGTATTCTACAGTACCTTTGTAATTTGTTAAATCTAATATTGTTTTAACTATTTCTTTAATCTTGTATCCTTTCCCACTTCCTATGTTTAAAGGTGTTAAATCCTTTTTCATTGCTTCCTTAACTCCTAGAGCTATATCTTCTACATAAATGAAGTCTTTAACGTTTTCTCCAGTTCCCCAGACTAAAAATGGATCTTCTTTGTTTAGGGCTCTTTCTATTAGAGCAGGAATTACATGGCTTCCTTCTCCTATCTTGTCATGTGGGCCAAAATAGTTTGCTGGCCTTACTACGATGCATTTCATTGGATACTTTGAAGAATAGAAATCACACAATTTTTCTGTGAAATATTTCATTGTGGCTGGCCCTTTATAGAGTGCAAAAAAGTCTCCTGTTGCTTCTTCTTCCCTTACGGGATGATCTAAATCAGGATAGACTACATTTGAGCTAACAAAAAGAAATCTTTTTACTCCTGAATCCACGCTTGCATCAAGAAGGTTAGAGTTCATTATAATATTTGGAGTTACTAGGCTCTTTGGATCTTCTTTTATTATCTTTGCTCCGAGAGATATTGCAGCACAGTGAAAAACATAATCTATCGCATTTGTTGCTTTTCTACAATCTTCATAGTTCCTCAGATCATATTGCACATATTCTACAGAATCTAGTATCTCTTGTGGATCTTTTTTATGAAATACTGATCTGACAATAGCTCCAGATTCTGATAAGATTCTTGTTAGATGTGTACCCAATAGTCCAGATCCTCCTGTGACAAGAACTTTCTTGTTCTTATAAAAATTGTCTATCTCCATTTTACGTTTATTGGGAGAATTTGGAAGTATTTATAAAGATTGTTATAAAGATTTTTTAATGCTACTATTGAAAGATGGAAATAAGTTGAAAGATAAAAATGCTCTAATTTCAATTTGGGGTTGTGAAGATAAAAGTCATTGGGCATATCAAAGTGCATATTTATCTTTAAAGAAAATTCTTGGAAGAGTTATTGTTTTTGACCCCCGTAAATGGAGAATAGATCTTGGCTCTAAAAATATGAAAAAGAGACTTTTGAATATAATATCTATAGAAAAACCCGATTATTTCTTCTTTTTACCGGATTCAAAGGAGATGGATATTGATTTGATTAGAAAGATCAACGAAATTTCTCCTAAAACTAAAACAATTGCTCATTTTGGAGATGATGATTTACATTTTGCAACAAGGTCAAGATATTATGGTCTATTTGTAGATTGTTGCTTGGTTGGGTTGGGACAATATGTTTCTGATTATAAAAAAGATGGTTTGAGAAATGCTTTTCCCCTAACTGATGCGATAAATACTGATCATTTTAGAAAGTTGAATCTAAAAAAAATTTATGATGTTTCTTTCGTTGGTTCTTCTACTCCTAAATCTAGAGTTGAGCTTGCAAGATTCTTGATAGATCATGGTGTGAAATTGCATTTATGGGGGAGGGGTTGGGAATCCTATCCGGAATTTAATAACATTTATCATGGTGTACCTAATCTGGATGATTATGTAAGAATTATAAACCAGACAAAAATAAATCTTGCACCTTCTCGAGGTCAGTATGGACAGACACATATGACCTCAAGAGCTTATGAAATAGCTTCGTGTTTATCTTTCGGACTTGCTGATGAACATGAAGAATATTTGAAATATCTTGGGAAAAAATATAAGAGAGCCATGTTTAAAGATAACAATGATTTATTGAAAAAAATTAATTATTTCTTAAAGAATGAAAAGGAAAGGGAAAAAATAGCTTATGAGACTCAAAATAGGGTAGTTAGAAATCATGATATGGCTAAAGAATTAAAAGAGATACTTGTTGAAATTTCTAAGAAAGATGAGAAAATTAGAGAACTTCCTAAACTGAAATCTAATTTTGTTGTTCTTAAAAAGCAAGATTTCAACAATCTCAAGGAATTAAAGAAAAAGATTAACGATTATCAATTCATCTCTTTTTCCAGTGGGGAGATTAAGATTTCTAAGTTTAAAAATTATCTTTTAGTTTATGCTTTAGAAAAGACTGGGAAGGAAATTAGTTGCTGTGAATACTCTGTTTCTTCAAATTTTGAAGATTATTTAACATTTAAGGCTTTAAGACATTTGAAAAATTTTGATAGAAGGACTTTTGAGGGACTTTTGGATTTGAATCAGATAGCTGTTAGGAAAGATTATTTTTTGAAAAATCTGAAAAAATTTAAAGAGATTTTTTATGGAGGAAAGTTGAATTTTATTAAAGAAGAGAATACTGCATTTATTGAAATTCCGTTAGTTTCTATTAGATTAAATAAAATTAAAAAAAGGATAATAAATAATTTGAAAACAGATGAAATTGAAAAGAGTTTTCAGTTTAACTTTTCTATAGAACTATATTCCTTAAAAAAGAGAAAGAGATTATTTTTAGAAAGCTATTTTTATACCTTCCTTTTGTGGTCTATTATTAATAAGAATTGGTTTATCTTTAAATATTTAGCCAAAGCTTTTAAGTTAAATTCAAAATAGAAGAATATTAATGTCCTTGACTATATCAAAAAGTTTCTTCCGTTCTACCACACCTTAAAAGGTGTGGTTTGTTCTGAAACTTTTGAATACCCAAGATTGCAATTCTTTCTTGTTCAGCAATCTTGGTATAACAAAGTCCTTATTTTGCCTCTTTTGAGACAAGAACACACCTTAGGATTATTTGTCTTCCAACTTTATGAGCAAGAAATCTTCCTTTTTCAATCCTAAATCCTTCTTTTTTCAAAATTTCATTTAATTCTGGAAAAGAATATTGATAGATTTTGTAGCCAGTTATTCTGAATATTTTCTGATAAAAGAAAGAGACAAATCTTCTAAGAAAAGACTTTTCTTCTGCATCAAAGATAAGCCAGCCATTTTTTTTAAGTACTCGTTTAGATTCTCTGATTGCTTTTATTAAATCAAAGCGGTTTAAATGGTTCCAAACCCGCATTGTTACAACTTTATCAAAAGTATTTTGATTAAAGGGAATGTCAAACATGTCACCTGGAATACAATTTGCTCTTGGATTTTTGGAATGAGCTATTTTTAACATTTCTTCAGAAGTATCTATTGCAGTTACTTTGCCAAGCTCTTTTGTTAA
>ERZ1292623.2363-Hain-H51-01um-R1-2363-length-17009-cov-5_pt1 | contig 17009 bp, 14 predicted proteins | sample MGYA00564398_ERZ1292623 | MGnify/ENA primary metagenome ERZ1292623 (study PRJEB36523, sample SAMEA6512633) | groundwater metagenome | collected 2019-01-07 | study: AquaDiva: Metagenomics assemblies of 32 groundwater samples | reverse complement strand
CTTTATACTCACCGGTTGATTCTATGGTAGCGATATCTCTAGGTTCAGAGACTACGCAGAGTAAGCGTTTGTCTCGAGCGGGGTTACTACAATATTCACAAATCGAATCATTGGAATAGGTAAAACATTTTTCGCAGACTTTTAAGTGGGCCAACGCTTTAATGGCTTGGGCAATTGTCTCTAACTCTTTAGCGGGCCGTTTTACCAAGGCGTAAACATAACGGAGGGCGGTTTTGGGCCCCACTCCAGGGAGTCGGTTTAGAGCGGCGGTGGCGATTTGAATTGGTTCCGGAAATTTTCTCATGTGTTTAGGACCGATTGGGAGTTAGCGTGAGTGGGGATGATTAGGTACCGAGCTTCTTTAAAAATTCCATAGCGCCACCGTTTTTTTGCATTTGCGAGACCATTTCTTTCTGCAACTTTGAGTTGGCATCGGTGAGCGCTTGTTTGATGGCTTGTTCTAAAACAGCCGGTTCTTGATCTGGGGCCACCTTTACTCCCAGAACTTCATGACTACCGTTTAAGGTAATCATCACTAAGTTGGCTTTGTCTGATCCAACAATTATCACCTCATCCATGAGAGATTTCATTTGTTTTCCTTGATCCCGTAATTCTTTGAATTGTTTTAACTTTTGAAACATATTATAAAAAAATAAAGAGTTGGGGACAGTTTAGCTGATTGACTTTGATTGGGGAAGAGCGGCGAGGTTTGTTGGCACATAGCCTTTAGGTGGTAGGCCGGGGGCTAGCTTTTGATTTGAGCCTGTGGATGCGTTGTTAGTGGATCCGGGGGAATTCATTGGTTGAGTAACATTTCTGGTTTCTAAATTTTTGAATGAGGCGCGGGTGCTATCCCAGAACAGTTTAACCATACCGGTTGGCCCATTACGGTGTTTAGCAATGTGAACTTCAGCCAGAGTTTTCTCTTCTGGAGTGAGCTCATCCTGCTGATAATTTCTATCGGCCGCTTTACGATACAAAAACATTACCACATCGGCATCTTGCTCAATAGAACCAGAGTCTCTTAAGTGAGAAAGCCGAGGGATGGCTGGTTTGGTGAGCTCAACTGCTCTAGACAACTGGGCGAGAGCGAGCACGGGGATATTTAATTCTCTAGCGATTTGTTTTAAACCACGGGAAATTTCCGCCACCTCTTGAACGCGATTATCGGAATTTGAGCTATTACGCGCTTCCATGAGCTGAAGATAATCAACCACAATCATACTTAAGCCGTGTTCACTCTGCAGGCGTCTAGCTTTGGTGCGAATGGTCATGATTGAAGCGATGGGGGAGTCATCAATGAATATTGGCGCTTCCGAAAGCCGGCCCAAGGCATCGCCTATTTTTGGGTAATCGTTCTCGGTATCTGACAGCCGACCGGTTCTTAATTTCCAGAGATCCAAATTGGCTTCAGCGCAAATCATTCGATCTACTAATTGCTCTTTAGACATTTCTAGAGAGAAAAACCCCACCGGTTGACGGGTACGGATGGCGACATTTCTAATTATATCCAGAGCTAAGGCGGTTTTTCCAACCGAGGGTCGAGCGGCGAGAATGATTAGATCAGAGCGCTGTAATCCGCCCAGGAGATTGTCTAGGCCGGTATAGCCGGAAGAGAGACCACGGAGAGTACCGCGATGTTTGTGGAGTTCATCAATTCTGTCAAAAGCAGAAGTGAGAATATTTTTTAAGGGAATAAAACTCTGCTTAATAAAATTTGTGGAAACATTGAAAAGAGTTTGTTCGGCGGTATCTAGCGTGAGATCTAGTTCTTGATTTTCATCATAGCCCAGTTCTGTGATGGTGCTGGCGGCTTGAATCAGGCGTCTTAGAGCGGCTTTTTTGCTGATGATCTGGGCGTAGTGAGTAATGTTACTGGCAGTAGTAACGGAGTTGGCAATTTCTATAAGTCCCGAGCGGCCGCCAGTTTGTTTGATAAGATGTTTTTCTTCTAATCTATTTCCCAAGGTGAGAACATCAATTGGCATGTGTTTAGCAAAGAGATCTAACATGGTTTCAAAAAGAATCCGATTGGTTTGGTTATAAAAATCGGTTGGTTGCAAAGTATCACCAATCTTAATCAAGGCTTCAGTATCTAAAAGAATCGCTCCAAGAATTGACCGCTCGGCTTCTAAATTATGGGGAGGTAATTTGAAATCATTGGGCATACTACTAAATTGGTTTTGAGACCGTTGTGGGACTGAACTTGGAGGCGGGGATGAGGGTAGAGTAACCGCTTCCGGAGAGAAGGGGAAGGGGATGAACGGTGTATACTTTGGGGGTATGTTTAACTTTGATAAAAGGGAATTGCGTGGGGCGGGGGAAGTGGTAAGTATTGCAGTGGGAGTAGGTTGGTTGTTACTGCCGGCGGCGGTGGTGATGAGCGGTTGGTGGTGGGGGCTTGGGAGTGGGGTGATAATCGGATTGATCAGCCTTCATACGCTTTTGATGTGGCTTGATTTGACCAGCAGTGACCGGGGCGATAGAGACGGAAATTCAACGAGCGGTAAACGGGGGCAGGCAGGCGGAATTGTGGGCGATAAACGATTTTTTGGCATAATTGAGGGTCATTTAGGACCAGTGGCGGGGTTTTTGGGAGTGGGGGCTTGGCTCATTTTTATTTGGGGAGCGATCGTTGCTTATTTGCAGGTGATCCCGATGTTTTTTAGAGTGATTAATGGGGGAGTAGTGGATATTGGAACGGTTGGGGTGGATGCAATGGCGAGTAGGGTGGGGATTAGCTTAGGTTTTTTAGTGATCGCTGGTTTATTTTTGCTGGGTTCGGCCGGAGTAAATTATTTTAGACGGATTTTGTGGCCGTTGCTGGTGCTATTGTTAATCGTCCTAGTGGTTATGGGTTTAATTCATGATCCCGCCGAATTACAGCCAATTGCCAGTTATTTGTCATGGGAAGGTTGGCGGTCTGGTTTTGAAGGCTCGACAGCTGTTTTTTGGAGGATATTTTTTCAGTTCTTGATTCCATTTACCGCCTTAACCCCGGTATTTACCTTATGGTTATTTGCGTTTTTTGGCTTGCCGAGTGTGCCGGAACTGTTGGTTGCGGTATCGGGAAAGATCGCGGTGGCCAAACGGGCGGTTTGGCTGGGCTATGGAATTACGGCGGCGATTTACTTTCTCTTTATTATTGCGATGATCAGATTGTTTGGTTCGTTAACGCCGGAGCTAGCAATTTTGGGGGTGAATTATCTTTGGTCCCCAATAATTGCAAAAATCGCCTTAGGATTGGTGGGCTTAGTGATTATTAATGCGGCGGTGGCCAATGCCATGAATTTGCAAGAGTCCCTGATGAAAGATTTTAAATTGCGGTTTTGGGAGTCGATGGCGCTTAGTTTGCTCCCGCCGTTTTTGGTGGCTCAAACTCTTATCCCAATACACACAGTAATTGTTGTTACCGCTGGTATTTTTGGTGGCTTGATTGGGTTATTGCTGGTCTTGGCGCACGGTGCGGCGGCGAAAAATGGGGTTTGGAGTGCTAGAGAAGCGGTAGTGGGAAGAGGTTGGCGAATCGCGGCGGGCGGATTGTTTATATTTATGATCGCTGGTGGCTTGGATGAGTTTATTAGGCAGCTAGTGAGAGGTATGCATCTAGCTTATTTTAATTAATTGGTTTGTTTTTCTTGGGCTCTAATCACATTCAAAACTAAATAGGCCACAGTGAGAGGACCAACGCCGCCGGGAACGGGGGAGATGAAGGCGGCCAGAGCGGCGGCGTCTGGGGCAGTGTCTCCTACTACTTTGCCGTTTTCTCGGTTGGTACCAACATCAATGATAATTGCCCCTGGTTTGACGAGCTCTTTGGTCAAAAAACCGGCCTTCCCGACGGCGACCACAATGAGATCGGCGGATTGAGCCTGGGGCTTGAGAGTGGCGGAACGGGGTGAGATTCTACTGCCCACTAGCCCGGCCTCTTTCATTAATTCAATTAACGGTTCAGCAAAAACCGTGCTCTTTGAAATGATCAAGGCATGTTTATTGGTGAGCGGTAGATGGGTGGCTTGAATTAGGCGCATGATTGCCAGCGCTACCGGTGGCACTAAATTAGCTTTGCCGTTTAAGAGCGCGGCTCGATTCTCGGGATGGAAACCGTCCACATCTTTATTGGGGTGAATCGCTTTGACTAGTAGATCACCATCAAATTCTTTAGGCACGGGAAATTGTACTAAGATGCCGTTGATATCGGTACGATGATTCCACTCAGCAATTTTACTGAGCACAAGTTTTTGGTCCACCGATTTATCAAAATTTACGATTTCCACATATAGCCCAACCTCTTTGGCGGCTTGAGTTTTTAGCTTGACATATAAAGTGGAAGCGGGATCGGCGCCAATTAGGATTACACCTAGGCCGGGAGGATTAGCGGGAGTTGTTCTACCTGGCGGTGGAGCGGGGAGACGGGCCTTGGTTTTTTCTAAAATGTTTTTAGCCAGTAAACGACCGCGAATAATTTCCGTCATATTTGAAATTGAGGTGGGAGTGATTGATAACTCAAAATTATTTTTGAAACAACGGATAAGGGCTCATGAAATCCGCTACTTCAGCCTTGATGTTGGCGAGGGCGGTGGGGTTAGCATGATTTTGGAGAGCTTGATCAATCCACTGGGCGACGTTGGCCATCTGCTCGGCTTTAAGGCCTCTAGTAGTAATAGCGGGCGTGCCGAGCCGTAAACCGGAAGGATCCATTGGTGATCGGGGATCGTCCGGAATCATGTTTTTGTTGCAAGTAATTCCGGCGGAGTCTAGAGCGGTTTGGGCAACTCCGCCAGTGATGGCTTTATTCGTGAGGTCGAGCAACATTAAATGATTCTCCGTTCCACCAAACGCTAGCTTAAAGCCACGAGTGGTAAGAGCGGTGGCGAGGGCTTGAGCGTTTGCTTTGATTTGCTTGGCGTAGAGCTTGAAGGCTGGTTCTTGAGCTTCACCAAAGGCGACTGCTTTGGCGGCGATTGTGTTCATATGTGGTCCACCTTGCAATAGTGGGAAGACCGCTTTATCAATTTGTTTGGCGAGGGCGGACTGACACATGATCATGCCACCACGCGGACCTCTTAAAGTTTTGTGAGTGGTGGTGGTAACGACATCAAAAAATGGTACCGGATTATTCATTTCACCGCCGGCAATCAAACCGGCGATGTGGGCAATGTCTGCCATCGCAAAAGCGCCCACGCTTTCAGCGATTTCTTTGACCCGCTTGTAATCAATTTCTCTTGAATAGGCGGAGTAGCCCACCAAAATTAATTTAGGTTTGTGTTCTTTGGCAGTGGCTTCCAGAGCATCATAATCAATCGTCCCTTCCGGAGTAGTTTTATATCTAAGAAAGTTATACCGCCTCGCGGAGTCCGTAACGGGATGACCATGGGTGAGATGACCGCCGTGAGAGAGATCCATTCCTAGCACGGTGTCTCCCGGCGAGAGCAGGGCGGCGTAAACGGCAATGTTAGCGGGGGCGCCGGAATGAGATTGGACATTGACATGCTCAGCGCCGTAAATCGCTTTAGCGCGATCTCGGGCGAGGTCTTCCATCACATCAACATTTTCACAACCACCGTAATATCTTTTGCCGGGATACCCTTCCGCATATTTGTTGGTGGCGACCGAACCAAGCGCCTCTAAGACGGCGGGGGAGACAAAGTTTTCTGAGGGGATTAGTTCTAGGGAGGTTTGTTGACGGTGGGCCTCGGCGTTGATGGCGGCGTTGATGACCGGATCTTGGATTGATAAAGCGGACATATTTGTAAACCGACCGATAAGGTTGGATTATGAAAACTTATGTCGGCAGTATACGGGAAAAGTGAGTTTTTTGGAAATGAAGCGCCCGCCCCGCGAAGAGACGCGGGGCGGGCGAAGGGGCGGGAAACGACGGGGCTAGACCGACGGGACTAGACGGACGGTTGTGAGCCCGAGACGGAAGTAGTTGGGCAGTTGGCGATCCGGGTTGAGTAAACCCCAGTTGCCCAAGTGGTGAGCCGTTCAAGGCTGCTGCCATCGAGCGCAGAGGGGGCATCAATCCGGACACCGCTTCCGTCGGGCTTATTGGAACGGAATTTGAGCTCGAGCTTGTAGGAGCCGTGATTCAAATTGTGGAACTCGGGGGCCAGACCGAGCTCGGTACAGAGGGCAACAAACTCCCTCCGAACCTTTGCCACGAATCGTTCTTTTTCCCGGTTGCTTAAGGCGGGGGGTGGGTTCAAAAATAGCTGGACGGTAACGCTCAAGGTCCCTCCTAGGTTGTGGGTTGAGCGCAGATAGTGTAGCAGAAATATAGATGCCGTCAAATTATTTGGCTAATTTCCGGATATATTGTAATATAATAGGGATATGTATACCGCTCCGCAACGATTTAGAGAGCGATTTGGTGCCCAGTTTAAGGAGAATGAACCGCTCTCTAGGCATTTGAATTTTAGAGTGGGGGGCCCGGCGCGTTATTTTTTAGAAGTGAGAAGCGGGGCTGATTTAGAAGCGGGGGTTAAAATGGCGAATGATTTGGCAATTGATTGGGTGGTTTTAGGAGGAGGATCAAATACTTTGGCGTCGGATGAAGGTTATCTGGGGCTAGTGATAAAGATTGCTTTTAGAGAAGTGAAGATTGAGGGAGATCGACTAGTGGTGGAAGCGGGGGCAATCACTGCCTCGGTAGCTAGGCAAGCGTCCGAGCAGGGATTGACCGGATTAGAATGGGCGATTTCACTTCCGGGAACGATTGGGGGAGCGGTGCGGGGCAATGCCGGCTGTTTTGGAGGAGAAATTTCCGATCATCTACTTGCTGTTACGGTGCTCCATAATGGGGTGATTGAACAGTGGGAAAAAGAAAAACTGGAATTTAGCTATCGTCATTCAATTCTGAAAGATAAGGACTACAAGCAGACGATTGTTGTTGTGGCGGAATTTCAGTTAGCACCAGCAGACCCAAAGAGGTGTGTGGCAAAGCTTTCTGATTTTTTACAACAGAGAAAATTAACGCAACCGTTTGGTACTTCATCAGCTGGATGTGTGTTTGTGAATGTTGAAAATTTTACCGAGGTGCAATTACAACGCATACTTAAAGTCACTATTGTTCCTGCCAAGATGCTCCAGGCGCATCGTTTGGGGGCTGGTTGGTTGATTGAACAGGCGGGGTTTAAAGGAACCAGAGTTGGTCAAGCGGAGGTATCATTAAGTCATGGAAATTTTTTGGTTAATCTGGGTCAGGCTAGAGCGAGCGAAATCTCTCAATTAATAAAATTAATTAAAAGGGGAATTTATGAGAAATTTGGAATTAGATTACAAGAGGAGTTAAACTTGATCGGACTTAATCTGGAAATATAAATATATGCGTATTATAAAAATTGAAGGGCAGAATTTAGAACTCACTCCAGCGATTAATCAGTTTATTGAATTGAAATTTGGTCAACTAGAAAAAATGACGGCTCGGTATCAACCGTTTGATTTGGAAATTAGAGTTGGTAAGGATAGCAAACACCATGCAAAGGGCGAGATTTTCTTTGCGGAAGTAAATTGTATTTTACCGGGGCCAAGTATTCATTTGCGGGTAGTGAAGGATGATCTGTATTCGGCGATTGATTTGGTGAAAGATCGGCTGAAGAACCAAATTGCAAAACGAAAACCGGATTAGATATGAGTTTTCTTAATGAATTCACTCATCTCTATGTGGTTGGAGCGGGTGGGATTGGAATTAGTGCCGTTGCTAAGTTTTGTTTGGCAAACGGGAAACGCGTAGCTGGATGTGACCTGGTGGTAAGTGATCAGACTAAAGCGTTGCTAGCGCTGGGCGGTGAGATTACGATTGGTCAAAGTCCAACTGAACTGCCCACTGGGGTTGATCTGGTGGTTTACTCCGAAGCGGTTCCTATCACCGATGTAGTGTTAATATCCGCAAACAAAAAGGGCATCAAAACGCTGGGGCACTTTGAATTCTTTAGGGAATTAGCCAAGAATTATTTTGTGATTTGTGTTACTGGAACGCATGGTAAGTCCACCACAACGGCGATGTTGGCGGAGTGTTTGATTGCGCTTGGAATGGATCCCACTGTATTTGTGGGGTCGGTGGTGCCGGGGTGGGAGCTGGGGAATTTGAGAATCGGCAAGGTACAGAACGAAGGAAAGGGGATCTTGTTGATAGAGGGAGATGAATATAAGCGGAAGATGTTGAGTTTACGGCCAGCGATTACTCTGATCACTAATATTGAAGCGGATCATCTGGAGATTTATGGTGATCTGAGTGGCGTGGTGGCTGGGTTTCAGAAATTGGTGGAGCAGACTACTGGCGTGGTGTTTGTTAATAAGGATGATGCTCATAGTGGGCAATTGAGTGGTAATCGGCTGATGGAATATGGCGCATCTGATCTTGGTGAATTGAAATTATTGGTGCCGGGAATCTTTAATCGCGCCAATGCGGCGGGGGCGCGGGCGGTGGCTAATTGGCTGAGTGCTGACTCTGATCGAACTAATATTGATATCGCTTTGCAAAACTATCGGGGAATTTGGCGGCGGTTTGAAGTGGTGGGGGAATTTAACGGGGCAACGGTGATATCTGACTATGCCCATCATCCAACCGCAATTAAGGCTACTCTTAAAGCAGTGCGGGATTTTTATCCTGATCGGAGGATTGTTTTGTTATTTGAGCCCCATCAGCACCGGCGGACGATGGATTTTTTTGAGGAATTTTCTAAAAGTTTTGAGTTGGCGGATGAACTTGTTTTGTCCGAAATATACGGCGTTACTGGTCGGACAACGGCCACTGAAACGGTGAGTAGTAAGCAATTGCTAGAAGCCACAAACCATCCGCACGGACATTACGCCTTGAATCTTGAGGTGGCCGAAGCGTTGCTCCGTCAAATTATCCTACCAAAAGATGTTTTACTGGTGATGGGAGCGGGTGATGTTGATCAAGTGGCGCGACGGTTGGTTTAAGGTTGTTCTGCAATGACAGATTTGGGGCCTGATCGATCAAAATACCAGTTGCCTAACACATCAGCAAAGGTAAGGCCGTCTATTTTTACGGTGTAGAAACGATCGCCGGTGAGTGAAGTGTGCTTGCCAACCATCGGTGAAAATAGTCCGCCGAGATTTGCAATAGAAGTGAGCAGAGTTGGTTGATAAATATCTTCCCAGTAGGCTCTTTGAGCACTATCTTGCAGATTTGTTACCCCCATTCTTGTAAGTTTTAAACTATCGCGCTGATCAATATAGGTGAAGAATGAAGTGGATAGATATGGGGCGAGGGTTTGAGTGGTTCTACAACTAACATCAGTATCTGAAACGGCTGACTCGCAGCTCTCGTCACCGATGGTGTTATGGAAATTGCCAACATCCTCCTCGGTTGTGATATTTCCATAAGCATCTACTCTAACAGTAAACGGCTCAACAACGAATGACCAAGTGCTGTCTAATACTCCTACAATGTTGGTGTCTCTTGATACCCCGTGAATTTTGTCGCTAATCCGATCTAGGTTTAATTGAACACCGCCTCCGCCGGCAGAACTGCCTACCACTAATACATCGGTAGAGTCTCCTAGTTTGGACATGTTGCCAGCTCCGGCAAAAAGATCATCAACAACCGCTGTTACAATATGATGTCCATAGAAGTACCAAGTATCATTATTAATTTCTTTAACGGCGTCTCCGGCCCAAGTGTCAGAGCTACAATAGGGCAAAAAGACATGACTCCAGTTATTGAAGTCGGGGTTGTGAGATTCCACTGTGGAAAGAATTCCATCTGACAACCTGCTTTCTTGATGATCGGCGGTAATTAAATCTCCATCTTCTTCAGCTCGAGTGGTACAGGCTTCCTCAGAGGTACAAGCCCCACCCCCTTGGAAATAAATTACCCACTTGTTTGTGTTGTCTGAAGTTCCGGGGCGAGTGTAATAGGTGTAATCAGTACCGTCGTTGCAAATTGCTTTTGATGATTGAGCATTGGGCACTGTTCTTTTGATAAGCGCACCGCTCAAAGATTTGGGACTGACGGAATTTTGATCGGGATCTTGAAATTTGTTTTTATCGGTGCTGGTTTTAGTGCTGGATTGACTGGCATCGCGGTCATTGTTGGTGTTGAGTCTGATTTGATTATTTGTTTGCCGAGGATCAACAGTATCGCCATCATTGTTATTAAGATTCTTGCTAATGTTAATGGTGAGCATGGTGACTAATGCTAGCAAAACCACTCCTAGAATACTGGCAATCAACAGCCCGGGATTTTTTTCGGCCATAGAAAGGGGTTTGGTTTTTATTGGAGTGGGGGGAGTGATTGGAGTTGAAGGGGCGGGGTTGGAAGGAGATTCCCCTGGCTTTGGGATTGAGTCAGGATTGGTTGATTTATCTAAATTATGGGGTGTATTTGATGGATTCATAGGGTTAAAGCATAGCATAAATTTTAACGCTTGTAGGCCTTGGGTGGGGACTGTTGAAAATTTTGTTTTTGTTGGGGATTGACAAAAAAATCTGAGGATACAGTTGACCGAATTGGTTTTTAGCCTGTAAACTTCAGGAAATTATATGACCTGGTTGAAGCTTATCTATCTTACTTGGTGGTTAGCTTGGAAGAGAATTGCAAAACGGGGGCCAATGAAGGTTTGGGCGGATTTTTTTAGAGACGCTAGAATTTGTATCTATACGGAAATTGCTGTAGGTGGGGAGGCATTTGGACAAGAACTCCGCGCGTTATACGGAATTGAATACGCCCATTTGCCAGAGCGCATTAAATTTGTCTCTAAACCGGAGTTGGCTCAGATTTGGATTTTGGTTGGTTTTGATTGGGATCAACTGCAGGCGGTTTTAGGAAGATTGAAAAGTAGATGGGGCGGTGAGAGTGAATTGAAGGTGATTTGGATCAAGCCTTCAGACAATGATCTGCCAGTTGGGCTTGAGAGTGAAGTGAAATGGGGGATGGAGGATGCTGAAAGCGAGGACGCTAAGGTGAAGCGGGAGGAGGAAAGAATCGGTGGAATATTGGCTGATTTTAAAATTAAGCTTATCCCTGTAAATTGGGTTATTGGTGAGGAAGGCCCAAATGAACTGGCGCAATTATTTAGACGCGCTTGAAATTAATATTTATGAATGACCTATTACTTGGTTGTTTGTTGATAGGAGTAATAGGATTGCCGTGGCTTGGGTTAGGATTGGAGAGCGGCCGCAGAGGAGGTGGGAGTGGATGGATTGTGATAATGACGGCGGTTTTAGGAATAATTGTTTCTGTGATAGTGGTTTTTGGTGGGAATGATGGCTTGATTTGGCCCTACCAATGGGGAGTTTTCAATCCGGTTATGTTTGGCATGAACTGGCATCTGGATAGATTTGCCGGACATTTTTTGGGGATTAGTTCGCTCAGTTTTTTGTTCCATCAGCTTCAGAGGTGGAAGGAGAAAAACAACGGGTCAATGAGAGTGTCGGGGGGATGGACTTTGATCTACTTGGGTTTGATGAATAGTTTTTTATTGGCTGGAAATATAATAATGTTAGCTTTATTACTATTCGGTTTAGCAATCATGGAGTGGAGATCACAGTCGATTCTGGCAAGCCAGACGGAAAAACATGTCCTCCCCGGTAAAGATTGGATGCTGATTTTTACAGTTTTAATTGTATTTACAATGGTAACCGTATTTAGCGGTGGACTATTTGTAGAGGTGGCGGTGGTTGATATGGGTTTGTTCGGTTTTACTAATTGGTTTAATGTTTGCTTGGTGGGGACTATTCTGATGGGTTGTTATTTTAGAACAATCAGCCGGGACTGGGGGAGAACCACTGCCAAAGAAAATGAACCGATTGTTGATGAGTGGGGGTTTGACCTGGTGAGCATACTTCAGATTCTAACCAGCTTGTATCTAATTTTTAGAATTATATTTTTTTGGTTAAACCCTGCCAATACCCCAATCTTTCTTATAATGGTGCTTGTTTTAAATGTTGGTGGAATTGCTGTTTTGTTGACTCGCTTAAGAAACTATCGCAGTTTGGGGGTTAGAAGTTGGAGTGATTTGCTGTTACTCTTTATTTTTAATACCGTAATTATTCAAGGGATGCTATCCGCTACCGCCTTGAATCCGTTGGCGGAGTCAGGAATTAGGCAGTCGCTTTGGATAAGTCTAATTTTCCTTTTTACGGTAATGGGTGGGCAGTGGTGTTCCAGCTGGTGGCGTAAGGGCAACGCTACTCTCCTTGGAGGTTTTGGATTGGTGATTTTATTCTTTTGGTTTATGCCAACAGCTCTAAGTTGGAAAATTATCCAAATTCAATTAAATTTGTTTTTATCCGATGATATTTGGAGAAGTTGGGCCGATGGCGTCCTTGAAATTAATGGGATTGGCGTAGCGATGATAATTCTGATTTGGTGCCAATTATTGGTGTATCTACTTGGAATTGGGATGTTAGGTGGCTGGTATCTTGGACTAATTGGAGTGAAATCAGGAAGGAATGAGCTTTGGTTAGAAAATTTTAACGCCATCGGTTTTAAAGGGGGGTGGATTTATTTTAAGGTTTATCATTTTTTTGATAAATTTTGTAAAATATTTAAAACCCATAGCACAAAAGTTCTCGCTAAACTTGATTGGTCGTTGGTCCCTTTTTATTGTTTACTCGCGATAATTGCTGGAATTTTATGGTTGAAGTATTAAAGTGGCTGGTGCTTGGGAGTGTTCAATTGCTGGGCTGGCTTTTTATTGTCTTTACGGTGGGGTTATTTGGTAAATTATTGCACGATTTGCTTTGGCACGGTTTTAGTCAAATCAGATGGAGCCCTAATATTACTGTTAGTTGGAAAGGGTTATCACTAAAAGAGAGAGTGAGTGGCGGGATGATAATTTTAGCTAATTTAGCTTTAATTATAATTTTCTTAAGCCTACCGTGGTATAACTGGGATTATACGGCTTTACCTGGGGGTGATTATTGGACTTTGGTTAGTTGGTGGTGGTTAGCGTGGGTACTTATGCTGGGGAGTAATCTTTTACGAGCCGGGGAATTTATCAAGGATGATAATTATGAGCAATCGCTCCGGTTTTGGGTTAGCTCCCCGTTCTGGTTTTTTGGAGCTTGGTTACTATCCCTATTTGTCTCTGGTGATTGGGGCGCCATCATACAAACAGACTTTAGTCAGGAAACAAGCACCGCTTTAATTCTGCTTGGGATTTCTGGAGCGATTTTATTACCAATTGTATTAGGCAGTTCGCCCTTTAGAAAACGGCAAGACTTTTTTTTAGACAACCATATTTCAGAAGATTATAATTGGTTAATCTGTGGCCAAGTATGGGGGGAGTGGATGCAGATCACATTGGCCGGGTATCTGTTTATTTCTCTAATACTCAGTCAGCTTAATTGGCTGAGCCAATCCGCCCTTATTATTTCCGGAGGTTTGGGTCTGTTCATATTTGCAATTTTTGAATTAATTACTTGCAAACGCGATACCGGTTTTTTGTGGCGGTACTTGGGATTTGTTGCTCTGATGGAAACATTAGCTCTAGTGGTTTGGTTATCAAATTTTTATTAAAGATGTAGGCTGAATATAAATAAAATATGCTAAACGAAATTTTCTATGGATTCAATGGAGAGTGGTTAGCGGTAGTTGGAATCATCTTTATCTTTTCCTTCATGAGTAAGACTAGGGCGATCCCGCTTGGAAATAGTTTGCTCTCTTTGATTGTAATTCTAGGTATTTGGCAAGTGATCAATACCGAGGGAAGGTTAAATATGGTGTTGATGTTTGGATGCTATCTAATTTGGGGCATAACCGTCCTTTACAAACTATTCTACGATAAACGGGGTAAAAGGTTGATTAAATATAGAACTCAATTCAAACGACATTTTGAGGAACGATTTATAATTGTTCTAATTGGGGTGATGATTGGATACTACGGGCTCTCAATTCCAAAAGAAAATTTAGAATTTTTTGACTGGTGGTGGTTGGTGGCGAGCCTGGCTACGGTAGTGGGGTTGGTAAGATTTTATGTGGGGCGCGGGGCAGAGGCGGGGATTGGGTTTGGGGTATTTTGGTTGGGTTTGGTGGGGATCATTGGATTAAAATCAACTGAATCAAACTATTTGCAAATGATCATATTAGTGATAGGTTTGATTCATTGGTGGTTGCTTTGGAATGCTATTTGTCACTATCAATTAAATTATGATTCCGTTAATCCGGAAATTGAAATAGATCGCTAATATGTTAATGATATTTGGTTTAATTTTATTGTTCCTGGCGATCGTCTGGGGACTGTTGCCGTTGCCCGCTGTTAAAGCGGCCAGGATTCCGTGGCTGTTTTTGGTGGAAGTGGGGTTGCTGTTGATTGGGATTGAGCTTGGAGTGGCTATTTGGAGTGGTGAGGGGAGATTTATTCTATCAACGTTACTTAATCTACCAGAGATCAATTTAGATGGTTGGGATTATGCCTTCCTGCTCGTGGCGATTGGATTGTCTATGATTGGATCAGTGGCAGTCTCTAATCCAAACAAATATCAAAGCAAGTTATTATTGAATAGTGAAATGACGGGAGAAAAATTAATTTGGCTTGTCTTGATAATCGGGTTGATTACTAGTTCTTTTTTGGAAAATGATCTTGCAAAATTTCTATTGGTTCAACTGATTGCTATCTGTGGCTTGGAAGGGATCGCGCGTGGCGGAGATGGTATGGATATGGCGGTTGTTTGGCGAGCATTTAAATTGCACATGGTAGCTTTTTTGTGTCTTGGCGGTGGCTTGATGACAATCTATTGGCCATTGGATGGAGTTTGGTCCAATGATCTTTCCTGGATCTTAATATCGGTAGGAATCTTGTTGGAATTAGGCTGGTGGCCATATACAACTTGGAGTGAAATTGGTGTGATCAGGAGTAATCGCTGGATTTCAATTATTATCCCGATTTGGTTACAATACTCATTAATAAGTTGGTGGCTAGCAATAATGACCAAGTTAGGAAGTCTGGGTTGGCCCACCGATCACCTAAGAGTTATTGCGCTGGTTACATTTCTAATATTTTTATCCGTAACCATCATAGTACCGTGGCGCAATTATAAAACCAAAAAAACCGTTTTGGGCGAAGAGATTTTTTATGGTGATAACTTTTACGGATTAGATCTTAGAATTGCCTCACTTAGTTTGGGGCTAGCGCCACTCTTTGCTCTGATTACCGGAGCGATTTCACCAATTGTGATTCTGATTTTCTTTCATGAATGGTTACTGATTGGTGCTTATTGGTTTTGGATCAAATCCGGTATTTCTTTGGTAAAGATTGATAATCCTAAGCAGTATACTAGAATGCGCACCGCCTATCTGTGGTGTAAATTAGGCCTACCAGGATCATTGCTAGGATTAATTATTATTCTGTGGTGGGGTACTGGAATTACAATTTCGGTTGGGGCGGTTTGGATCTGGACCATTATTTGGCTAATCTTTTTAAGATTATCTTTGCTGGCTTGGTTTAAGGACATTACAAAAAATAAATCGCCAAAAAAATCTCTGAAGCAGCTATCATTCAATGAGGATAGATCAACCAATAAAATTTATGCCTTTATTTTTTGGCTTTTGATCGGGATTGATTTTGGGTTGATGGGGGCACTAACCACAAGTGAGTGGTGGAGACTATGAATGTATCTGAACTGATTCAAATTCTTACTGGGGTTACAATTACCTCTAGGTCTAATGGATATTGGGTGGGAGAGGTTTTAATTTCAAAACTTACCAAGGTTGTTGATGAATTGATTAATTGTAGAACTTTGACCGATGGTGGTTTGGTGGGGGGTGAATTGATCGGTGGCGGACTTACTGTCAGCGGACTGGCTGGTGGTGGCAGGTCCGGTGGGGGATTGACCGGAGGGGGATTGAAGTTGGTTAAAATCTTTACAGAAGTGCCGACGGGCACCTTATCGGTATTATTGTTGTATCCGGAGACAGGCGAATTGGTGAAACTATCTAGTTTGGTGATATCGGGACAGAGTTATGAAGGAATTTTTACTGTTTCTCCCGGGGCGTGGTGGGAGGAGCGGGCGGTTGCAAATCGTTTAGAGATTAACCCAATTGGAATGTGGCCCAAGTTGTTGGGAGAGCGGTTTCCTAATGTTCCGGTAGAAAGAAGTTTGGAGAGTTATCCGCCTTGGAGAGATTACGGACAAGTTCCTTTGCAGAGGAACCGTGGGAGAATATTAGCGGTTAAACTTGATCAACATTTGCCGACGAGAGAAAGGGAGGAGCTGATAATTGGCATGGCGCTAGATAAAGCGCTCGCAGTTCAGGGGAGAAGACAGCCACTGCGGGCTATTAGTTTGGCGCTTTCAACTGTTCAGGCGTGGGAGAGATTGTTTGAAGATCAACTGATAGAGAAAAGGGATTTTCTGTCTGGGGATGCCATTGCCTGGCGAGTGATTCTTTTGGAATTAGAACGGCTAACTAGATTTCTTGAGGTGATTATGGAAATTTATCGGGCATTGGGGATCTTTAGTTTAGTGGCATTAGCACTAGAATTAATAGACACAATTAGACAACTGCTATTTTTAATTTGTGGGAATAGATTTGGTTTGGGGGCACTAATTATTTTTGGGGTGAATATTACGGTTGGTGAAACTGAACTAAAAATGATTAAAGTTAAATTGAAGGAATTCGAAGTTGATTTTAATAGATTGTTGAAGCTGGGTTGGTATAGAGAAGTGGTGCAGGATAGATTAGAAGGCTTGGGATCTATTACTAGAGTTGAGGCGCTAGAATATAATTTAATGGGCCCGATTGCTAAGGCCGTTGGTTTAGATTTTGATACGAGGAGAGATGATCTTCAGGTGGGGTTTGCGGTGATTAAGCCAAATCGTTTTATCAGGACAAACGGAGATGTAGTAGCAAGAGTTGAAATCATGATTGATGAAATCAAGGACGGATTAAGATTGATTAGAGAGAATCTGGTAGTGATAAAACCAACTGAACCGTGGGACAAATCTGTTTTGGAAAAATTGCGATCACTTAGTGGTGAAACGGCGGCGGGGATAGAAACAGCGGCTGGTACGGTTTTTACTTGGTGGAAAGTGGA
>ERZ1292623.2362-Hain-H51-01um-R1-2362-length-17016-cov-9_pt1 | contig 17016 bp, 26 predicted proteins | sample MGYA00564398_ERZ1292623 | MGnify/ENA primary metagenome ERZ1292623 (study PRJEB36523, sample SAMEA6512633) | groundwater metagenome | collected 2019-01-07 | study: AquaDiva: Metagenomics assemblies of 32 groundwater samples | reverse complement strand
AAAAAAAGAAAGGAGGAATAAAAATAATGAATATTTTAAAGAAAGCTTTGGGTAAACAAAAAGGAAAGCCAATGGCTAAAAGTTTTATTGACGGCCAATGGATTCAAGGAGAGGGAGAGTTATTCGCGGTAAAAAATCCCTCAACCAACGAAGTTGTCGGTTACAGCCACGATTGCGGCAAACGCCAGATTCAAAAAGCTTTTCAGGCCGCCAGAGAATCGCAGCCGTATTGGTTTATGAAAGTTACCATTTTGGAAAAAGAAGCGATTTACCGGAGAACGGAAGATTTGCTGGAAGAATATCGTCCTCAGCTTGTTCGCCTTTTAACCAAAGAAATGGGAAAGACGGCGATAACTGCCGACGCCGATATTACGGAATTCATTCATTGCGTTCAGCATTATTGGGGAGAGTTATCCCGGATTGAAGGAGGCACGAAAAATACTCAAATGCTGGATAAACACTCAAGCTATGAAAGGCATCCTTTTGGCACGGTTTTGGCTATTTGTCCGTGGAATTTTTTTGCTATTCCCGCCTGGAAAATTTTCGGCTCAATAACCGGCGGCAATGCCTGCGTTCTGAAAATTTCCAAAGAAACTCCCTTTATGGGGTCAATGGCGGTGTTTTTTATCAATAAAGCCATAAAAACGGTTTTAGGCGCGGAGAGATATAAAAATGTCAAAGGGCTGGTTCAAATTCTTCACGGCCGCGGTTCAACAACCGGCGAAATGCTTCTTCGGAGAGGAAAATATCGGGATTATGATTTAATTTCTTTTACCGGCGGAGCGGAGGTGGGTTCTCATCTAGCCGAAACCGCCGGCAAGTATTTGATTCAGCCTCATCTTGAACTGGGCGGCCACGGGACCATAATTTTTATGGATGATTTTCCTCTTGAAAAAGGAGTCGGCGAAATTGTCTTGGCGGCTTTTGGCGACGCGGGCCAAAGATGCGTCACTGCAAAAGAGGTTTTGATTGAAGAGACCATTTTTAACGAAGTAGCGGCAAGGATTATTGAAAAAACTAAAAATTTAAGAATCGGTTTGCCCGGTTTGGCGGAAACCCAGGTCGGCCCTTTGATTTCAATTGAACATCGGGACGGCGTTCATCAAATGGTTTTAGAAACCCAGCGGGAAGCGCGGCTGGCTTTGGGAGGGTGTCCGATAACCAAAGAAACTTTTAGGCTGGCCCGGAAAGAAGGGTTTAATTTGGGCAGAGAGTTTGCCGAAATGCCGGAGATTTTATCCGGAGCGTTTTATTTGCCGACTGTTTTTGTCAACGCTCCGAGGCGCGCCTTGGCAATGCATAAAGAGATTTTTGGTCCGGTGCTGTGTTTAACCAAGCTTCCGGCCGGAAGAAGCAAGCGCGAAACAATTGAGTCGGCGGCGGAAATCATTAACGGTAAAAAATACGGATTAAGCAATGCCGTTTTGACCAATGATGCCGGCTTGAGATATTACGCTTCCAAGCTTGTCAAAACCGGAATTTTTTACAGGGGTCGCGGCACGACCGGAGCGGAACTCGGCCAGTATTTCGGGGGTGTGGGCCTTTCCGGCTGGGGCCGAGAGGGCCGCGGGGTAGAGTCATTCACTTATCTTAAACAGATTTATGACGATTATTGCCTTGAAGTCAGATTAGCCCAGGTTGGGGCGGCTGATAAACTTAAGAAAATGCTGCGGAGTTCAAAAACTCTTTTTTAAAGTTTAAAGACGCAGATTCGCATCAGCGCGGAACAAAGTTCCGCGCTGATTTTTTTGCTTGACATTTTTTTATAAAATCTTTTACTAAATTAAATTTTAAGAACTTTAATAATCTATTAAGGAGGTGATGGAATTTATAAAATAATAAAAATTTTTGACAACGCATCTTTTTATGAAAGGAGGAAAAGGATATGAAATTAAGAGGAATTGCTTATATAAGCATATTCATTTTAATGTTCGTAATGTTTTCGGGAGAAAGCCAGGCTGTAACCGCCTGGGCAAGAAAGTACGGAGTGAATTGCAATGTTTGCCATGCAGCGGGTTATAAGCTGACCTATGCCGGGCAACAGTTTTTAAGGCACGGACACCAGATGCCCGGGGCTGAAGCAAAAGAGGAGAATTTCTCCGATTATTTTTCATTAACAATGAAGATCCGCCAGTGGGATAAAAATACCATAATTCAGCAGTCAAAATCAACTGACGTAATTACGAGAAAAAATTCCTTTGAGGCTCACGCGTTGAGCATTTATACGGGCGGACCCCTTGACAGCGGTTTTTCATATTTTGCGGAGATGTATCTGAACGAAAATGAAGGAAAAAACCCCGGGGACAATGACGAAAAGACCGAGTCGGATATGGGCGACTGGGCAAGGTCAAAACTCGCCGAGGCATATCTTCAATACGGGAATGAAAGGGACGATTTATATTTCACCGTGAGGACAGGCCGAATAATGCCTTGGCTGATCCACCTTCACGGCGGCGGCGCAAGGCTGGAATACTCAAGGCCGCTTCCCCTGGCATCAACCGTTGGCGCTAATCCGTATCGTCCATTTTCAAGACAGTTTGGCGCGGGTCTTGGCGTCGGTTTTAAAGAGTTTTTCTTTGAAGCAGGCGTGGTAAACGGAACAGGAAAATATGAAAACACGGTTGAGATCGGCACGGATACATATAAGGATATCTATGCCTCACTTGATTACTCTCTTGATGATAATGGCAGTATGGTTGGTTTATACTATTATGATGGCAAGTTCCCTCTGCACCTTTTAAAGACAAAAGGCGGCGAGAACGCGGACAAATTCAGCCAAACCGGCATTTTGGGTCAGTATCTAATGAAACATGGTGCTCTGATTGGCGCGTATTTCACAGGTTCGGATGAATATACGCCTATAAATAAAACATCAAATATTACATACAAGTCCCAGAGTTATTACGCGGAACTGCAGGGATATTTTATGGATGGCGCCCTTTCGCCATACTTCAGATGGGAGTTCTTTGATCCAAATACGGACAAATTTGACAGCGGTGAAAAATCAGGACCCGTGCTTGGAATTCATTGGAAGCCGTTTGAACATGGAAGGTTTGTGCTTGAAGCGTCTGACTACACCACTAATGATTCCTCAACCAAAAAGACCATAAACAGAGACGTAACGCTGGAAATACAGTTCATGTTTTGAGGGTAGTAGAGCTAATGTTTCACTACCCCCAGAAAGAGGAGGATATTATGTTATGAAAAGAGAAAAATCAAAATTAATTATTTTGTGCTTGATAATATTTGCCTTTTTCTTTTCATCGGCTTACGCGAAAGATGAGAAAAAGATTTATGATAAAAAGTGCGCCTCGTGCCACGGCAAAGACGGAAAAGGGAATGCGGCGATGGTAAAGATGCTTAAAGTGGAGGCGCCGCTCCTTAATCTTGTTGACAAAGCGACTCTTGATAAGGCGGATGAAGACCTTGTATCCATAATTGTTAAAGGATTAAACAAGATGCCTGCTTTTGAGAAGAGTTTGAAAAATGAGGAAATAAGGGGCACAGTCTCTTATATCCGTTCACTTGTCCTTGCCAAATAGCAATTAAAAATTAAAAGCGGTTTGTTCATTTTCTGAACAAATCGTTTTTTATTTATATAAATTTGTGTCCCATATTTTTGTTGAATTTGACAATTTTTTAGCGATTTATTAGTATTTGAATAACTTGGCTTTACTAGCCATTTTTAGTTTGTTATTATAAAAGTTAATTATTAAATAAATAAATAAAAATATGGCGGAAAAATTTGAAAGAACAAAACCCCATCTTAACGTCGGCACGATCGGGCACGTAGACCACGGCAAAACCACTTTAACCGCGGCGATTTTAAATGTCCTTAATTTAGCCGGCAACAAAGTCAAATTGGAGAAAGTGGAAGACATTGATAACGCGCCGGAAGAAAGGCAGAGAGGTATTACCATTTCTCTCCATCATTCCGAATATGAGACTCAAAAAAGGCATTACGCGCACATTGACGCTCCCGGACACGCGGACTATATCAAAAATATGATTACCGGCGCGGCCCAGATGGACGGCGCGGTGCTCGTGGTTTCAGCCGCGGACGGCCCTATGCCCCAGACCAGAGAGCATATTCTTTTGGCGCGCCAAGTCGGCGTGCCGGCGATTGTCGTTTTTCTGAATAAGGTGGATATGGTGGATGATCCGGAATTGGTGGATTTGGTGGAAGCGGAAATCAGGGAACTTTTGAACAAATATGAATATCCCGGAAGCAAAACTCCGATTATCCGAGGTTCGGCTCTCAAGGCGCTGGAAGCGAAATCCATTGATGATGAGGCGGTTAAGCCGATTTTAGAGCTGGTTAAACAGCTTGACGAGTATATTCCCGAACCGGCGCGCGAAATTGACAAGCCGTTTTTGATGCCGGTGGAAGACATTTTCTCCATTGAAGGAAGAGGCACGGTGGTTACCGGTCGGATTGAAAGAGGCAAGGTTAAAATAGACGAAGAAGTGGAAATTGTCGGCCTTCGCGACACTAAAAAAACCATTGTTACCGGAATAGAAATGTTCAATAAATCTCTTGACGAAGGAATCGCGGGAGATAATGCCGGTATTCTTATCCGCGGTCTTAAAAAAGAAGAAGTGGAGCGGGGACAGGTTTTGGCCCATCCTAAAACAATCACTCCCCACACTGAATTTGAAGCTGAAGTCTATATTTTAACCAAAGAAGAAGGCGGCCGCCACACTCCGTTTTTCAGCGGCTACAAACCCCAATTTTACATTAGAACCACCGATGTTACCGGCGAAGCCGCTCTGCCTCAAGGCACGGAAATGGTGATGCCGGGAGATACGGTTAATTTGATTATTAAATTAATCGCACCGGTGGCTTTGGAAGAAAAACAGAGGTTTGCCATCCGCGAGGGCGGGCATACTGTCGGCGCGGGCGTGGTGACGAAAATCATCAAATAAGGAAAATAACGATTAAGATTAAGTTTAAGTTCTTGAATAAAAAATTTTAAAATGGTAAAAGCGGCGGCTAAAAAAAACGAGGTGGTTTATCAGAAACTGCGCATTCGGATAAGGGCTTACGACCATAAAATTTTGGATAAAGGCGTAAAGCAGATTATGGACGCCGCGCTCCGTTACGGAGCGGAAGTCGTCGGTCCGGTGCCTTTGCCGACGGAAATAAGAAAATACACGGTTAATCGTTCCACTTTCGTGCACAAAAACGCCCGGGAACAGTTTGAAATGAGAGTGCACAAAAGGATGGTTGATATTGTGAATCCTTCTGCCAAGATCGTCAGCGCTTTGACGGATTTGAATCTGCCGGCCGGAATGGATATAGAGATTAAAATGATGTAGTTTGATATTTTGCGGGTTATTTAAAAAATCCCCCGCCATGGCGGGGGATTTTTTATTAGGAATAAATATAAATATGGCTTTTATTTTAGGAATAAAAAAAAATATAACGCAAGTTTTTGACGAAGCGGGCAATGTTATTCCGGTTACTTTGGTGAAGGCCGGTCCGGCTTTGGTGACGCAAGTTAAAAGCAAGGAAAAAGACGGATATTCGGCGGTCCAGCTTGGTTTTGGAGAGAAAAAAGATAAAAATATAAAAAAACCGCAGAAAGGACATCTTAAGAAAATCACAATAAATCTTAATTTAAGGTGGCTGAGGGAATTTAGAGTCGCTGATGAATCTAAATACAAATTAGGAGATGTTATTGACGCGTCGGTTTTTAAAGAAGGCGATAAAGTGCAGGTGTCCGGAACGGTCAAGGGCCGGGGATTTCAGGGGGTGGTAAAAAGGCACGGTTTTCATGGCGGTCCCCGCACGCACGGACAAAAACATTCGGAACGGGAGGCCGGTTCAATCGGCGGAGGCGGCCGCGCCGGAGGCCGCGTTATCAAAGGCATGCGAATGCCCGGACGGATGGGCGGCAATCGGGTGACGGTGAAGGGTCTAAAAATTATAAAAATAGACGAAAAAAATAATCTGTTGGTTGTTTCCGGCGCGGTGCCGGGAGCCAAAGAAGGATTGGTGGAGATAATGAAGTTATAAAGTTCATCAAGTTATAAAGTTTAAAATGAAAGCTGAATTATACAATCAAAAAGGGGAAAAAGAAGGGGTGATTGACGTTCCGGAAAATATTTTCGGTTTGTCTTGGAATCCTGATTTGGTCCACCAGGTGATTGTTTCGTTAATGGCCAATCGGCGCGCCGGCACCGCCCACAGCAAGGGACGGGGAGAAGTGCGGGGCGGCGGCAAAAAACCCTGGCGGCAAAAAGGCACGGGCCGGGCCCGCCACGGCTCCATTCGTTCTCCTCTTTGGATTGGAGGCGGCGTTACCCATGGTCCGATCAAGGAAAAAATTTATGATAAGAAAATAAATAAAAAAATGAAAAACAAAGCTCTTTTGGTTTCTTTTTCCAAAAAAGCAGCGGATAAAGAGATTATTTTTTTAAATGATTTAAAGTTCAAGGAAGCTAAAACCAAAGAAGCGCGCAATCTTTTTTCCGCCTTAAAAAAAATAAAAGGCTTTGAAAAGTTGGGAGAACGGGGCGGCCGGACTTTGACGCTTTTGGCCGAGCCGGCGAACGATCTCGCGAGAGCGATAAGAAATTTGCCGCAAGTTGACGCGCGGGAAGCGCGGAATATAAACGCGCTGAACTTATTGTCTTATAAATATCTGTTAATACCGAAAGAAACAATAAAAGTTATCAGCGAAAGATTCATTAAATAAATTATTTTTTTATGGGTTTGTTTGACGTTTTTAAAAGAAAAAAGGAAGGAAAAAGATTTGAAAAAAAGCGGAAAGAAAAATTGACGGAGCCCCGCCAAGGCGGGGCGGACCGCGTCAAAAACGCGGTTTCCGGCAAGGGGGGCAGCAGAGCTAATGCTTCACTACCCCCCAAGGACAGCGACCTGAAAGCGGCCGCCAAACTTAAAGAATCAAAGTTGGCCCAGGCCGTAATTTTTTCTCCCCATCTTACCGAAAAAAGCGCTTATTTAAGCGAAGAATTAAGAAGAGGAAAATCAACCGGAGGGCATTATGTTTTTAAAGTCAGGGATGACGCCAATAAGCCGCTTGTCAAGAAAGCGGTAGAAGAGCTTTACGGGGTTAAAGTTAAGAAGGTAAGAATTTTGCCGAAACATTGCAAAATTAAATTCAGCCGAGGCGTTTCCGGCCGCCGGACCGGCCATAAAAAAGCTCTGGTAATTTTAAAGGAAGATGATAAAATAGAATTCGTGTAATTTTTTATGGATCTAAAACAGTACAAACCATTCACTCCTTCCCGAAGGCATATTACTGGAATAAATTACCGCCGATTTTTAAGCGGCAAGAAAGCGGAAAAAAGTTTGACCGGCGGTTTTCGGCGCGCGGCTGGACGAAACAATAAAGGAAGGATCACTGTTTACCATAAAGGCGGCGGCCACAAGCGGCTTTGGCGGATGGTTGATTTTAAATTTGACAAAAAAGACATTCCCGGACGGATTGCCGGCATAGAATACGATCCCAATCGCAGCGCTTTCATTGCTTTGGTTTTTTTTCGGGACGGCGAAAAACGTTATATGGTGGTGCCCGACGGTTTAACGGTCGGGAAGGAAATTATGATCTCGGAGAAAGCGGATATCGTTCCGGGCAACAGACTTCCTTTAAAAAACATACCGGTAGGCACGCCGGTTTATAACATTGAATTGAAGCCGAAAACGGAGGCACGGCTGGTGCGTTCGGCCGGAAGCAGCGCGGTGGTTTTGGCGCATGACGAAGGAAAAACCCAGATAAAACTGCCGTCCCGCGAGATAAGAAAAATTGATTCTTTTTCTTGGGCCAGTATCGGCCAAGTTTCCAATCCACAGCATAATTTGACGGTCATCGGCAAAGCGGGGCGCTCCCGCTGGCTGGGGATAAGGCCGACGGTCAGGGGTTCGGCGATGAACCCGTGCGACCATCCTTACGGCGGAGGCGAAGGCCGGGCGCTGCGCGGCACGCGCCGGCCGAAAAACAGGTGGGGCAAGGGCACCCGAGGAGTAAAAACCAGAAAAGTGAAAAAATATTCAGACATTTTTATCTTACAAAGAAGGGAAAAGAAAAAGAGAAGATAAAACAAATTTATGACAAGATCAAGCAAAAAAGGTCCTTACGTGGACGAAAAATTATTGAAGAAGACGATGAAGACCGGCCGAGGCATCGCGATTAAGACATGGGCGCGCCGTTCCGTGATTTCGCCGGAAATGGTCGGACATGTTTTTTTGGTGCATAACGGAAAAAATTTTATTGAAGTGGCGGCAAAAGAAGAAATGGTCGGGCACCGTTTGGGAGAATTCAGTTTAACGCGAAAATTCACCAGGCACGGAGGCAAGATTCAAAAAGAATTGGAAGCCAAAGCCAAACAAGCGGAGATGGAAAAGGCTAAAGCCGAAAAAAGCTAATTGTATTTTATGGCGGATATTAAAGCAAAACTTAATTATTTGCGCATTTCTCCCCGCAAAGCCAGATTAGCGGCGGATTTGGTGCGGAATCAAAAAGTCCAAAAAGCGATAAAACAGCTGATATTTTTGAATAAAAGAGCGGCCCAGCCCTTAAAAAAGATTCTTGAATCAGCCTTGGCTAACGCCCGAAATAATTTCGGAATTAAAGACGAAAGCCGTCTTTATGTCAAAGAAATCAAGGTTGATCAGGGTCCGATGCTTAAACGTTTTCGGCCGCGGGCGTTTGGCCGAGCCGCTATGATCAGAAAAAAAACCAGCCATATTTCTCTTGTTCTTTCCGAGCAGGAAAATAAGGCGAAAAACTAAAACACTATGACTCACACCGTTCATCCTTATTCATTCAGATTGCAAAGTATTCGCGATTGGCGGTCGCGCTGGCCGCGCGTCAAACAATATCGCGATTTTTTAAAAGTCAGCGTCATTATCCGGGAATGGCTGGAGAAACGGCTGCGCGGGATGTATGTGGAAGACATGGAAATTGAATGTTCTTCCGATTCTTTCAATTTAAAAATTAAAACTTCGCGCCCCGGAATGATTATCGGCCGCGGCGGCGAAGGAATAGAAAAACTGAAAAAAGAAGTGGTAAAAAAAATAAACAAACTGAATTTGAATATATTTAAAAACATAAAAGTGGCCGTGGAAGAAGTGAAGTCGCCCGAATCTCACGCCAGGATTATCGCTCAAATGATGGCGGAAAGTTTGGAAAAGCGTCTTCCTTTCAGGCGGGTGCTGAAACAGGCGGTTGAACGGGCGATGGCTTCTAAAATAGTTAAAGGAGTGAAAGTGGCGCTTCAAGGCAGATTGGGAGGGTCGGAAATGGGGCGCTATGAGTGGCTGCATCAAGGACGGATTCCCCTTCAAACGTTAAGAGCGGATATTGATTTCGCGAGAGAAAAAGCCCATTTGCCTTACGGCGATATCGGAATAAAAGTCTGGATTTATCGGGGAGAAATTTTTGAAAAATAATATGCTGTTTCCAAAAAAAGTTAAGCATAGAAAATGGCAGAGGGGGAGAAATTTTTCCCGTAAAATCGCCACTCGCGGAACCACCGTGGCTTTCGGCAGTTTCGGCTTGAAAACCGAAAATTCCGACGAGATTTCTTCCCGCCAGATTGAGGCGGCCAGAAAAACCATTTCTCGTTATATTCAAAAAGGCGGAAAAATGTGGATTCGTATTTTTCCCGACAAGCCTCTTACCCAAAAACCGCCGGAAGTGGGAATGGGTAAAGGTAAAGGCGATCCCGTCGGTTACGTGGCGGTTGTCCAGCCCGGGCAGGTTCTTTTTGAAGTGGACGGTATTTTGGAAAGCGAAGCCCGCGAGGCTTTAAGGAAAGCCGGCGCCAAGCTGCCCGTTAGAACGAAATTTATAGCCAGAGGGATAATATGACAACTTCTAGCGGGTTAAAAACAAAAGAACTTGCCGCCAAATCAAAAGATGAATTGATGTTTTTGCTGGACAAAGAAAGAGCCAACCTGCTACAATTCAGGTTTAACGTGGCGGCGGGCAAAGTAAAAAATTTAAAAGAAGCCCGGATGATAAGGAAAAATATCGCCCGTCTTTTAACGTTGTTGAACTTGGAGACTAAGTCTCCAAGTTAAAATTATTATGGAAAATAATACAGAAAAAACCATTAAGATAAAGAAAATTTTAAAAGGGAAAGTGGTGTCCGCGGCAATGAAAAAAACAATCGTGGTGGCGGTGGAGCGGTATGTCAAACATCCCCGCTACGGAAAGTATATGAGAATCACCAAGCGTTATAAGGCCCATGACGAAAAAAATGAGCGCAAGGTCGGAGACAAGGTGGCGATTGAAGAATGCCGTCCTCTTTCTCGGGATAAAAAATTCAGAGTGATATGATTCAACTTCGGTCAATGCTGAGCGTTGCGGATAATTCGGGCGCCAAATTGGTTCAATGCATTAAGGTGCTCGGCGGAACGCGCCGCCGCTACGCGCGTTTGGGCGACATTGTCGTTGTTTCCGTTAAAATAGCCGAACCGAGAAAATTGGTCAAAAAAAAAGAAGTGCTGAAAGCCGTGGTGGTGCGCCAAAGAGCGCCTTTCAGAAGGAAAGACGGCTCTTATTTGAGATTTGACGATAATTCCGTGGTGATCGTGGACGGCAAAGAGCCGAAGGGGGGGCGGATTTTCGGGCCGATTCCCCGGGAATTGCGCGAACGGGGTTTTACCAAAATTATTTCTTTGGCGCCGGAAGTAATTTAATAAAATTACAATGAAAGGATTAAAAAAAAACGATACGGTTTTTATACTTTCAGGAAAAGATCGGGGAAAATCCGGAAAGATTTTAAAATTGATTCCCCGTTTGGATAAGGCGGTCGTTGAAGGGATGAATATGGTAAAGAAACATCGCCGCCCCCGCCGCGCGGGAGAAAAAGGCAGCATCATTCAAATTTCAATGCCGATTTTTACCTCCAATTTAATGCTTAAATGTCCACGTTGCGGCAAGCCGACCCGGCGGGCCTTTAAAATTCTGGATAATGGATTAAAAGAGAGGGTTTGCAAGAAATGCGGCGCGGAAATATAATTTTTTATGATTTTAAAAGAAAAAAACAGAAAACAAATTGTTTCGGAGATGAAAAAAAAATTTGGATATAAAAACGAATTAGCCGTGCCGCGTTTGGTGAAAATGGCGGTTAACGCCGGCATCGGAAGGTATCATGAAGACAAGCAAAAAGAAGAAATCAGGAAACATTTGGAGGCAATAGTCGGCCAGCGGGTTGCGGAGAAAGGCGCCAAGCAAGCGATTGCGTCTTTCAAGACCAGAAAAGGAATGCCGGTCGGTTATGCCGTCACTTTGCGGGGGAAAAGAATGAATGACTTTTTTGAGAAGACGGTGAATTTCACCATTCCCCGGACGCGCGATTTTAGAGGCGTTGATCAAAAGTCCGTGGATCAAGGAGGAAATTTAAGCATCGGCATCCGGGAAAATATTTTGTTCCCCGAGATGATCGGAGAAGACGTAAAAAATATTTTCGGATTGGAAATCACTTTCGTGACTAACGCCAAAAGCCGCGAAGAAGCGCTGGAATTATTCAAATTAATGGGCGTGCCGTTCGCTAAATAAAAGTTCATTAAGTTATAAAGTTAACAAACTAATTAGTATGGCCAAAACATCAGTCGTCGCCAGATCGAAAAAGAAACCGAAATATTCAAGCCGCGCCACGCGCCGCTGTTTTCGCTGCGGCCGCAAACGCGGGTTTATGAGGGATTTTAACCTTTGCCGAATTTGTTTCAGGGAACTGGCCAATGAAGGGCTGATTCCGGGCATTACAAAATCAAGTTGGTAAAAATGACGGATCAAATTTCTGATATGTTAATAAGGATTAAGAACGCGCAAGCCGTAAAAAAGGAAAGCGCGAATATTCCTTATTCAAAATTAAAAATGGAAATCGCCAAGATTTTGCAAACCAGCGGTTTTCTAAAAGATTTTTCCAAAAAAGGCAAAAAAAATAATAAAATAATTAATGTTTCCTTATTGTATGACAAAGAGGGACAAGGCCGGATTTCCGGCTTAAGGCGCGTTTCCAAGCTTTCCAAGCGAATTTATCGGCCGGCGGCAATGCTTCGTCCGATAAAACGGGGGGCGGGATTGGCGGTGGTTTCCACTTCCAAGGGGATGATGACGGATAAAGAAGCGCGCCGAAAAAAAATAGGCGGAGAAATATTTTTTGAAATTTGGTAATTTATGAGCAGAATAGGAAAAAATCCAATAAAAATTCCGGAAGGCGTGATCGTAACGATTAAAGACGGCGAAGTCAGGGTCAAAGGCCCCAAAGGAGAATTAGCGCGCGATTTTCTGAAAGAAATAAGAATAGAATCGGCTGACGGGAAAATAAATTTACGGATTGATAAGAAGACGAAGAATTCTTCGGCGCTTTGGGGGACTTATGGCTCTCATATTAAAAATATGATTGAAGGCGTGATGAGGGGATTTGAGAAGAAATTGGAGATTGAGGGCGTGGGTTATCGGGTTAAGCTGGAAGGAGACAAACTTATTTTGAGTCTCGGCTTTTCTCATCCGATTGAAATTAAAAAGCCGGTCGGCGTGGACTTTAAAGTAGAAAAAAATAAGATTGTCGTTTCCGGAACTGACAAGGAATTGGTGGGGCAAACGGCGGCCAGCATCAGAGCCTTGAAAAAGGCGGAACCTTACAAGGGGAAAGGCATTCGTTATGAAGGCGAAATAGTAAGAAGAAAGGCCGGTAAAAAGGCGGCGGTGGCTGCCGCCTAAAAATTAAATTTTATGAATACGAAACATCAAAAACGAAAACATCGCCATAAGCGAATCCGGGCAAAAGTCAGGGGCACGGCCGGTTGCCCGCGCCTTTCCGTTTTCAGGTCAAATAAGCACATATTTTTACAGCTTATAAATGATGAAGAGCGGAAGACCCTTTTAGGAATGGGTGATTTTTTGAAAAAAGGGAAGTTAAAGAGCGAAAAAAAAGAAACCAAAACCGAAAAAGCTCGCCGTTTCGGCAAAAAAATCGCGGAGCTTGCCTTGAAAGCCGGCGTGAAAAAAGTCGTTTTTGACCGGGGCGGATTCCTTTATCACGGCCGGGTTAAAGCCGCGGCGGAAGGAGCGCGTGAAGGAGGTTTAGATTTTTAATTGATTTTATGATTTTTACGGCAGGAGAAAAAGATAAAAGAAGACTGGCGCCGAAACGCGAAGAGAAAGGCGCCGAATTTGAACAGCGGCTTATTGATTTAAGGCGCGTGGCGCGCGTGACAGCCGGCGGCCGGCGTTTTAATTTTCGGGCTACTTTAGTGGTGGGCGATCGCAACGGGCGGGTCGGCATCGGCACTGGCAAGGGGGCCGACACGACGATGGCTATTGATAAAGCGGTCAGAATCGCTAAAAAAAATTTGATTAAAGTGCCGATTACCGGAAATAGTTCTTTGCCCTGCGATTCTATCGGAAAATACGGCGCGGCTAAAGTGCTTTTGCGCCCCGCTCCCGCGGGGAAAGGTTTGACCGCGGGCAGTTCCGCCCGCGTTATTCTGGAATTGGCCGGAGTCAAAAACGCCACGACCAAGATTTTGTCTTGCACTAAAAACAAAATCAATAACGCGAAAGCGACAATGGAAGCCATTAAGAAATTAAAAATTTAATTTTAATTTTGCGTTTATTATGCAATTACATGAAGTTAAACCGACAATTAAAAAAAAGTTTAAGAAACGCATTGGCCGCGGCGGAAAGCGCGGCAGTTATTCCGGCCGGGGAATTAAAGGCCAAAAGGCGCGAGCCGGCCATCGGCTTCGACCCGAAATAAGGGATACCATAAAAAAACTGCCGAAAAAACGCGGCTATCGTTTTAAAGCGATTAGAGAAAAGCCGAAAGCGATAAATATCGGAGATTTTTCCGCATATTTTAAGGACGGCGACAAAGTAACGCCCAAAACTTTAATGGAAAAAGGCCTTTTAAAATTAAAATCGGGCAGAATGCCGGCGGTTAAAATTTTAGGCGCGGGCGAATTGGATAAAAAAATTTTAGTTGAAGATTGCCAGATTTCCGAATCAGCCCGAAAAAAAATAAAAAAAAGCGGAGGCAATGTGGAGTAAACTGCGTCTTATTTTTAAAAATCCGGATCTTAGAAAAAAAATACTTTTTATTTTGGGTATTTTGGCGGTATTCAGGGTGGGGGCGGCCATTCCCATCCCCGGGGTTGATGTTTTGCGCTTAAAATCTTTTTTTGCCGGCAATCAGTTTTTCGGCCTTTTGAATATTTTTTCCGGCGGCGCTTTGGATAATCTTTCTATCGTAATGCTCGGTGTTGGCCCTTACATTACCGCCTCAATTATTCTTCAGCTTTTAACGATGATTTTTCCGGCGCTCAAAGAGCTTTATCATGAAGAAGGTGAAGCGGGCCGCCAAAAATTTGACCAATACAGCCGATTTTTGACCGTGCCTTTAGCCGTGCTTCAGGGTTTCGGGCTTCTGACTCTTTTGGAGCGCCAGGGAGTTTTGGCGAATCTGACTTTTTTTGACCGGCTGATCAACGTGCTGGTGGTAACGGCCGGCGCCGTCTTTTTAATGTGGCTGGGCGAATTGATTTCCGAATACGGCATCGGCAACGGCGTTTCCGTTATGATTTTTGCCGGTATTGTGGCCGGCATTCCGCAGGCCGTGCGCCAGACATTTTTTGCTTTGGATATTTCGCAATTGCCGCTGATCGTCGGATTTTTAATCGCCGCGGCGGCCATTATCGCCGCGGTCGTGGTTATTACCGAAGGCGAAAGGCCTTTGCCGATTTCTTACGCCAAAAGAATAAGAGGAATGAAAGTTTACGGCGGGATGTCCACTTATTTGCCTTTAAAAGTCAACCAAGCCGGCGTGATCCCCATTATTTTCGCGCTGTCTATTTTACTTTTTCCGCAAATGATTTTTAATCTGCTGGCGGGCGTGGGAGGAACCGTTTCGCAGAACGTTTTTGCCGCGCTGATTAATTTTTTCAATAATCCCTGGATTTACGCCGTTCTTTATTTTATTTTGGTATTTTTATTCACTTATTTTTACACGGCGGTCACTTTTGATCCCGGCGCGATCTCGCAAAATCTTCAAAAAAGCGGCGCTTTCGTGCCCGGCCTCCGGCCCGGCCGCTCCACCGCCGATTTTATTGAAAAAGTTTTAAACCGCATTACTTTGATCGGCGCCATTTTTCTGGGACTGATCGCGGTTTTGCCGCTGGCTGTTCGGGCTTTAACCGGATTGACGGCTTTAACCATCGGCGGCACCGCCCTTCTGATCGTGGTTTCCGTGGTTTTGGATACCGTCAAAAAAATTGAAGCGCAGATCGTGATGAGGGAATACGAATGAACCGGCTGAATTTTGTTCTTTTATAAAAAAGGAGGATAAGTTATGATAATTCTAATGGAAAATCAGCTGAATTTTATATTTTTCGGACGCTCCGGTTCGGGTAAAGGCACGCAAGCGGAGTTTTTAAAGAAATATCTGGAAGAAAAATACGGAGCAAACAGCGTCTTATACGTGTATACCGGCGCGAAACTGCGGGAATTAGTTGATCAAAAAGAGTTTCTGACCGCGCGCTTGGTGGATGAAAAAGTGATGAAAGCGGGCGCTAAAGCTCCTGATTTTTTGGCGGTTTGGGCTTGGGGTGAACGATTGGTTAAAGAAATGGATGAAAAAAAGCATTTGATTGTGGATGGTTCGCCGCGAACGATAATGGAAGCCAAGATGCTGGACGAAGCTTTTTTATTTTACGGCCGGAAAAAAATTTTTCCTCTTTTGATTGATGTTTCCCGGGAAGAAGCGGCAAGAAGAATGAAAAAAAGAGGCAGAGCGGATGATACGGATGAACAGATTAAAAGCCGTCTGGCTTATTATGAAGAATATGTGTTGCCGGCCGTGGAATATTACGGGAAAGAAAGCAAGAATAAGCTTATTCGGATAGACGGCAATCCTTTGGATCGGGAATTGATCCATCAAAATATTTTGAAAGCAGCGGGTTTAAAGAATAAATAAATTTGACGCTTTGGATGAAAGTCATACTATAATTTTTTCATCCGAAGCGTTTTGTTTTTTTTAGCTTAAATTAAGATGCGGATCAAAAATGAGAAAGAATTGAAGATTTTAAGGGAAGGCGGCCGCCGGCTGGCGGATATTATGAATATTATTTCTCAAATCGCGGCGCCCGGAATTGCTGCGGCCGAGCTTGATCGGCGTGCCGAAGAACTGATTTTAAAACAGGGCGGTTTTCCCGCTTTTAAGGGATACAAAACTTCGGATGCCAAAATTCCTTATCCTTCTTCGCTTTGCGTTTCGGTGAATGATGAAATAGTGCATGCTCCGCCGTCCGTTAGAATCTTGAAAGACGGCGATATTGCCAGTTTGGATTTGGGAATGGAGTGGAAGGGGTTTTATACGGATATGGCGGTTACCGTCCCGATTGGAAACGTTGATAAAAAATCTCTGAAATTAATTAAAATAACAAAAAAGGCGCTGGAATTGGGAATCAGCGCGGTAAAAAACGGTGGCCGCGTTGGCGATATCGGATTTGCCGTTGAATCTTATGTAAAGTCGGAGGGATTTTGCGTGGTGAAAGAATTGGTCGGCCATGGCGTGGGCCGACAGGTCCATGAAAAGCCGGAAATTCCGAATTGGGGGAAAAAAGGCGCGGGTTTTTTGCTTGAAGAAGGAATGGTTTTGGCGCTGGAGCCGATGGTGAATGCCGGCGCCGAGAAAATAAAACTGGCTGAAGACGGCTGGACCTGGAAAACCGCGGATGGTTCGCGTTCCGCCCATTTTGAACATACGGTGGCGATTACAAAAGACGGGGCGGAGATTTTAACCAGAATATGAGATTTTTAGGCATTGATTACGGGAAAAAAAGAATTGGAGCGGCGATGTCCGATAAAGAAGGACGGATGGCCTTTCCTTACGCCGTTATTGAAAACAACGCCAAAAAATTCAGCGTCATTGGAAAAATTTGCGAAAATGAGAATATTTCTAAAATCGTCGTGGGTTTGCCTAAAAATTTAAAAGGCGAAGAGACTGAAATGACCAAAGAGATTCAAAAATTCGGCCGCC
>ERZ1292623.2155-Hain-H51-01um-R1-2155-length-18053-cov-6_pt1 | contig 17026 bp, 21 predicted proteins | sample MGYA00564398_ERZ1292623 | MGnify/ENA primary metagenome ERZ1292623 (study PRJEB36523, sample SAMEA6512633) | groundwater metagenome | collected 2019-01-07 | study: AquaDiva: Metagenomics assemblies of 32 groundwater samples | reverse complement strand
TTCCCTGCGGTCAGCCCCGCAGCGGTTCCGGTCAGGTTTGTTGCCACCCCGGATGATGGAGTTCCTAGTGCCGGGGTTACTAGAGTAGGCGAAGTTGCAAACACGGCAGCACCTGAGCCTGTTTCATCTGTCAGTGCCGTAGCAAGCTGGGCAGATGTGAACGATCCTAATACAGCGGCGTTTCCTACAGAGGTAACATGCCCAGTTAAATTGGCGTTTGTGGTGACATTCCCTGCGGTCAGCCCCGCAGCGGTTCCGGTCAGGTTTGTTGCCACCCCGGATGTCGGCGTGCCAAGCAGCGGGGTAACAAGTGTCGGCGAAGTCGCCCTTACACCACTTCCGGTTCCGGTCGTGGTAATCGCTTCAAGTGTGGTCGCTCCTGAATTTATGGCAACGATCTTACTTCCGTTTCCTGAGAGGTCTGGCAGCTTGCCAAACCCAGCCTCGATCAAATCAAGTTCAACCCTTAATTCCGCAGCAACTCCGAGTGAGCCTGTTGTTGGATAAGTCGTGTGATTGTAGAATTCTTCGGCTGACATTACGCTTCTCCTTGCGGCATGTTAGGCCACGATGTGTTGTTTTTTACTACTTTCTGTTTCTCAATAAAGCATTTGGAGCATATTTTTGTATCGCCAGACATATTATCTCCTTAATACCTTAGCTTGCGCCGCAACGCATAGCTGATGAACATCGCTGTGAATTTGATCGGAGAGTAATAATCCGATAACCCGCGTATGCTCAGTGAAATGTTTTCCGCCATGCCTTGCAGCGGTAATGTTGTGGGTGATAAAGGCAGTCCATCCCAATAAAACGAATCCCATATAAACGTATCCCAATAGGCAGGGCTGAATGCGGTCACGGTTGTTTGTACTGCCGATTGCGGGGTGTCTACCGAGGTGTAATTCAGCGCATAACCAAAATCGAAACTCGTGTACCCTTCGCCCGCCATTTCTGCGGTCGCATCAAAAAACGATTTATCTACTCGCGGGCTGCTTAAAAAATTGTATGCGAGATCGAAGTAAAACTCTATCGCATCACCGTCAAAACTCGTTCCCTTGTCCATTTGATAGACAATTCCATCATCCGACCCAAAGAACATGACCTCATTACCGGCGTTTGTTTCGGCAGTCCAAGTACATCTGACAATATCTGTGAACAACATCGGAGCCATCCCGATTATCTTCTTGCCGACCATTGTGATGTAAAGCGCCTTTTTGTTTGTGAAAAATATCCGGTACTGGCTTTTCTCTCGGCTGACACTCGATGAAATCGCAATAGATTTGTACGCCGTGATAAATGGCAATACTTGTGCTGAAATTGCATTATGTGCAAAGTTTCCGTACACCTGACTTGATTGAATGTCGGTGATACCTCGATCATCCAGAAACACCGTATGTCCCATGTCCTGAATGGTGTCGGCAAAAGCCCCCAACTCGTCCCTATATGGGGTTAATACCCAGTCAGCGACTCCGTTCCCGTACAGCAAAGACAGTCTATTACGGGTGAATATAGCCAACGCACCGCCAGACTCAGACCCTGATTGTTCGGCAAAACCAGTTACGGTGTCGCCCATCGCTATTTCAGCAGCCCCGGTTATAGTACTCCAAATAAATGGGGCTCCCGGTGTGCTGTGCTGTACTGACCCAACAAAAGACAGAAACAACTGCTTCTTGTGCGCGCAAATAGATTTCGGCGTGTCGGTGGTCATGCCGGTTGCTATCGGGGCAAATACCGTTCCATCAAACTCCCACGCTCGATTTATGCCGTCACATCCATAAACTCGTTTGGTATTGGCCGATCCACCGAAGTTTTCCTTGATGTGTTCAAATCTACCGTTTGGACTGAGTGTGATTGCGGCACTCGCTACCACATCTGCAACATTGAGATTCGCTCCAACCTTGATTGTCTCTGTTCCAAACGTCCCGGTTTGGGATGCGAAAACAAGCCTTCCGGCAGCAGTTCCGGCAGCGAACGTCCCTGTTTGGAGAACAACCCGCGTAACGGTCGCGGTCGCAGCAGAAGTCTCTCCCACAATCGCGTCACCCTCGGCAATGACGTAAGTCCCGCCGGAGGTAAACGACATTTCCCTACCCAAAGCAACCACAGTCCAACCTGATGTGCTTTCCTTGAATAGCCCCGCCGCCGTTCCACCAGCGTTATTACGAAAGCAGTAGTTGATGTCGTTATGATAAAACCCGCCCAAACAGTTACCAGACCCCGTAGGGGCGGTTATATCTGTTCGGTAGCTGTCAGCGGCAAGGTTGCGGTATTGCGCGTTTAGCAGTGTGGTTAAAGCGCTGCTCGGCGCCGCCGTTGATGTAGCAATGGTGACGGCGGAAATCTGTAATGACTCTCCGTTAACGAACGTCCCTGTCACTTTTGTCATTACAAAAGCGCTGCCAGGTAATGCAATAATCACGCCGGTTGCGGCTGATGTAACACCTGTCACCGTGTCACCCAAAGCGGCTGATCCGGTAATGGTGGCCAGTACAATAATGTAGACAGCGGCGGATGGTTTTGCGCGTCCATCAAAGCGCTCATACCCTCCTACTGTTGAATATCCTCCAGCCACTCCAACTTCAAAATTCTGCGCTGCCCTTAAAATACCCGGCTTGCGGTCATACGGTGGAGTGACTTCATCCAGTCCACCTATCAACTTTATGTGCGCTTGCGTGGTGTTGACTGAGTTGATCGCAGCAGCCAAGCTTCGTTTCGTAAACTTCATAACAGCGGCTCGGCAATCTCTACCGATGGAAGTTGGTCAAGTTCCAACTGATTGCGAAGTTTTGAACCTTCATAGCCACCCCGCTGGAATATTTCACCGGCGCCTTTGCTTGCCCCATATTTCTCCATCGCCATATAGACTATCAACCTTTGAAACCGCGACGGCATTTCCGGCTCGTCAGCGTCAACAGAGAGTGTTTGCGGTGACATTTGATACTCGCCGTTAATTGTAAAAATAGCATTCGGCTTGGGGCCGAGGACTAATTTATTCTGCGGGTCAATAGTCACATGGACAGGCGTACCGTTTGTTTGAGTGCCCTTTTTGTAAAGCTGCCTGAAGTCACTCCACGGCATAAATATCAAATACGCCTCGCTCCCAACCCCGCTCGATGTCAGGTAGCAGGTGATGTTCATGTCTCCGTCTTCGTCAAACAGCCACCACCGGAAGAATCTCGATATGACAGCGCCCAATCTTGAATCTGTACACGCGGTATAGGCGTAGGTATCCGTGCCGGAAACGGTATTCACCGTGAAGGTCGAGCGCATCCACAACCAATAACGCGCAAGCTGGAGTTCGGTGTATGACTGGGAGACCCAATCCACTACGGATTTCAAAACTCCGACCTGCGCTGCGACTGTCGCCGGCCCCGTCCCGGTTACTTGGCATTCCTGCCGTGCGTCTACGCAAAGACCTAAAAATGTTGCCATTTATTCTCCAATAAAAAAGCCACCAGAAGGTGGCTTGGTATTATTCTGGTTTTGCTTGCGTTAGCTCAACTTTGGGTTTCTTCTTGCGTTTCACCGGTACTTTTGGTGCGACTGGAGCACCAGGATTTACCGCCCAACTCTTTGCAGTCATATTGACCGTCACGCGATCAGGCGCTAATTCGCCGGAAGCAACTCTGGATAATGTCAATAGCAGGTTACTGTATTGTTTATCGTTATCACTTAACGCAGTTTTTGCAATGTCCAACTCGACTTGTTTCTTGCCGATATAGGCATATATTTCTTGTTCGTTCATTGTTTTCTCCGTAAAAGCGCATAGCGCGCAGCAGTTATTATACTGCGCGCCACGTCTTTCTATGTTACTAATTACTGCATCATGCTACCTGCGTGGCCGTCATTCAGGTTGGTGATTACGTGAAGGCAGGAGTGCTGACGGAAATGACAGTAGAGTGGACGAACCATTCTGTGCCGTCACTGTAGGTTTCAATAACAGTGCCGGCGGCAGGCGTGGTGACAGTCAACGTCAGATGCGACGTGCCGTTGGCGTATACAACACCAAGTTCGTCTGCCGCTGAGCCTGCGTCTAGATCGCCCCAAAGAACGCCGCCATTGTAGTACGATGGTGTCGTTGCGACGAAAACCCAGCCCTGTGCTTCGGTAGCGACACCGCCCATGACGAACTTGTAGCTCAAGCCTGCGGCAATAACCGGGAGGTTGAGTGTAATGCTGCTCGCCTGTTCAAGGATGATGTGGAGTTTGCCGCTATTAGCCGCCAGGACGGTGTAGGGAGTTGCATCAGCGACAAAGACAGGAGCCTGTACGACAGCACCACTGAGGGTCGTCGTGCTTCCAGAATTCATCGTAACGGCACCACCAGACTGAACCGTCAGCAACCCACCAGTGGGCATAACGGTGTCCAAACTCGCATTTGATGTCCACGTCTTGCTGTTCGCAAGCGTTCCCAACGTGGTGATGTCGTTGTAGTTGAGCTCGGCCGCACTGGATGTAACAAGCGTGCCACCTAACTTCACGCCATTCGTGCCATCATGTGAGGCAAAGTCCACATCCGTAGTGCCATCAGCAAACGTTACAGCACCAGCCATATTCGGCGCGGTCAGCGTGGTGATGGTTGCGCTTGTGATGGTGGCAATTTCCTTGCTCGCGCCCAGAACCAGCGCCTTATTCGCCGCCGCCGTGCCGTTGGTAATACCGTCAATCTTGGCAAGATCGGTAGCGCCCAGGTCATTCAACGCAACCAGTTCAGCGATGGAAACGGCGATCGAGGTGCCGTCGGTCTGGATTGCCTCGATAGTTGCACCATTGTTAAATTTCAGCTTGCGACGAATAACAGCTAAATCAAAGAATTTTGTAAGCATGGTAATTCTCCTTTTCTAGTGCGGTTTCCCGCTTTGAATTAAAAACGCCGCTCAGGATTGGGCGGCGCTTATTTGCTACATTGCTACATCAAGCAGGGTTTGCCATAAGTGCCTTCAGCCATTCCTGCCCTTTCGGGGTATCATCAATCACCGTAAACGGATACAATTCTGAACTAGTTCCTGGGTAAATATACTTGTCCTGACCTTCGTGATCCTTGACCAACTGGCTGTCATAGGACGTCGGCAGTGTTGTCGCCAACTTCGCCAAGAACATCCGCTTGACTGACTGTTCGTGACCGCGGAGGAACCGTTGCACACGACCATTGACGTAAATGTCAGGTATCGGATTGGCATTTTTGTCGGTTGTGGTGTGAACTCGCACCGTCACCATCTCTTGCATAAACGCCATTTCATCCATCCACTTTTTACCCCTGGTCGGGTTGCTGATGATCTTTCCGTCAGCGTTACGTCTGATGTTGCTTGTCCCGGCCGCTTCGATTACACCGTGGTGATCTTGCTCTTGTTGTGGCTCGATCTTTGGATTCGGCAACGTACTATCTGCATTGAATTCGCGAGTCTTTGGTTGCCCAATTTTCTGCTCTTGGGATTCAGTCATCTTGCGTTTTACATACGATCTTGGCATTGTGTTATCTCCTTTTAGAGGTCATTTTCCCAGTATGGGAAAGAAAAAACCGCCAACAGTTAAGGTGGCGGCTCTGATTTTTGCTACAGTATCATTAACCAACTGCGCGGTAGTTCACCACTTCGCTGGCCAGTATTGCCGCCAGTGTTGCGTTTTGCAGAACCTTGAACGAGCGCCCTGCTGAGTTGGCAGTGCCATCCGAATCGCAGATCGTGATGCCACCGTTACCGCCGGTGACTTCCAGGGTGCGAGTTCCGTTGGCCGCAGTCTTGACACAACTGTTGACCGCCATGCCCTCGAACCACTCGATCCCAATTCGTGATGTGACGTCAGTCCACTGGATGTAGGTTGGAACGAACCCAACATCAATCTGCGTGTAGTCTGTCGCGACGATTGTCGTGGCCGGGTAGGTCAGGCGCCCGTTTGCCATCAACGGGCCATCCTGCTTCTTCGCCGTCACGTTACTGGTATATGCCGTATTTGTAGCCATAATAACTTCTCCTTAAATGGTCATAAAAAAACCCGCCGAAGCGGGTTAAACTTTGTTGCTTGATTCTTTACGCAGGCACCGCATCAAATAGTTGCCGAGGTCGATTGTTGTAACAAGGTCGAGAGCAATACTTTCCGCTACCTCTTTTTACATCGCTTCGCTTTTTCTGAAACGTCTTGCCGCACACAGTAACGCCGTATGCAGCGTTACAAATACAACAACACTAAGCGCCTGTTTTAATTCAATTTCACTCCAAAGAAGAGACACCGGCTTCAATCACGCTCATATGGCCATTATTCACCACCAAAGCGGCGCTCCAAAAACTAGCTCCGCAATACCCGCGTTGACCGAGAACATCGATCTTGTCCTTCTGGGTATGGGGCAGGACGTTCATGTCGAACGAATCCTCACCTTTCAGGCTAATATCGAAACAGGCATTTTCGCCCATGATGATGAACGGGTACACGTCAATGTTCGACGCTGCGCTGGTGGTTGCATACAGGGCAGAATTCGCTCCACCCGCATCGGCATACGCTGCCAACTCGGGGCTGAGAATAAAGCGGAACTCTTCGCACGAACCGATTTCCTTCGGGCTGATGGTCTTCAGGCTTCCGTATTTTGCAACAGGCACGAAACCGGGCAGATCACGAATATCCGCAGCAGCGTCGGTGTGGACGAATACCAGGAACGCATCCTCGATTGCAGATGTGTCGTAGTCCGGACCGGCGGCGATGATGCGGGACTTCTTGCCGGCATGATTCGCCAACAGCACACGAGCCGCTCTGCGCAGAATCGTCAGGCTGATGGTTTCATCGGTTGTGGCGCGAGTCGTTCCGCCAGAATAGGTGACGTTGGTTCCGGCTTTTAATGCACCGAAACGAACCATCTCACCAACCAGTCCCATGCGCTTGCCCATGATCTCTGTCATGTCCTTTGGGATGTTGTCTTCGTGCAGCTCAGCCGTTTTGCTAGTCCAGCCATAGATAGCACCGTACTGGCTAAGTTGCACGTTGATGTATTGGTCGGTCAACGTTTCGGCAGTCGGAGTAACCCCTTCCTGCAATAAATGCGAGGTAGTGGTTACAGACCAGCGGTTGATGGTGTTTGCGTTTGTCGTTGCACCACCCGTTGGGATTATCCGGCGGTAGCTGATATTATCCCCTTTGTTCTTGGGGATTCGTCTCATTTCACAACCCAACGCAAGTACCATCGTTGGTTCAGCATAGGCAAGTGTTTCGCCCAGTATTTCATTTACACGCCCAGGGGACGTGCTGTACAGTTGAATAGTCATGTTAGTTTTCCTTTATCATAATCGCTTACCAGCTATACGTTCATAGGCGGCTCGCACTTGTTCACTGGCAACAGGTTCACCTTTGGTGGTTGCTCTGGTGCCGCTCGTTGGTAGTACAGCAGCCTCTATGCGAGACTTGCTCTTCTGATGACTGGTTGTGGCCTTCTGCTTTTCAGTTTTGTTCCACGCTTTGAATTCGTCCATCATGTCAGCAACATAAACAGGGTCTTCCGATTGCGAAAACAGTGATCTTTCGCCAGGAGGTAATGTTTTCTTCCATGCAGTAAACTCAGGTTTTGCCTTGGCTTCAAAAAAGTCAGGGTGTCTTCCGGGATTATCGTTATCGCCCACTATGTATTTCAGCGAGCTGTCCCTTTCCTCGCTCCGTTCAGCAGCAAGCCGGTTAGTAACCAGTTTGTTTATGCTGTCAGGATCGACAGAACCTTTGTTTGCTAGTACTTTAGAAAACGCACTCTTCAGAGAGGTGTAAAGTTCATCATCTCCAAAGGCTTCCTTGACATCTTTCAACATATCTTCGACATCAACAGCGTTTGCAGTAGCTTGCGCTGGCGTAGATTGTATGGACAACTTTTTTTGAAGTTCCTCAAGGTTTTGCTTGAGGATGCCATACCTGCCGCCGTCATCACGCAACCGCTTTTCCAGATCAGGTATTCTTGCCACCTGTTCTTTCAATACCCGAAACTCATCACTTGTTGCCAGCGGAGTTTCCTCGGTCGGCTCAGGTTTCTGGGTTGGCTGCGTTTCCGTTACGTCAACTTTCGCTTCTTCCTTGTTGGGATTGGCTACGCTTTCGTAAGCAACTTGGACTTGCTTTGCTGTTTCTTCCGGTGTTTGCTGATCTACAACCTGTTCTTCAATCATCAGTTAAATCTCCAATCGGCTCGCGGCTTTCGCGGTTTGCCACTCTGGGGGTCGGCTTGCGCCAGCGCCCAAACTTTGGTTAATAAAAAAGCCCGCTTTTGGCGGGCTCTGCTATTCTGATTTGCTTGTAAAGTACAAGCTAAATCAAAAATCCTTTCTCTTTCATAATTCCTCTTTTTCCGCAGCAGACATTTTTGGGTTGCAATGCATTCCTTTAGAGAGCTCGCTTTTGTGCTGATTCCACCTACGATTAAAACAAACTGCGCTCCCGATATAGAATTTACCTGCAACGGTATTCTCAATCTTGTAAATTCCGCTTACAATTGCATCAGCCATTTTCGATCCTTTTATCGTTGGTGGTTAGGTGCGGGTAGTTGTGTCAACAACTGCCCGTACCGCTATTTTACTCTCAGTCCTCAATAATTTCAGCGGTCATCCCAAGACTCAAGATTTTCTTCACTTCCGCTATGCGTCCGCGTAACTTGACTGTCTGATCTTGCGTCAAGTCCGCATCGTTCTGTTTGCGTAGGTCAAAAAGACGGTCTTCCAAGTGCGCCTTTAACTTGAGCCATACGGGGTCTTGCAATTCATGTTGTGTGAGTATCATTTTTGGAATCCTTGTCCGTTCGGCGCGCGTCCTTGTGGCTCAAAAGAAGGGCTTGCTACCTGCGGTGCATTTTGATTCGCTTGCATAGCCAATGCTATTTGCGTTCTGAGCTTCGCGGCTTCTTTTGCAAGCGATGCCTTGATGTCATCGGAGTTCATTTGATTATCACTGCTCATTCGCATAGTCTCGATTTGTGCATCAAGGTTTTTCTCCCACTGCCTCAGCGCTGTTTCAATTTGCCCTTGTTGGTCTTCGTGAGATAATTTGGCTTGAGTGACATTTTTCAGGTCCTCGCTCTTGATCTGAGCTACCTGTATTCTTGGGTCTGGTGGTGGTTGACGCTTGGCCATTTCAGCTTTTTTCTCATCGCTTAGCAACACCTTCTCAGCGTCGAAGCGTTGAGACAACAGGAATTCCTTGTACACAAGTTCAGGATCAGCTCCATAAGCAGGATTCAAACTTGCTCCCAGCATCTGCATCAGTAGTCGAGAATGCGAGTCTCGTTCGATCAACACCGAAGAACCGCGTGCGTCGATGATAAAGTCGCCCTTCATAGAATCGTCTTCGCCGTGCAGTAACAGCCATTCGTAGTACCCGCCGATATGTGGCTTAGTCACGTCGTCGTCATAGATATTTGTCACCCTGCGCAGCAACGCATTACCGTTGTTGTTCAGTATCTGCATCCCGCCCTTGGTATCGGTTGCATTGCCTTGTTGACCTTGCAGCAACATCGGTAAACCTGTCTCTTCTTCGGCAGACTTCATCCAGAATTGAATGATGTTCATGCACTCGACTTGAGTTGAGGGCGTAATAATCCACGTCACAGCCTTGCGAATATCGTCACCCTCATAGTCATCCGTAGTATAAAAAGCGCTCCCTGGCCCCAGCCTCCATGACATTCCGTCAGACGGAACAAGCATTTTGCGATTTATCACGGGTATCGGTGCTACAGATGCCCCAGCATTGTCGTGCATCATTCGTGTCGCAGCGTTAATCCCATCCTGACTGGTGCGCATCTGCCTGCCCACCCCTACCCCAGCCCAATGCCCGGCGCGATACTGCCAGCGCATAACTTGATATGGAAACCGGCCTGAGTCGAAAGGTGACAAGGTTGCTTTGATGATAGTGTCATTGACCATCACTGCGATCACTGGTAATTGTTGGGTACGCATCTTTTCATTTTGCAGTTCGTATTCGTCAGTATTTTCCAAACCTTCTTCAGTCGCACCTTCTTCGTCTGGATAGCCAACTTGCGATCCCCATTCTGTAATGTCCGGCGTTTCTGCATTAACTAATCCAGCTTCAGCTTCTGGCTTTTCGAATTCGTACCCGCAATCTTCAAGGTCTTCACCGCTCAAGTAACCGCGGAAGTACCATATCCGGTAAAGTTCTTTAGTGTCATTTGTCCAATCTTTTTTGCGCTTTAAGTTGCCACTGATCGGGTCTTTCGGCCCTTCTTTGAGCACTTCATCAATCGCGCCGGCAATGTAGCTGGGATCTTTTTTCAATTCGCCTAACAGCCTGGCATTTATCTCATCATCCTCAAATATATACTTGCCACGATGTATGTCCTCACCACATGATGGGTCGGGCCATAGATTCTCTACGTTGATGCGCCGCGATTTCGGAACAATGTTTTCGTTAATAACCATTTTTACGCCTTCAGGCGTGGTCAATATCGCGCGCTGTCTAGACATCTCCGGGAATGGCCCCTTGAGCACACCAGTCCCGATTCTCGCAGCATCGTGTACTACCTGCCTGCTTTGTCCATTGATACCGCATTCGTTCAACCAATCGTCAATCTGCGTCTTCGTCTTCTCCGCCGCTTTCTTGGCCTTTTTCATTACCTCTTTTGCCATATCGCCAACAGTCGCTTGTTTGGTCTTTGGAACCATTACCGGCTTCCCCGTGGCGTTGTCGACCATCGGCTGTCCATTAACAAAATGTGGCTGTTCGCGTGGATTGTCGTTTTCGTCCATCGCCGGCATGTAGATCGGCTGTCCTGTTTGGTCAATTGCCTGGGTTGTGTCAACCGATTGTTCGATTAACTCTGGTTTGCTTGTCGGTCGTATCCCGTAATTACTGTCGTCACTTGGGAACAACTTGTCAGAAACATGTGCAGCCGCTGCATTGACATACCGGCTGGTAATGTTGACGAATACGCTAGACCCCCTGTGTTTTTTTGGTTTTACTTGTCTGGTAACGCGGCCATCAATTGATGATGGCTTTAACATCCTCTCTTCGCGGTTCGAGTCGTCTATCCCGTTGTAATACTCGTCATCCTCACGCCAGATAGTCTCGATCCCGGAATTACCACGACCTTGTATGGCCTCATCGCGCAGTTCTTTAAGGAAGTTACTCAGCGCGACCAATCTTTGTTTTGATTGTGAGTCTGATTTTTGGTCATGCATTATAGGAACCTTTTTAATTTACCCGCGGTTTCTTCTTTTATCGACGGCGGAATCTGCGTCATTGATACGCCTTAATACTATAGCCTTCCAAGTTACCGCCATTAAAATACCAGACAAAGTTTGGTGGAGGCACTGCGCCCAAAATGTCCGTGGCCCAGCGAGACAAAGCTCCTGCGCCGGTATCGCCAGACTTACCCGCCGAAGTTAGGATATTGCCACCTTTCCGCATTCTAGTCATAGCCAGATAAAGCGGATTTCGGTTCATGATCTGATTGCGGACACTAGCGCCAGATGTCCACGCGGGTGTATAACCCTGATCGACTAGCGATAGCCCCAGTTCGGTTTGAATCCCCCACGGAACCATCTATTAAACTATTTACGGTAACTGACATTTTATACCCCCATCAAAACAGTAACCGCAGCCCCCGTACCACTTATAGCGGTCACGTTTGCCCTGACGTACCCCCACGGGGCATCGGTAGTAAACCCGTCGCTGGACGTGGTTGTTCCTGACAGAGTGATCGTACCCAGGACGGTAGAACACCAAATTTTATTATTATTGGACACCTCTATCGTTACGGTTGCGGTAACTGCCCCAGTACCCACTACAGTTGCTTGAAAGGTTGACTTTGGTGCAAGCTTAGCCACCCCAGCCCCAGCCCCAGTTGCGGTAGCAGTATCTAGCATGGTTGATACATCGCCGCTCGTTACTCTGACCTTTTCCATAATTTCTCCTGACGTAGTTACGGAATGCACTCTAAGCTATGAGCCAACCCTGTTCGGCAATATCGCTTAATCGCAAGACTTCTTGACGCTAATACCCCATTTTGCTGTTTAGTGGCTCGAAGCCCACGGGGATTTCCCTCGGCTTGGTCCTCACAACAGCTTTGCGCAACATCATAATCGCGTATCTGGTCGCTGACATCAAGTCTTCATCTGTCTTGACCAGCTTACCATCCTTGCGGTGATACATACGAAATTCTTCCAACCAGTCGTGCAGGTGCCTGGCTACCTTGAATCGGCCTGTCTGCATCCTATTGAGCATATCCATAACCCCAGCTTCGACCCCGTTACCGCCATCCTTCTCGAATGTTGCGCGGTCTTTGAGCATATTGACCCCGTATTTACGATATTGCTCGGCCAATTGCTCTCCAGAACCCTTGTCATGCTGCAACCCATCATGCGGCCATGCTACGGGTATCCATTCGCCCTTTGCCTTGATTGCCAGGCTGTGAATCGCCGGTGTCGCCTCTTTCACACGGTAACAATTATAGATATGCACCGTGTCGGCGTCTCTGTCCCATGCTATCCATACCGCTGCAGTCGGGTGATTCCAACCAAAATCTATCCCACATATCCGTGGCCAGTGTGGCGGTATCGAGATTGACGTCTCTTTAATGTTATCTTCTTCCACCGGGAAGACCAGACCTGAGCCTAATATCGGCATACCAAGGGCGCGGGCATCGCGTTCATGCGCCGGGTAGCTGGCGATGATAGCCTTGCGCTGCGCCTCGGTGTAGTGCAGGGCATCGTAAATCGTCATCACGGTGACATGCGTTCCGGCTTGCTTGTCAACCAAGAATCTCTTAACCACATCTGACATACCAAGCAATGGGGTAAACGTCAGCCATACAATACCTTGAGTTGCGTTCGTTCGCGTCAAACCCTCGCTGTATATCTCAGGAGGCGGCTCTTCGTCAAACCAAACAAAATCCAGCGTCTCGCCCTGGAATCTCTCGCGCCCTTGATCGTAGCTTTTGAGCGTTATCCGGCTTTCACCGCCACTGACATGCTTGACCATGATTGATTCAACCGCGTCAGCAACACCATGCGCTGCTCGCTTAATATCAACAATATCTGCCTTTGGTATTGCCCCGGTACCGAATGACCCTGGCTGACCTAACAACAGCCTTTGTACTGTGTCTCTGGTGACCTGGCTGGTTAATGATGCGCCCCATCCAGTTGTAGGCACATCAAACCTAGCACCACCCCACCAATCCGGGTACTTTCCAGTTAGATGAAACGCTGTCTCATTCGCTGCGGCGTAAGTTTTACCCAACTGATTGCCGGCCTGTAACAGTCGCTCGCGTATCTCAGGATCAGCACCGGCTGCGTGGAATTCGAGTTGTTTTGGATATGGACGATACTGGTACATCCTTTGTTCGGCCAGTTTGTTTGCTACCTCAATGGCGAGCGCTGCTAATGCCGCCGGTGATAGACTCTGCGCTAGTGCCAGATATTTGTTGGATTGCATCGTTTAATTGTTTGAGGTCGTCGTGCTCCAATGTGTCCAGCGGACCGGTGCGGATTTCTTTTCGCTCAATTAACAACCCTCTCAATTTAGCTTTGAGCGTTACAGCAGCCGCCATTGCTCCGCCGTTCTCTTTTGTTTTTGAGACTTGAAACGCTTCCTCTGCCTGGGTAAGAGCTTCCTTTAAACCATATTGTATCTTATCAATCACAGGCTTACGCATCGTTTCAACCCTCGCCCTTAACGCCACCCGCTGCATTAACGCATACCCTTTGTTCTGGCAGGTTTCGGGTTTAGTGTTTGCTTTTACATTGTATGAGTTACGATAAGCATCCGCTTGCGACATCCCCTTGACAATGCATTGACAGAATTTTTCTTGTTTAGGCGTTAGAGACATGATTTATTACATTAAGCAGAGTGATTCTGTTTGCGATTCCGTCATCAGGGTGCGCTACTAATTTTAGCTTCAGTCCAAACATATTCAATGCTCCACATTAACATCCTCCCCACGGCTGAGGCCGTTGGGTTCCCAGCTTCCTCTCAAAATAACTCACCGCCAGCCGATCAAACGTTTCGTGATCTTTACTGTTTTTGATCTCCACGCCGTAATGCCTGAGCTTGCGCCACAGTGCGTGCGGTTGCATCTGAACGACGTATTCGTACTTCAGGTACCATTTTTTTGCCTGGTCGGCGAGTGATTGCCAGCACAATTCTAACTTCACCGCATCCCGCATGTCCAGAGGCGTTTGTGCTATTTGCGGATTCTGTGTTTTTTTTTATTGGCCTCAATAATTACCCTGATATTTATTGGCAATTCTGATATTTCAATTTCGGTGAGTGTATTTCCTGATCTTGGCGGGGTGTAGAACGATACGCGGTGCGTGCGCTGAATGTTTTGATAGAACCGCTGCCAGTTTTTAATCCGTTGCAACATTTCGAAATTTACAGGGTCGATGATGCTCTCTCCTATGGGTGATTTGGCGCGCCGTAGCGGTATATTTCGAATTCAGCGTTGATTGTAACTAGGTTTTTGGGTTTGTCAATCAATTTTTTGGGTGACGATATTTGTCAACACCACAACGCCTTGTTAGAGGGCTTGGCCTGATGGCCGGCGGTCCGCATAAATACGGCCCGAACATATACTAGATCGTCTTACTTACATACGCAACTACGATTTTGCGTTCGTCCAGCATATTCCGCCCTGATTGCTTTCAATTCCTCAATGGTCCACCTTACTGGAGGGTGCGGGGCTTCCAACGCCTCCACTCTCTCTGGTCCGATACGCTCGATCAGTCTAGGCCGGTATTGAGCCGATGCGCGGCCTTTATTGTAGTTATTGCAAAATTTGCATTGTTTGTGACAGTTATCCTCGTTAAATCTTAACTCCGGCCTGATTGATCTGGCTAGATAATGTCCAGCATCCCATCCGTTTCTAAACTCCCCGCAACTGATACATGGTAATTTGTCGTCACGGAATCTAATCCAGCGATTAAAGGCGGTTTGGGCTTGGGCGACATAGTAGCCCTTAGGCTTGAGCTTGTTAAGGGCTTGGCGGCGTTCCTGGCGTGCCTGAGTGGCATTCTTACGCTCTACCTTTACCCTATCCTGCTTGGCTTTGGCTAAACCGCAAGCCGGGCTACAAACTGACTGCAATGGTCGTGCTGGGATAAATTTAACTTTACAGACTTTGCAGGTCTTGCCTTTAGGCTGTTTTGGAAGACTCATCATACGCCTCGATCATTGACTTGGCCGCAAGATAGACCTCTTCTAGTTCTTCAAGATTGAATGCGTGCTGGCCTTCTATCAATTCGTTATGCTGCGTCAAAATAATGTAGCCTCCACCCGCGTCATCTTCGACGCTGACATGCGTAACCCCGCTCCCAAATACTGGATTAACACCTACCGGATGTATTGCAACTTTAAGAAAAGTTTTCATCTTTAGCCTTATTTATGTATCGATTTTTATCCGGAAAGTAGATGGAAAGCTCGTCGAGCAGAAAAATCACCAGCGACACATCCTTGCCGCATACAGGGCATACCCAATGCGCTCTACCTACCTTCAGGGCATTATCAAGGTCGCATTGTTCGCATTCTATTTTGGTCATTTTTTGTGATACTTGCATCCTTTTGATGCTTTCAGCGCCCGATCATCCCCGATCACCGGCAACGGCCTGGCCTCGCGTTTGCGGCAATACCAGATGCCTTTGCTGTACCATCGGAGCTGGCAAGTGGCGCAACCTTTGGCCGGTTCCGGCAACACTCGCATTTTGGGTCGTTGCATTTTTCATCTATCCATGCTCCGGTGGCGGCGTTGTAATAGGCATCGTATTTTCGGCTGTATCTAACCGCTCGCCCGGGTTTGTTTTTCATAATTTATTATTCATTTTCCGCTTGATTGGCGCCGAAAACAACACGCCGAGGTTCGCGCCGTAAGCGTACACCTCATCCAGATATTGCGCGAACCCCTTAACCGTTAAATCAGTTGTGCTGCCGATCAGCACCCGGTCGCCCTTCGGGGTGTAGTCCCATTTCTGATAAACAAACGGATTTTTGACCAATTCGTGCAGATTTAATTCGTCGCCCTCGGGCAAAAACTCTATTTTAAATTCCTCATGCCATACTTTTGCCGAATACCGCCGTTTTTTTATCCACGCCTGATTTGCAATATCGGCCAACGGGCCAACCCACATCAGCGCCTGCTGATCTAATTTCCGGGTCTTGACCTGCTCCCTGATAATCATTTCCAAGGGTTTATCGGCATCGAGCGGGGCATTGTCGAGGGCGGCATGGGCGAGCTGTACGCGCGCATCATCTAAAAGCACAATCGTGCTGGGTATAAATTTTTGGCGGGCGGTCATTTATGCCACCCCTCTCGCTATAAACATTTTGCATTGTTTGCATCCAATACCATCGTCAGTTTCAGGTATCAACAAATCCAATACTTCTTGTTTTGCATCTCCTCTGCTGACGAGGTGCGCCAGCCACACAACACAATCTCGATTGAAATCATGCAGGCAATTCTCGCAGTACTCTGCCTGGTATGCGCGCCCCGATGATCCGTTTGGAAAATATCCCATATCACTCACCCGCCGCTCTTGATTTAATATCGTGCCCGCTGTGCTTGCGCATCCGATTGTCCATCCGTTTTTGTTTTGCTCTTGCTTCCAGCCCGGCAAATGGATTTGCTTTATTTTGCTCGGCGTGAAGTTTTTCTGCGGCCATCTGGCCTATTTTGTTTGCTTCGGCCAGGATGCCTATGCGCTCTTCAATGTCGGCGTCAATCATTTTGTTGCTCGGTCAAATCTATTTGTTTTGCGTATTCTCGCGAGTATACGCGCAGTCAAAACACCGACGGCATCAGCTAATTTTTCATCGCCGTTACAATGCACCCATGTGCCTATTTTCCACATCACCGCGTGGACAACCTCATGCGCGACAAGCTCGATTAAATTTCCATCAGCAGGCAAAATGATCGTACCATCAAATTTACATTTGCGCTTGACCGGAGCATAAACTGCGTGGACGGTATGACCCACAATCAACCTCGGACCATGCCGGTATGCGCGATGCACATCTTTGATGGTCGGTAAAAGTTTTACTTTGACACGGATGCCCGCGTAGCATA
>ERZ1292623.2359-Hain-H51-01um-R1-2359-length-17028-cov-6_pt1 | contig 17028 bp, 17 predicted proteins | sample MGYA00564398_ERZ1292623 | MGnify/ENA primary metagenome ERZ1292623 (study PRJEB36523, sample SAMEA6512633) | groundwater metagenome | collected 2019-01-07 | study: AquaDiva: Metagenomics assemblies of 32 groundwater samples | reverse complement strand
GGTGTGAAAATAAATCTTCTTATCTCCCTTTTTTAACATCTCACCGATTTCCAGTATCGGTTGGATCGTGCCGACTTCGTTGTTTATATACATAATTGAGACAAGGATCGTGTTTTCTTTTATCGCAGACCCAATATCTTCGACCGATATCTGTCCGTCTTTACTTGGCTTGATGTAAGTGGCTTCAATTTCGCCTGATTTTTCGAGATCTTCGACCGTATCAAGAACCGCCTTGTGCTCAAACGCCGAAGTTATGACATGCGGTTTGCCCCCTTCGTTAAGCGTTTTGCGTTGGGCGTTAATCGTTCCCCTAATCGCAAGATTGTCCGCTTCCGACCCACCGGAAGTGAAAATTAGTTCCTCCAGTTTGCATTTTAAGAAATCGCTGATTGTTTTGCGTGATTTAGTAACCGCTTCGGACGCTTCCCGGCCGAATGAATGGAGTGACCCGGGATTACCAAAAATATCCGTAAAGTACGGTTTCATCGCCTCCGCCACCCGCGGATCAACAGGCGTGGTGGCGGCATGGTCCAGATAGATTTTATTATTCAATTTATCCATATTAGCTTAATTACTATAGCATATAATAGGGTTTTTACCAGAGCTGGTGGCCTTAATTAGTACGCTTATTTAATCCCGAACAATTTCATCGCTTTTTTGGTTGTTTCTTCTTCAACTTGGGATAAAGGCAAATCCTTTAAATAGGCGATTTGTTTGGCTACCTCAATCACATAGGCCGGCTCATTTCTTTTCCCGCGACAAAACTCCGGCGCTAAGTAAGGTGAATCGGTCTCGATCATAATCGAACCGATTGGAATCTTTTTTATCGCCTCCGAAACCGCTTCATTGCCTTTATATGTAATATTACCGGTGAAGGAAATCGCAAATCCGAGATCAAGAATTTTGTTTGCTATTTCAATATCACCTGAAAAACAGTGGACCACCCCAAAAACCGAGCCGGCGTAACTTTTCAAAATAGCAATCGTATCGGCATCGGCTTCACGGGTGTGGACGATCACTGGCAGTTTCGTTTCGAGTGCCAGGTCAAGCATCTGTTCGAAGCAAAATATTTGCTCTTCACGATCCGGAATATTTGAATATTGTGATGATCGTTTTAGGTAATAGTAATCAAGACCAATCTCACCGATTGCCACCACCTTTTCCTGATTGGTCAAGGACACCAAAAAACCCTGCGCCTCGATATTCAAATCCTTGGCTGAATGGGGGTGGATTCCGACCGCGGCGTAAACCTCCGGAAAACGGCGGGCAATATCGCAAGACCTTTTGGAGGAATCGATATCAACGCCGGCATTAATCATCCGTCCGACTCCGGCGTCCTTGGCTCGTCCGACAATAATCGGAATCTCATTTTTGAACTCCGGAAAATCCAAATGGCAGTGGGTATCTACAAACATAAATCTCCTAATCTCCTACGAAATTACGAATCCATCGAAAGTACGAATGTTTCTTGATCAGTAATTTCGTATTTTTGTTTATTTCGTATTTTCGTAGGGTTTTGGTCACCTGCCGAATTGGACATATAAAACACTCATTACTATTATCGCCATAGCCAGCAAGTCCCGCTTGTATAAACTTTCGTGGAAATAGAAGTAACTGATAATATATACCAAAACCGGACCCAAAAGAAGAATCATGGTCGTTTCAATAATGCCAAGATTTTGGAATCCGTAAAATTTTAAAACCATCTGCATCACGCCAAAAATTGCCGAGATAATTGTCAGTCCATAGGCGACTAAGGGCATTTCAAAAAGTTTCGGCCGGTACATTATCAAAAATATGACGGCAATCACTGTGGTTCGGACAAAGTACAAACTAACCGGCGAAAAGTAAGTAAGTAAATATTTGATTAATATCGATTCAAACGACATTAAAAGCATAGCCAGCATCGTCCTTTTGGCAATTAATGAGAGTTTGACATGGTGGCGTCGGAAACGGGAGGCAATCAGAGCGGACGAGGAGATGATTCCGGCCGCAAATACCCCGAGATTTCGCTCCGAGGGCACGAAAATCTCGGCCAAGATGACTGTTGCCAAGGGGGTGAAGAGCATAATCAATTCAAATTCAGCCAGATTTTCCTTCTGGATTCCCTGATAATAGAAAACATTCCAAGTTACGGCCACGCCGATCATAGCCGCAAATACCAAAATCGCTTTCCAATAATGAAATATCTCTAAATCAACTCTGCCAAAAATCGGTATAAATATGGCCGTAACCAGAGCCAGCCAGATGAAAAGGAGAGGAATAAAACGCATCACCGGAACGCGGCGTTTGTCCAATATAATTTTATCGAACGCCACTCCTCCGGCATAACCGATCGATGAAAATATTACTTCGAGCATAAATCCCCTCCGACCTTCGCCAAGGCTACGGCCGGCAGGCCGAGATTGGTGAAGTGTCGCCCCTCGTAGCTCCTGGTTGCCAAGAGCGAAGTGGGGCAAACTTATTTAGTTTTCAATTTTTGGAAAAAGCGGTTTCGGTGCCAGAGTTTCCAACTGCTTCTTCATTTTCTCCGAAATCTCCGGCATAAAGGGTTCAATCATTTCCGAAATATTTTTAAGATTAAAAAATACTTTGTCCAAAACCTTGGCGATTTTTTCACTTTGATTGGTTTTTGCTAGTTCCCAAGGAGCGTTTTCGTTGATGTACTGATTCTGCTCCGCCGCCAAAGTCATCACCTTCTCCAGGGCCTTATTGAATTGCAAGTTTTCTATTTCCTTATCAACATCAAGTTCTCGCTTCGCCTGCCTGCCGGTAGGCAAGGCTCGAACAATACCTGTATCGAGACCTTTCGAGATATTGTTCGAGGTCAATGACCGAGAACTAGTTGATTCATCAATGTCAATCTCGTATTTAATTATCATACTTATTGTTCTCTGGACCAGATTGCCCAAAGTATTGGCCAGATCGGTATAATGTCCGGCGATTTTCTCTTTTGAAATATCGCCGTCCTCGCCGAAAGGGAACTCGCGAAACAGCGCGTATCGAAGAACATCGGCGCCGTAAATTTCTGCCATCTCGTTCGGGTCGATCACATTTCCGACCGATTTGCTCATTTTTGCGCCGTTAATGGTGAAAAATCCATGGGCAAAAACTTTTTTGGGCAGAGGCAATTCAAGGGCAATCAGCATTGCCGGCCAGATTACAGCGTGAAACCAGAGAATATCCTTGGCCATCAAATGCAGGTCAGCCGGCCACAAATCCGGCTTATCGTAAATCTTAGTTGCGGTGTAATAATTTAACAATGCGTCGATCCAGACATAGATCGTCTGGGCCTCGTCGCCGGGATACGGTATTCCCCACTCGACGGCGGCGCGCGAGATGGAAACATCCTCCAAACCCGATTTCACCTTGCTGATAACTTCGTTTTTTCGCGAATCGGGGCCGATTTGGAACTGACCCGACTCGATTTTTTCGAGTAACTTATCTGATAATTTTGAAAGCAGGAAAAAATAATTCTCCTCCGATTGTTTGATCGGCTCGGTTTTATGATCAGGACATTTTCCCTCGATTAATTCCGATTCTTTGTAATAACGCTCACAGGCAACGCAATACAAACCTTCATAACTTCTTTTCTCGACAAAACCTTTGTCCTGCAAATTTTTCACAAAATCGGCCACCAATTTTTCATGTTCCGGATTGGTGGTGCGGAAAAATTCAGAGTAATCGATATTTAATTTTTGCCAGGTGTCGGCAAATTTCGGCGCCAATTCGTCCGCAAATTCCTTTGGAGTCATGCCCGCCTTTTTGGCCGCTTCGGCAATCTTGGCGCCGTGTTCATCCGTGCCGGTTAGGAAAAATACATCGTCACCCTTGCCTTTATAATAACGCGCCAAAACATCGGCCGCGATAGTGGTGTATGCATGCCCGATATGCGGCACATCGTTAACATAGTAAATCGGAGTGGTTATATATTTCTTCATCGATTTAGCTCCAGTGATAACTCAAAATAAGCAATCCCGCGTAGCTTCAGCGAAGTGGGATGCGGCACATCGTTAACATAGTAGATCGGCGTGGTTATATATCTTTTCATCGATTTAGCTCCAGTGATAACTCAAAATAAGCAATCCCGCGTAGCTTCAGCGAAGTGGGATGCGGCACATCGTTAACGTAATAAATTGGAGAGGTGATGTCTCGTTTCATAAAAAGTCATTCCCGACCAATAGGGGAGCCATTGGGTCGAAGCGGAATCCAGTAATCAATGGTTTATCAATTCAAATACTATCAAATTCACGAGCCGGGTACAAGAAAGCGTCGGAGTAAAGAAAAAGGGGTACTGGCTGTCGACCCGCCTTGCGGCGTGAGGAACAAGAACCAATACCCCAAAGGAACGAGCCGCCTTGCGGCGGATCAGGCACCAATAGCCGTGTACTTCCGGGGAACGGCACCCAGATACCAGCGCTGCGCGTCGCGCTCGAAGCCGTAGACCCTGAGGCCACGGTCGGCATCCCAGCGAACGAACAGCGAGTAGCCAGAACCGGAGGCGTTCTTGCAGCGGATACTGCCGCCCATGTAGGTAATCCTACCGATGGCAATCCACATGTCGAGAATATACATAAGTGACTCTTCGGCTGTGGTAAAGCCCTTACCACCCTGCTGGTTGGACCACTCACATTGCTGGTCATAGTCGAGCATGAAGGGGCGATGCTCGCGGTCTGTCGGTACCATGACCGCACCGTAGTTGACCTCTAGCACCCCTGCCTTGGTTGGCAGGACATCGCCGTTGCAGTCTGCCGCCGCCACGCTGCTATTGTAGATCTTGATACCCGCCTTCTGGCAGGCTTCAAGAATCTGGACACGGCCGAGGTCGCCAGGGAGGAAGTGGTGGTGTTGGCCAAAGCCGTCACGCCAGGCGTTCTCAACCTGCCGCTTTTCGACAACCGGGAGACCACACTTGGCGCGCTCCTCGCACATCCCGAACTCGCGATTGATCCAATCCTGGGCACCAATCGACGCTTCGGCGATCTCGCCACGGAGCGCAGCTCCCACAGTCCGGCGCATGATCGGGTCGTTGATGACCCGCTGTTGCCAATCGTTGAGGTCGACACCCTCGTGCTCTTCGAGAAGAGCAACGCCTCGCGCAACCGATCCGAGTCCTGCGAACGAGGATCCCACGGATTCTTTCATCCGAACACCTCTTTCTGCGTTTATGCTCGCCAGCAGTACGGCTTTCAGAGCCGATTGTGTAATATAGTACATTACTATTTCGTATATGTCAAGACATTTTTGAGTGCTTGATGTGGCGGGCTATGTAGAGAGCGACGAAAACTATTATGATAATACCGATTAAGAGGTCAAAGTTGTGCATCTTGGCGCGAATCAAATCCCAATTGTTGCCCATCTTTACGCCGGCATAGGTCAGAGCGGCGCACCAGGGCAAAGCGCCGAGAAAAGTGTAGAGTGAAAATTTCTTGATATCCATTTTGGCGATACCGGCCGGGAAGGAGATGTAAGTACGGACGACGGGTAATATTCTACCGAAAAAAACGGTTGCGTTGCCGTAATTTTTAAACCATTTGTCAGCCAGATTTAAGTCGTGCTTCGAAATTAAGATATATTTGCCGTATTTTTCAATCAACGGCCGGCCGCCGGCATAACCAATCCAGTAGGCCAAGAGAGACCCGACAAGGTTTCCAAAGGCGCCAATAATAGTGACCGCCCAAAAGTTCAAATGTCCGTCGGCGACCAAAAAACCGGAAAACGGCATTATCACTTCGGATGGCATCGGTACCCCGGCCGATTCCACTAACATCAGAAGAAATATTCCCGTCATTCCGATTTTATCGATTGTGCTGACAACAAAGTTTGCCAAGACATCGATTATTGAAGTGACCATATTGTTACTCCACTAAAATTCCACGAAATAGTTGCCTAACGGACGAAAAATCCACAAAAATTATGTTCCATCCCTTCGAACTAAAACACTCTTCTTGTCGTTAGTATAGATAACTCGATGCGGGATAATTTTCTTTTCGGCAAAGTTTATAAGATAGCCTAGTTCGTATTCCGAATTATGAAGATAGTCATGTATCTGGTCATAAAAGAATTGGGCTAGTTTCGGTTGGGCTTTTATTTCAACAATTATCTTATCCTCAATGAGAAAATCAGGACGGTAGTTTGATCGGAGTTTCTCTTTAGTTATCGGATTAATGATGCTAATAATCGGTTCTCTTTTATAGGATATTCCCGATATACTCATTTCATTGGCAAGGGCCTCCTGATAGAGAGACTCTTTGTGCCCTGTTCCGTACAGTTTATGAACCTTAAAAGCACAGCCAACAATATTATAACTCAAATCCGGATATAAAACTTTAGAGACCTTCTCATTTTTCGTGGATTTTTCGTCATTCATTTTCGCGGACTTTTTGTGGTTCTTACAATCAGCACTAACTCTCCTCTTATTTTATGCGCATCAAGGTCGGCGATGACTTCACCAATCGAGCCGCTCCAATTCTCCTCAAAAACTTTTGATATTTCCCGAGCAATGAAAACTTCGGTATTTTCTCCAAAATACTCCAGGATATCGTTTAGCGTACGTGGCAAGCGAATTGCACTCTCATAAATAACAATTGGACAACCTGCCCGTCCGGCAGGCGGGTTTAACCCTTCGACTTCGCTCAGGGCAAGCAATCTTTTGAATTCCGTTTGGCGGCCTTTTTTCTTGGGCAGAAATCCTGCAAAATAGAATTCCTTATCGATCATCCCGGAAACCGATGCGGCCGCCGTCAGCGCCGATGGACCAGGTATAGGGATTATTTTTATAGAGTTGTCATCCCGAGCCCCGAAGGGGGCCCTTCGGGCCGAGTCGAGGGATCTTTTCAAAGATTCCTCCGCTCCCTCCGGTCGGTCGGAATGACAAGCGTGGCGGATCTTTGAAATGAGGTACTGTCCCGGATCGGAAATTCCGGGAGTACCGGCATCCGAAACCAAGGCAATATCTTTGCCAGAATTTAGTTCATCAATAATAAAATCAATTTTGGATAATTTTGAGTGCGCAAAATAAGAAACGGTAGGAGTTTTTATTCCAAAATGATCAAGCAATTTTTTTGTTACACGCGTATCCTCGCAAGCGATTAAATCCACCGATTTCAAAGTTTCAACTGCTCGAAAAGTAATGTCGGCCAGATTTCCGATCGGGGTCGCGATAATATATAAAGTTCCAGCCATAATAATCCTTTTTAACCCCAGTATCATAACATATTATTGGGATTTTTCAATCGGCCGGTTTTTTATTCTCCCGAATTACCCTTCGAAGAAACAGGAAACCCATGATTAGCGGAAACCAAAAAGTAATCCCGCGGAACATCAAAACAATTATCGCCGACATACTGCCCGAAATTCCGAGGGACCTGAAAAACAAAGCGGAGACACCCTCGACAACCCCGATTCCCTCCGGAGTCGGTGAGATGACTCTAAAGAGGGCGATTATTGAATAACCGACAATCACCATTTCTACTGATATGAAATGGTAAAAAGCCAAGAATGTGCACAGTAGTATTGTCGCCTGTATTAAATGGAGTAATAGGGCGATTCCCAATATCTCGACCAGATCTTTTCTTTTCTTGCTCACATTTTTTACGGCAGAAACAAATTCGTCCGTGCTTCTTTCGGCCCAATCGGAATCGAAGGGTTGTTTGATTCGGATGAAAGAAGCAATGAAATTAGCAAAATTGGAGAGCCAGAGTAAAAATTTATGAAGCAAGCGACTGTTTTTTGCAGCTAAAACGAAAAATCCAGCCAAAAATAATATTAAGGCCGACATTACAAAAGCCCCGACCATCTCATAGCGTTTCAATTCTCCAATCAGATGGAGATATGCAAAACCGATCAGGACGATCAGTGTCAGGACAGAGTAATTCGTAACCCAAGTCAGTATTATTGCCACGGCCGCTCTTCCAGCCGAGTGACCGCGCTGCCTGGCATCATTGACAAAAAGAGCGATACCGGCCAACCCGGCGGTCGGGGTTATGACATTGACCACTAACGAACTCAAAACGATTGGGAAAAGATGTCTCCAGCTTGTTTTGATACCGATAATATCGAAATTTTTTTGATAAAGTCGGGCATAAATTATGTAATAGATAAATTGCAGGATAAAAGCCAGAACTACCCACTGCCATTTTCCTTGAGACAAAATTACCCCGATTGATCCGACCTCGGCGATGCGCTGAAAAACAAAAACGACGAAAACCAAACTGACAATCCAAAGAATCCATTGTTTCTTCATTGATTTTACTTTGTCCTATTTTAGAAATATCAAAATAAATGTCAGAGCCACCGCCACCGCCATGGCAACCACTCCCAACCAACCGAAAAACTTAACCCAAGACGGATGTGTTTCCTCGCCCATTATTTTCTCCTGATTTCCCACAATCATGATGATTATCATCAGCGGCACGGCGATTACGCCATTCAAAAAAGCGGCGTAATAAAGGGCGGTTATCGGATTTAAGCCGATAAAGTTGAGAAGAAAGCCGATCAGAATAGAGACGGCTATTATAATATAGAAGCTTTTTGCTTGGGAAAATTTCTTTTCCAAACCCTCTCTCCAATTGAAAAGTTCAGAGAGAGCGTAAGCGGCCGATCCGGCCAAAATCGGAACGGCCAACAAGCCGACGCCGATAATGCCGGAGGCGAAGAGAAGATAAGCATAATCGCCGGCCAACGGCCGTAGCGCTTCGGCCGCCTGCTCGGCAGAACCGATATTGAAGATACCGTTTTTATATAACACCGAGGCGGTCGTCACGACGATAAAGAACGAGATCAGATTTGATAATATCATACCGGTCTTGACATCGGTCCGCATTGAGGCGATGCGCAAACCAACCTTGTAGGGTGTCATTTTACTCGCCTCGAAACCGTCTAATTTATTTTCCTCTACCTCCTCCGAGGTCTGCCAAAAAAATAAATAAGGGGTGATTGTGGTACCCAGAAAGGCGACAATGGCAAAGATGTAGGCGATATTAAATTGAAACTCGGGTCGAACCGTTCTTCCGATTACTTCCGCCCAATCGGGATGGATAATGATGCCGGTAACGGCATAGGCAAAAATAGAGATTGTCAGCCACTTTAGAACCTTGACATAGGTGTGGTAAGGGACAAAAATCTCCAGGAGTATAACTAGAATCGAAAAGAAAGCGGCGGCGGTTATGAAATTGATGTCGACTAACAGTTTTAATGACGCGGCCATCGCGCCGAGGTCGGCGCCGATGTTTACGGTGTTGGCGATCAAGAGCAGAAGAACTGCAACCGCGACAATTTTTCTTGAATAATACTTCTTGAGCACTCCGGCTAAACCCTTGTTGGTGATGACTCCGATTCGGGCGCAGGCCTCCTGAATCGCCATCATCATCGGCGTCGTCCAAAGCACCATCCAAAGAAGCCCCAGACCAAACTGGGCGCCGACCGAGGAGTAGGTGGCGATGCCGGAGGGGTCGTCGTCAGAAGCACCGGTGATCAGGCCCGGTCCAAGGGAACGAAAAAATAGCTTCGATTTTTTCCAGGGGTGTTTTAGTATCTCTCTAGTTTTGTGGATTTCACTTTCGGCGATACGCAAAGTGCCGTCGGCCGTGATATACGCCCCGACCAGTCCCCATTGGATCAATTTCTTGGTAAAAACCAGCGGCAAACCCAACTCTTTGCGAAATTCCGAAATTGTCAGATATTTTGGTACTTGCATCCCTGGTTTTATTAGATCTTCGCCACTCATAATCCCCTCACTTGGCTATTATTTTAGATAGCTTTTGCCATTGCATAAGAGACAATTCCTGCGCTCTGGTTTTGTCTGATAATCCAGCTTCTTTCAGTATATCAAGAACTGCGTCTTTATCTAAATGATAACCAGCCGATAAATTATTGAGTAATGTTTTTCGGCGCGAAGCAAAACCGATGTGGACACAGCGAAAAAACTGCCGCTCAAAGTCAGTACAATTATCAGCTTGAATACCCGCCTTCTTGTCATCCCGAGCATCGTCGAGGGATCTTATAAAAGATTCCTCCACTCCCTTCGGTCGGTCGGAATGACAGCTAAACGGATGGATATTCGATATTCGCAGGATCGCACTATCAACCTCCGGTGCAGGGAAGAAGGAATCCCGTTTCACGATATCGATAATTTCCGGCTCGCCATAGGCCTGAACTGATACCGATAGAACCGACATTTCACCCGGCTTGGCGCAGATTCGCTCTGCCACCTCTTTTTGGGTCAGAAGAACAATCGTCTCCGGCTTGTTTTCCTGTTCCAGGAAAAAGCGCAATATTTTTGAGGTGATATAGTACGGAATATTGGCTACTACTTTATATTTTTCGCCTTTAGTAATATTATCAATATTGACTTTCAAAATGTCGGAATTAATAATTTCAAGTTTCCCCATATTGTCATCCCGACCACCGTGGAGGGATCCCTTTTCGATAGAGGGATTTCTCGGCTCCCCTCGTCGGCCCAAATGGCCTTCTTCGGGGCTCGAAATGACAGCGGTGGCAAACCGCTCTCCCAATAAAACGGCCAGCTTCTTGTCCAGTTCCACCGCCACCACTTTTCCGGCATTTTTAATTAATTCCTCCGTCAATGTTCCCAAACCCGGCCCGACTTCAACGATTAGATCATCTTTTGAGATATCGGCCGCTTCTACAATTTTTTCTAATGCGACTCTATCAATTAAAAAATTCTGCCCCAGCTTTTTCTGGGTATACAGTCCGTGCGATTGGAGGTAATGAATCAATTCTGATTTATTTGTTAAATCCATAGTTGTAACTTTAGTTGTTAAAGGCCACTTCTTCAAGGGATATCTACGGATGCGACGAAGGAAATCCAGGGAAAGCAATCGTCGAAGGTTCGTTAAAGTTTAATTTTCCCTTCTTTAACGTCCTCTAGCCATTTGTCAAATTCTTCTTCTCGACGTTTTGATTCCGAAATAACCTTTGCTGTATACTGATTTGATGTCATCGAGCCATCGGTTCCTGACATTTCCGTCATTTTCTCAATCTGATTTTTCAGCATTGTCTTTTCTCCCATGCACAGTTTAATTGCCTGGCTGATAATCCCTTGTGCTCCGTTGTCATCCTTAGTTTTCCTTTGTCCTCCCTTAATGTCTTTCTCGAATTCCAGATAATCTTCCAATAATTCCAGCAAGGACCCGAAAGAAAATCCCATGAATTCGATATATTGTTTTGTGTTATTCCGGCCATATCCTTCGGCAATATTTCGTGGCACCGAACGGGCCGAATCATTAAAATGACCGATTAGGCGGGAATCTTTTATTGGATTAAGAAAATCGGCGGTGAATTTCTTCGTCAATTCGTAAATCTCTTCACCTTGGATATAAGTCCTCAATGTTTTATAACCTAATGGATTTCTCATTTTTCAATAGAAAATTAAGAAATGTTAAGGACAACCGGTGGGCTTGTCTTAATCCGGAGGGTAATATTTTTCGATTCTGACATTAATGATGCCGGCGCCAAGCGATGCGATGGTTGAAAACGCCTTAGGGGAAAGATCGATCGCCACATTGGCGCCGACCCGATCTAAAATGACGCATTTGACCCCTTTGCCGTTGGCGGTATTCACAACCCAAACTTCCGTACCTTTTGGCAAGGTTTTATGAGCTGCGAAATAGGGCTCTTTCGCCTCCATCACCTTTGAATCATACCAAGAGGCCTTGCCGACGCCATAAATCGAAACTTTCGTTCCGACTCTTACTATTTCATTAACCGGCGCCAGAGTCACTTCAGTCGATTTTAAAGTTTTGGAAATCTGGACACCATCTTCTCTGACTACATCATAGGTCAATTTCTTTTGTCCTGATTTTCCTTTTTGATCCGTAACTTTGTTGCCTTTTTCCATAGTTGGATCGTTCTTTTTGACCGTTTTGAAGGCGATCGTTTCAAATTCATCAATCGTTGTTCTGGCAACGCGAATAATCACGATCGTCGTTCCCGGTTCCAGGTTTGAATCCTCCGAAAAATTGATTTTATCATCTTTGCCAAGTTCGGTTTTGTTTTCCGCCAATAGTTCGCCGACTGTTGTTTTCCAGGATCTGATGGTCGATTTCTTTTTGCCGTCGACGAGATAGTAAGTGGGAGTCCGGTACATCGTAATCTTGCTTCCGATCCTCATCTGAATGTCCGGAAACGCTGAAAAAATATCTCTTTCATTCGGATTGGCACCTAATTCACGGGCAATTTTGAGTGGCGAGAGAGATTTGCTTGTCCCATTAATTTCACTCTCGATATTTCCATTTTCATCAATAATATCAACCAAATAAGGCCGTGAATAAGGATTTTCGGCCACACTTAAAGAATGAGTATTTGTCTGGGCAATGATCTTTAGGGGTAAAATCAGGATAAAAATAAAAAGAAAAACCTCAAGAATTTTTTTCATAACTTTGTATATTATAACAGAACTTTAGGGCCTGCGAACTCCGCAGGCCCTATCTGATAAACAGGCGCCTAGTCAGATAGACTATGACGCCACAAAAAAGTAACCACACCTGCCAGGCCATGCCCAGCCAGTCTCCGAGTACCGGGAAGTGATCGCTATCGACGAACCGACGGCCAAGATCTTTGATCTTGGTCCCCAGAAATAGGAGCATCAGGCACCTTCGTATTCGGGCGGCAAAGTGTAGGCCCGAAACCGAGCCCGATACTTTTCGACGAAAGCCGACGCGAGAAGCACGGCAGAAGTCGCGAAACAGAGGTACATGAGGATTTTCATGGCGTCCCTCCCTTAGTTCAAATAATAACAATCGTATTATATTTTATCAATAAGAAATTCGGGGATATGTTCAATGAAGCGGGATTTGGGATTGCTCTGAAATCGGCCGTAGATCATCCGCTCTCCCGCATAAATTAAGTATAATCTTTCGCGCGCCCGGGTGATACCGACATATGCCAATCGCCGCTCCTCCTCCATCTCCGATTCGTCCTGTAAAGCCCGGTTGTGCGGGAAAATTCCCTCTTCAACCCCGGCGATAAATACTACCTTGAACTCCAGCCCCTTGGCGGCGTGCAGTGTCATCAAAGTTACGACCGGAGCGTTCCGGTCGATCGTGTCGGTGTCCTGAACCAGTGCCACCCGTTCCAAAAAACGCTCCAGATCGCCCAAGTGATAATCCTCGTCGTCCACATCACGATTTTTCTGGACCGAATCAGCAACCGTCGAGAGCTCCAGGACATTTTCCCATCGGCCTTCCCCCTCCGGCGAGCCGTCGAGGAGATAATTCTTGTAACCGGTCTTTTCAGCAATGTGATTGATCAGATCGGCTAAATCCATGTCGGAAGCGGCCTGCTTTATCTCGTACATCATTGTGAAAAAATCCTGAACTTTTTTCGGCAGTTCTTCTGCTCGATCAATATTCGAATAATTAAGTCCGGCAATCTTGGCCAGCGTTTTCTCTCCGATACCTCTGGTCGGAGCCGAAATTGCTCTCTCTAGTGCGGAATAATCAAGCGGATTTTGAATTAGACGAAGATACGCGATAATGTCTTTGATCTCTTTGCGTTCATAGAAGCGAACACCGCCGACCACCCGGTACGGGATGTTGAATTTCAAGAAGGCCTCTTCAATTGCCCGGGACTGGGCATTTGTGCGATAGAGGACAGCAAAATCCGAATAGCTAACGGTAGGGAGTACGGAGTTGGGAGCATCTTCCCCCCAACCCCCACCCCCTAACCCCCTCCTTGCTAGTGATGAAATCTCTAAAGCGATAAACTCGGCCTCATCCTTTTCATTTAACGCCTCATACAGGGTGATCGGCACACCATCGCAATTCTCTGTCCATAATTTCTTATCGGTTTTGTTTCGATTGAATTTAATGACCTCGTTGGCGGCCGAAAGAATGGTCTTGGTCGAGCGGTAGTTCTGTTCCAGCTTTACTACCTTGGCTTTGGGATAGTGCTTTTCGAAATTTAATATATTGCGGAAATTAGCGCCGCGCCAACCATAAATTGATTGACTGTCGTCCCCCACCACCATAATGTTTTGATTTTTCTTGGCCAGCATTTTCACCCAGATATATTGGGCTTGGTTCGTGTCCTGATATTCATCAATCAAAATGTACTTAAACTGCTCCTGATACTTCTGCAAAACTTTCTCGTTTTCTTGGAAGAGTTTGACGCAATTTCCAATCAAATCGTCGAAGTCCATACCGTTATTTTCTCTAAGGTAGGACTCGTATTTTTCAAATACTCGGGAGGTCATTACCTCGAAGGGAGAGTTATTATACTTTTTATACTCCGTCGCATCGATCAATTCATTTTTCGCCCCCGAAATGAAGGATTTGATCGCCTGCGGAGCGTAAAACTTCGGATCAATGTCAATATCCCTCATTATTCTTTTAACGATTGAGAGCGAGTCGCCGTCGTCGTAGATAGTAAAATTCCTCTGATAGCCGATAAACTCCGCCTCGCGGCGCAATATCCGGACACAGATGGAGTGGAAAGTACCTAACCACGGAAGCCTAGTGCTTCCGTGGAAATCCGAAGCTCTAATATCTAAATCCGAAATAATTTTTGAATTTTCGAAATTCGAATTTTTAATTTCTTTAGGATTTAGGATTTGGGGTTTAGGATTTTGCAAGAGTGAGCTCACTCTTGCCGCCATCTCTTGCGATGCTTTATTGGTAAATGTCACGGCTAAAATATTGTAAGGTGAAATTTTCTTTTCTTTAATCAAATAAGCAACCCGATGAGTCAGCGCCCGTGTTTTGCCGCTCCCCGCTCCGGCGAGTACTAAAACCGGCCCTTCAGTGGTAAGGACCGCTTCCCTTTGCGGCGGATTAAGATCGGCTAATAGATCGTTCATACCTAAAGATTGTATCAACGAGATACAAAAATATCCATCTTTAAATGGATATTTTTGGCGGGGCGCAAATGATTTGGTGACTTATCGGGTTATAATTTTTTTAAATATGTCCCGGTCACATCAATTTACGCCCGTAAGAGGTGCAGCTTTTTTGTTGCATCCCTTACAGATTGTTCATCATGCAAGAGACACGTTTTTACTACTCCTCGTTTGTTTGCAAAGCGTTTGCTTTGCGAGGTTTGTACCTTTGGTACGATTTTGTTCCTACTATTTTGGTAGGAACGAGCTGGGAGGAAGAGAGTACTAATCACATATTTTAAGGATTAATATTTCTCTCTTCCTTCAAGAAGGTTGAGCAGACCTTCAGCCCCATCTCGCTCCCTCCAATATTGTCAAAGTCAGGCGTTACTGATTTTCAAATTACACTAGTTTATATTTTATAACACACTTTGTCAAGTATATTTTCCTGATTTATATTGTGTAATATATTTTTGTAATGCTGTACTACATATTTTCTTTATTTTCTTTCGGCTTCTTTCTCCTTTAATTTTTTGGCATTATGCTAAAGGAAGGAAGTAAATGGTGAAAGGTGAAAATTGAGATTGATTAATTCTAATTTCTCTTCTAAGTTCAACACAAACCTAAAATGCCACCCCAAAGGTGGCATTTTAGTGGTCAATCTTCTCTTCTTAGTTCAAATATTTGAGCGAAGAAGGAATGCCCCGTTCACAGGATTGGGGCGGTTCCACCGGTATTGAACTGGCACCGGCAAACCATCATTAACGTACAGCGAGCGACTCACTCCCATAAACGAGGTGCTTGGGTAGAATTTCTACGCACTTCTCCTCGCCGCGTTTCCAGATACTCCCGGCGATGAAAAGCTCCATCCCATGCCCTAGCGCTATTTCAGCAACGGCGCCGACATCAGCTTTCGCTATATAGAGTGCAAAGCCCGCGCCCATATTGAAATTGCCGTAGGATTCCTTCATAGAAACCGGACCATGCTCTTGGATAAACTTGAGCACTGTCGGCACCTCGGGAATCTGCTCAATCACATAGGCGAACGGCTCTGTTGCCCGCATCAACTAGCGCCAGCCGTGGCCAGTGATGTTGACGAGATAGTGTGGCACGACTCCGGCTGCCAGGATGTCGTCGATAACCGGCACATAGATTGGCGTTGGAGCGAGGAGCGCGTCACCGTAGCTACGACCATAACCAATGTCGGTTAGATATCCTTCCTCAAGATCCTGCGCAATACGCCGCGCCAAGGTCAGCCCGTTGGCATGAATACCGCTGGCCGGCAAAAAGGCGATGACATCGCCCTCACAAATCCGGTCGGCACAGATCAACCGTTCCTTAGGTTGCACAATGCCCATCGCCGAGCCCGAAAGTACTATAGTTCCCGGCATCACGATGTCCTTTAGCGTTGGCGTCTCGCCCCCGCCCCAGACACCGCGTGCCAGATTGCACGCCTCTTTCCAGCCCCATACCAGATCACTAGACCTCTGTTGGTCATCAAACCAGTCGCTCGAGCCAACGGCAAGGTGCATCGCCACAGAAAGCGGCAGTGCCCCGATGGTGACCATATCGTTGACGATCATCGCGACCGTGTCTTGGGCGATATGATCGTAATACGAGCGACCGGTAAGGGTATACATGGCATCGGCAACCAAATTCTTGGTGCCAAGACCCTCTTCGACATGCGCGAAATAGTTTTTTGCCGCCTCGATGAGGTAGCAGCTTTCGCCGCGGCTCTCTCCATACTCGCAGAACTCACCGCCAGCCAACCTTTCGATGTTGTTGGCCGTTTCATGTCCTGCCTTCTGGCAAGCCCGCTTGAACGGGTCCATGGCGTCATAATTGACACCGACCCCTGCATAAGTCATCGGTTTGTTCAAAACCGTGTCCCCCTCTCACAAAATACGCGTTTCCCGAAGGAACTCGCGTTTGAGGTAATAGTACTCTATTTTTCTAATTTTGCAATGTTAAAAAGCAAAAGTCCCATCCCGGCTTGAGACTTTTGCCGAAATGGGACCATTATCCCTCCCCATAGCAACCTCCAATCGGCTGCCACTTCTCGTTTACTGCACCGGGCTTGTGCGGACAGACCAGACGGAAGCGATTCTTTCGAAACTCGTATTGGAGAATGCCACCGTTGTGGAGACCGTTTAGGTTGAAGCCAAGCTCTTTCACGAATTCCTCGCTCCAGC
>ERZ1292623.2356-Hain-H51-01um-R1-2356-length-17033-cov-5_pt1 | contig 17033 bp, 18 predicted proteins | sample MGYA00564398_ERZ1292623 | MGnify/ENA primary metagenome ERZ1292623 (study PRJEB36523, sample SAMEA6512633) | groundwater metagenome | collected 2019-01-07 | study: AquaDiva: Metagenomics assemblies of 32 groundwater samples | reverse complement strand
GCACGAGGAGGGCATTTGTGAATATCCGACTGACGAATATAATACGTTATCTTATCAATATAGCCCTGTGAGGTAGATAATAAAGAGTAAAAGTGTCACGGGCCGTAAGAGTAAGAAAAAAGCGAGATCGTGAGATCTCGCCTATGATCCGTATGCGCTATCTAAACATGTGGCAAAGATCGTAATCGCCCTGGACGGTTTTTTTACCGTAACGGTTCTTTATTCGCGCTTCACGGTATGCCTCAGGCAAGAATCTCCGGCATTTCGGCGAGCACCATTTCGGATGATTTTTAATCTCTTTTTCAACCTTTTTTTGCAAATTCTGAACGGTCCGAGATTTCTTGCGCATTACTTTATCACCACAGGCGGGATAAACTGTTGAAAGGATATAAATTTATGTAGATTATGTCAATAAAAAACTCACCGACGTATCGATGAGCGCATGGTGAAAGAAAGAGAATCGTTTTTCAGTTGCCATTTCGTATCGCCGCCCTTACCGCCGAGACGCACGACATGGTGAGCGAGAGCGCCCAAACTTTGCGAAACTCCGTTCACGTTCAAACCGGTCTTCTCGGAGATCTGACGGGTGGTTGCTTCCCCGCCGTATCCGACAAGCGCCTTGAGGATGAGTTTCTGCCGTCTTTTCAGTCTGAGTGCCATCCGTATTTCCTCTAGCGGATTTTATCTTACTGTAAAATATCATATGCATCTTTAAATCTCAAGGACATGGATGGCGACATTTGTTTTGGCACTTGATTTATTCTGTACGGGCGTTACTCTTTAGGCAGAGAAACTCTAACAAGGGAGATACAGGATGGCGAACAGGATACCTGCGTCAATATTCTCCCAAAACATGTTTGATATGGGCTGCACATGCGATGAATGCAACGGCTCTCCCAATCCCGAATTCGGTCACTGTCCGGAATGTCGCGGGGTGATACGTCTCGTTGAAACATGCCCATATTGCGGATATTGTGGAAAAAGGGATGAAAAATCCGATATGCTCCACTAACAATCTCGTGTTTTATATTTTAAACTCCGCCTTGGTCGGAGTTTTTTTGTGCAGGAATAAGATAGCAATAACTATGCTATAGCATAGTTATTGCTATGTATGTCGGAGGCACCATGCGTGCGGCGCTATACGTAAGGAATTGATAGTGTCGCGTTGTTCCATTGGTGTATACTGTAAAGATGAAACTTATCGCACGGTGGCTTATAACTGCGCTCGGCTTTCTTGCGGCGGCGTATTTCATACCGGGCATCACGGTAGAAAGTTTTTATGTCGCGCTCATTCTCGCTTTTTGCTGGGGAATCATCAACTTGCTCGTGACGCCCATCATTCTTATCCTGACGCTTCCCATAACCATCCTCACGCTTGGCCTCTTCAGCTTCGTCGTGAACGGACTTCTCCTTTTATTTTTGGGAAATATCATACAAGGATTTGCCGTTGAAGGGTTTTTAGCGGCCCTCCTGGGCGCTGTCGTCGTCTCTTTTGCGAACTGGATAGGCAATGCGCTCATCTCTCGGGTATAAGATCAGAGCTGGCAGCCTTTCTTTGGCACCCAAAGCTTGTTTTCCTCTCGGGGTGTGATACCATCAATGTCACTTTTGGCGGATTTTAATCGGCATTTAAGAAACATAGTATCTATGGGAGAAGTTATATTTGTAGCACTGCTCGTGGCGACGTTCGCGGCGCTCGCCGTCAGTCAGGTCTATTTTTAATACAAACGCCTCAAATCGTATTTAACAGGGTGATGATTTTAATACTCGTTTTACTCGTTTAAAATCTATCATGTGCGGCATTTTTGCCTACATCGGCGGCGATAATCGTGCAGTCCGAAAAGCGATACAAGGGCTTAAGGATTTGGAATACAGAGGGTATGACAGTTGGGGGGTCGCGGTGAAGACACCCCGGGGCATTGAGAGCAGGAAGGGAGTCGGAAAAGTATCTGATATAGACGAGCGCGATTTTAACGATATTTCTGGCACTATCTCTCTGGGGCATACGCGCTGGGCGACACACGGGAAAGTATGCATAGAGAATAGCCATCCGCATTTCAATACGGATAAGACGATCGCTGTGGTGCATAATGGCATTATCGAGAATTATCGCGAACTTCGCGATGATATCGGTGCGCACCTTTTCCGCTCCGAAACAGATACAGAAGTCATACCGCACCTCATTGATTCGTTCATGCGGCGCGGTTTTTCTTTTGAAAAAGCGTTTTTGAAGACATGCAAGATGCTGAAGGGACGGTTCGCGTTCGTTGCGCTTCAGGCGGATTCCTCGTTTATTCTTTCCGCGCGCAACGGCTCTCCGCTTGTTGTCGGTAAGGGGGAGGGCGAATATTTCATCGCCTCTGACACGCCCGCTTTTTTGGATTATACAAGTACAGTGAATTACATGCACGATGGTGAATATGTGAAAATAACACCGTCATCGATACAATTTTTCGATTTCAAGACGGGAAAAGAGATGCGCAAGAAAGACGAGGAGGTTGCATGGGGTAAACTCGACGCTTCGAAAGGCGGTTGGGACCATTTCATGCTGAAAGAAATAATGGAGCAAAGGGAATCGCTCGGGCGCGTCCTTGCGGAAGAAGCAGAGACCATTGCCCGTGCGGTACGCATCATAAAGAAAGCCAAAAATATTTTTCTCGTCGCGTGCGGTACCGCCGGATACGCATCTATGGTCGCCGAGCGCGCACTTTCGGAAATCGCGGGGGTGAAAGCGCGTTTTGTGCCCGCATCCGAATTCCGCGCATTTCTGCCATTCGTTGATTCACGTACCGTGGTTATTCCCGTGACACAAAGTGGCGAGACAGCGGATGTTTTGGAGGCGATAAAAGAATCACGGCAGAAAAAAGCAAAAATCGTCTCAGTCATCAACGTTCGAGGCTCCTCTGTCGAACGCGAATCTGATGCGGCACTGCCTATCAATGCAGGGCCGGAGAAAGCCGTTGCGTCGACGAAAGCGGCGACCTCGCAAATTCTCATGTTCCTGCTTCTTGCGCACGCTCTCTCCGGGCACGAGATGCGCGGAAGGAAAATTCTCAAAAAAGCGGTCAGGGATATCGGGAAGTGGCTTGAGGAAAAACGGCTCCGTGATATACGGCAGATCGCGGAGAGAGTCGTTTCAGCGCCGAACCTTTTCGTCATCGGCAAGGGGATGCTGTATCCCGTCGCCCTTGAGGCCGCACTTAAGATAAAAGAAGTTTCTTACATACACGCCGAAGGCTTTGCAGCAGGGGAGTTAAAACACGGTCCGATTGCCCTCATTGAACAAGGCACGCCCTGTATCGCGCTTCTAGGGGATGACGAGAATACAAATGATGTTTTAAACGGCGTGGAAGAACTTAAGGCACGCGGAGCTTTTATCATCGGCATTGCGCCGCAGGAGCAAAAGAGTGACGTGTTCGATGCATGGATTCCCGTGCCCGATTCTGGGATTGCGTCTGCGCTTACGCATCTTATCCCGACCCAGATACTCGCATATTATCTTGCGGTTCTCCGCGGCAACAACCCCGACAAACCGCGAAATCTCGCGAAAAGCGTGACGGTGAAGTAGGGATTTGACAGAAATATATTGTCGTGCTAATACTTTAATTAGAAGTTGCGGACGCATCTGAACTGGGAGATTTAATGCCCGGAAAATGCCTTGTGGAAGTTGTGTCGATAAATGGCCATGCCATTATTACAGACAAGGATGGCAAAATATATACTTTCACACCCGAAGAAGGTGTGCGGGGCGTTGGAAAGTCTTTTAGCAGCGGTATGTTTCTGCAGCCAGCGTTATCCGCTCAAATTGGGTCACCGGTTCAAACATTGGAAATATACGACGAATATCCTTTTAATAAAATCACTGAGGAGATTTCAGGGCGCGTAGACATACATGATTGATGCGCTAAGACAGTTTTTGCTTTCTCTTGACCAAAAATTATCGCCGGAGATGAGGCAAAAATGTGCTCGCCAAGCAGAAGAGGCATTCAAAAATGATGTTGTCTACAAAACTCTTCGGGAAGTCTTAATCAATAACCCAATGCCGTCAGGGCTTGACGCAATCTATGGTCCGACTGACGGGCGGGCGGGTGAAGTTCTCCAGGAAATGACCAAGAAGTGGAGAGAAGGAAAATAAAACATACGAGGCCGCTTTTACAAAGCGGCTTTTTTCATCCATGTTTTTATGTTTTAATTGATTGTATGAAATATACTCCGACAATCGGACTTGAGGTTCATGCAGAACTCAAAACGAAGACAAAGATGTTCTGTAACTCCAAGAATGACCCAGACGAAAAACAGCCGAATATAAATATATGCCCGGTATGCATGGCGCATCCGGGGACGCTCCCGGTCATCAACAAGGAGGCGGTGCGGCATGTCCTTCGAGTCGGTGTTGCTCTGGGCGGTACCCTCGCCGATTTTACTGAATTTGATCGGAAAAACTATTTCTACCCCGACTTACCAAAGGGGTATCAGATAAGCCAATATAAATATCCCCTTGTCTCGGGCGGCGAGCTCAACGGCGTTTCCATCACGCGCGTGCACCTTGAAGAAGATACGGGGCGTTCTTCGCATGAGACGGGCGGGGAAAGCCTCGTTGATTTCAATCGCGCGGGAGTCCCGCTTATGGAGCTTGTGACGGAGCCAGTTATAAAGACCGCAAAAGAAGCGGGGAATTTCGCTCGTGAACTACAACTACTGCTCCGGTATCTGGGCGCGTCGGAAGCGAACATGGAAAAAGGGGAGATGCGCGTTGAGGCAAACGTTTCCGTTTCAGAAACGTTTGCCTCCGCAGACCAATGCAGAACTGACGCAGACAGTCGCGGAAATATTCTGCGTAATTCTGCGTTGAGTCCGCGTCATTCTGCGACCTTGGGTACCAAGGTAGAGGTGAAAAACATCAATTCGTTTAAAGCGGTTGAGAAAGCGATTGAATATGAAATAAAACGGCAGAGCGAGCTTCTCGCACGCGGGGAAAAAGTTGTTCAAGAGACGCGCGGATGGGATGAGAACAAAGGGAAGACTTTCTCTCAGCGTCTCAAAGAAGAATCCCATGATTACCGGTATTTTCCGGAACCGGATTTGCCGAAATTGCACCTGAGAGAGCTTCCGGAATTCCATGAAGATGTGCTCCGAAAAGAGCTACCAGAACTGCCACGGGAGAAGCGTGAACGCTATAAAAAAGAATTCGGCATCAAAGATAAGGACATTGAACTTTATATCTCGGACATGAGGCTTGATCGTCTTTTTACAGAGACAATTCATTTCTTTAAAGATGATTCAAATATTGCGAAGCACTCTAATATTGTGGCTGAGTTCATACAACTTGCCTCAAATTATATCGTCTCTGATCTCGTCGGGCTAGCAAAATCAACGGGTCAAAACTTTAACAAAATACAACCCGAATATCTCTCTTTACTTATCAAAATGATTGCTGGAGGTGAGATTTCTTCTCGCGGGGCAAAGGATATTCTTGCTATCATGCTTTCCGAAGGCGGTAGTCCCGATGAAATTGCTAAGAAAGAAGGATTAGCTCAGATAAGCGGCAAAGAGGAATTAAAAGAGATTGTTGAAAAGATTATCGTAGGCAATCCTGGGGTTGTTGCTGATTTCAAATCTGGCAAAGAGCAAGCACTTCAATTTCTGATCGGACAAGGGATGAAGGAAACAAAGGGCGCTGCAAATCCAAAGACGCTTGAGAAATTATTCAAAGAACACATCACTTGAACCCATGACATACCTCGACGAATTGCGCGAGTGGGGACGGCATTTTTCGCACTGGGCGATTCTGATTCTTTTTTTCTCCCTATTCTTTTTCTCTTTTGGCCTCAAACAGTTCGCCATATTTGGCCAGGTAATCCTCGTGCCGGTTCTTGCCCCGCAGTCATTCTCGGTTTTGTTTTTCGAGATAGTAAAGAATGACCTGGTGCCCGAAGGAGTTTCATTTATTGTTACCAATCCCGCAAGCGCATTCACCTCGCAGGCTCTTATATCGGTACTTTTGGCGCTGGTGTTCTCTGTTCCATACATCCTCTATACGCTCATTCGTTATCTGTCTCCCGCATTGTTTGTTCGGGAGCAGAAAGCGATTATCGGGGTCATCGTACCGTCCGTGCTCTTATTCGTCTCGGGTATGCTCTTTGCGTATTTTTTCATCATTCCGCCGACATTTTCCTTCCTCTATGATTTTGCTCCGCGGATAGGGGCGATTCCGCTCTTTTCCGTCAACGAATTTATTTCACTCGTGTTCTCTTTAGTCGTCATCACGGGATTTTCTTTCCTGCTTCCCGTATGCATGTTCCTTATGAGTCGCCTGGGGCTTATTCCGGGGATAGTGTGGAGGAAAAATTGGCGCATAGCATGCGTTGCGTTCCTTATCTTTGCGGCGCTTATCACGCCTGACGGCAGTGGCATAACAATGGCGTTTCTCTCGTTGCCGTTATGTGCTCTCTATGGACTCGGAGTATTCTTGAGCGGACGCCTCAGTAATTAGGTTCTAGGTTATAGTGATTAGGTTGTGGACCTAATATTCAGTACCTAACACCTAGCACCTATAACCTAATAACCCTGGTTAGTATTTATGCTATATTAAAAGCATGAAGATTAAAGTCGCAATTAACGGTTTCGGGCGTATTGGGCGGGCGTTCTTTCGTGTTGCCTATGACCATCCGGAAATCGATATTGTCGCGATTAACGACCTAGATGGCGCAGAGAATCTTGCGTATCTCCTGAAATATGATTCTGCGTACGGGAGAAGCAATATTGTAGTAGAAGCACGAGAGACGGGCGGCAAACCGGCACTTGTTGTCGATACGCCCAATGGCAAAAAAGTTATTTCACTTTCTCACCAAAAAGATCCGGCTCTTCTGCCGTGGAAAGAACTCGGCGTTGACATCGCAATTGAGGCGACCGGAATCTTCGCAAGTTTCAAGGCATCGCAAGCACATTTAGGGGCCGGGGCGCGCCGTGTCGTTGTGACCGCACCGATTAAAGACGAGCCGGCTCCGGGTGTCTCTGGCGCCACAGTGCTTGTCGGCGTCAATGAAGAACAACTGAAGACATGCGACATCTCTTCGAATGCATCGTGCACCACGAACGCGGGCGCGCCGCTTATTGCGATCCTCGACGAAACAATCGGAATTAAAAAAGCGATACTGAACACCGTGCACGGCTATACATCTTCGCAGGCGCTTGTTGATGGCACGAGCAAAAAAGATTTCAGGCGCGGACGTGCTGCAGCCGCAAATATCGTACCGTCTACGACGGGTGCCGCAATTGCCGTGACGAAAGCGTATCCGGCGCTCAAAGGGCGCTTTGATGGTGTCGCAATGCGAGTGCCCATCATCGTCGGTTCGTTAGTCGATGTGACGTTTGTCGCCAAAAGGAATACAACCGCAGAAGAAGTGAATGGCATCCTCACAGAAGCCTCACAAAAATCTCGCTGGAAAAAGACTTTTTCTGTCACCGACGAGCCGATTGTATCGTCTGATGTCGTCGGAAGTCACTACGCATCAATTGCCGATCTATCTTTTACACGCGTGATTGACGGAGATTTAGTAAAGGTGCTCGCGTGGTATGACAATGAGATGGGGTATGCGCATGCATTACTTGAACATGTGCTTATAAGCGGGCGGCATATACACGGGTGATACAACTTCATGACAATTTTTTTTGCTTCTGACCATGCAGGATTTACGCTGAAACGAAATCTTATTGAATACATACACGGACTTGGGTTCCAAGCGATAGATAAAGGACCTTTTGTGTACGACGAATCGGATGATTATCCCGATTTCATTTCTCTTGTCGCACGGGAAGTCTCTCGGAATCCGGAGGCATGCAGAGGGATCGTTATCGGCGGCGGCGGACAAGGCGAAGCAATCGTCGCGAACCGTTTTCCGCATGTCAGGGCAGCGGTCTTCTACGGGCCGATGGCGGCACAGGATGCGATAGACGTAAAAGGGCAAAGGAGTACGGATCTGTTTGAAAATGTCAGATTGTCCCGGACTCATAATGATGCGAATGTTTTATCGATAGCGGCACGATTTGTGAATGAAGAAGATGCCAGACATGCTGTGCGCATTTTTCTCGAGATTCGATTCTCCGGCGAAGAACGTCATGCGCGGAGGATCAAGAAGATAGATGAATTGAAATGAATTCACTATGGCAGATATTATTCCGGCGATAATGCCACAGTCGTTTGGAGACTTGCGCGAGACAGTCGAACGATTCGTGGGGCTTGTAAAAGTCGTCCAGATCGATGTTATGGACGGCATTTTTGTTCCGTCATCGGATTGGCCGTATATCGAGAAAGACGAAGACCAGCTCTTGCCGTTTTCTCGGGGTGAAGAAGAACTCCCCTTCATACATGAGGTTGCATACGAAATTGACCTCATGGTTGCGAACCCAAAAAGAGAAGGTATTCGCTGGCTTTCCGCAGGGGCGGAGCGGCTGGTTTTCCATATCGAAAGTATTGATATATCCGATGCGGAGGAACTTGCCGTGGCGTTTCGAAGCGCTGCGATGCACGATATACGGGGGGATGACGCGCGGCACGCCGTATCGGTTGAGATCGGTATCGCCCTCAATACGGATACGCCGAATAAAAATATTGAGCACGTGCTGCCGTATGTCGATTTCGTGCAGTGTATGGGCATAACAAAGATCGGCTATCAAGGGCAGCCGTTTGACGACCGCGTCATTGAGAAGATCGTTGATTTGCGGGAGCATCATCCGGACGTTATAATAAGCGTTGATGGCGGCGTAAATTTGGACACTGCTCCGCGCCTTATCAGAGCTGGAGCGACGCGGCTTGTTGCCGGTTCTGCGGTCCTGAAGAGCAAAAATTTTGAAGAGACGATCAATACGTTTAAAGGTCTATAAATGGCACATCTCCACGACGAAAAAATAAAAGAGCTTGAGGAAAAAGCGAATAAAGTTCGGGAATCTCTCATTGAAGAACTTGTGGAAGCGGGTTCGGGGCACACAGCGGGGCCCCTAGGGATGGCCGATATTTTCACGGCATTCTATTTTCATATTTTAAATCACAACCCCAAGAATCCTTTGTGGGAGGAACGTGACCGTCTTATTCTTTCAAACGGCCACATTACGCCTGTTCGGTATGCGGCGATGGCGCACGCCGGCTATTTCCCGCTTGAGGAGCTAAAGACGCTCCGGAAATTCGGCTCGCGCCTTCAGGGGCACCCTGAACGAGAACGACTGCTTTCGATCGAAACGACATCGGGTCCTCTTGGTTCTGGTCTGGGGCAGGCAGCGGGTATCGCACTCGGCGCCAAAATGGATGGCAAGAAATTCCGCGTGTATTGCCTTATGTCAGACGGCGAACAAGAAGCGGGGAACACGTGGGAGTCGGCGATGTTCGCGGCGAACAACAAACTCCATAATCTGACTGCGGTTATAGACAGAAATAATATACAGATAAACGGGATGACCGAAGACGTGATGCCGCTTGAACCGCTCCGCGAGAAATACGAAGCGTTTAACTGGCATGTGATTGATGTTGACGGGCATAACATAGAAGAATTTATCGATGCAGTGGAAGAAGCAAAAGCGATTTACGAGAAACCGACGATTATCATCGCGCACACAATTCCCGGGAAGGGAATCAAGGAGATAGAATTCGATTATACGTGGCATGGCAAGCCGCCCAAACCCGAAGAGGCTCAAAAATTCCTGAAAGAGTTGCGCACGCTCGGAGGCAAGATACGAAGCGAGCACGAATAAAGCAGATGCAAGGATACGATCTAGAATTTAAGGATTAGGAATAATGATACGCACCAACGCACAACTTGTAGAAAATATATTTGACGCAAAAACTATTGCGCAAGCACCGACACGCGACGGCTACGGCAAGGGTGTCGTTCTTGCAGGCGAGAAAGACTCGCGCATTGTTGTTTTGTGCGCCGACCTTGCGGAATCTACACGCTCTCTTTGGTTTAAGGAAAAGTTTCCGGAGCGGTATGTCGAACTCGGCGTTGCGGAGCAAAATTTGGCGACTATTGCGTCAGGCCTTGCGAATTATGGGAAAATTCCGTTCATTTCATCGTATGCCGTTTTCAGTCCCGGCAGGAATAATGAACAGATACGAACGACCATCTCGCTCAACAACTTGTCGGTGAAGGTATGCGGCATGCATGCCGGAGTCTCTGTGGGCCCAGACGGAGCCACGCATCAGGCGCTTGAAGATATCGCTCTTATGCGCGTACAGCCGAACATGACTGTCATCTACCCGTGCGACGCAGAAGAAGCGCGCAAGGCAACGTATGCTGCGGCGTTCCATAAAGGTCCGGTGTATCTGCGCTTTGCGCGAGAGAAGACGCCTGTTTTTACGACGAAGGAGACGCCGTTTGAAATAGGGAAGGCAAATATTTTGTGGGAATCGGAAAAGCCTGACGTCACGATTATCGGCACAGGACCGCTTCTTTATAACGCGCTTACCGCGGCGCACGAGCTCGAGGCGGAGGGCGTAAAAACGCTTGTGCTTAATCTCCACACTATTAAACCGCTTGACGCGGATACACTTCTCTCCGCCGCGCAACGCGCGGGTGCCGTTGTGACGGTTGAAGAACATCAGATCGCGGGCGGTATGGGAAGCGCGGTCGCCGAGTTTCTCGCGCAGAATCACCCTGTTCCAATGGAGTTTGTGGGCGTCCGCGATGCATTCGGCCAGTCCGGAGAACCGGAAGAACTCATCGAACATTACGGCATGGGAGTTACTGCCATCAAGGAGGCGGTGTATAAGATTCTGAAGAGGAAATAAATCCCTGGGGTCTACCTGCGCAGATAGGAAAGCTTTCCAGGGTATTGTTGGGACTCGCTATCGGGTGGAGAAGACAGACATTGCGCCGGGTTTGTCTTTTTTTGTTCGTGTGTTAGCCTAACGGTAGATGAAGATGATGCGGAGGGGAGGAATGCGGCAAATTTTTTCGGCTGTATTACCCGCCGTGGCAGGTACGTTGTCAGGGAAATTGTATCTCGCTGCGCAAACCGTTTCAGCCGGTGCTGCATGTACGTATCGGGCAGAGCTTCGCGTGCGAGCGACGACTGCGACTGAAGGAGAGACTTCGTCTCCTGAAGAGCTCTCTCTAAGCCTCAATTTTGACAGCATGGTACACGTGGAAGCATGGCTTCGGTCAGCCTGCGCTTTTATTGTGACGAGTGCATTCTGTACCCCCGAAATACAGGGTTACGGCAGGCCTCCGCTTGCGACGACTATGATGGTGGCATTGTTCCTGAAAAGTCTTCTGGTGCAGATGAATGGCTTCGAGAAAAAAGCTGGGGAGTGGCGCGATGCACGGCTCGAAAAACTCAATTAATTGGGATTCCGGTCACGTCACCATTGAATCCGTAGCAGGGTCTTTGTCCGGGCGTTTGATTATCGGATATGTATTGGATATCGGGGGTGGTGAAGAACGGTACATACTTGACCTCACGATCCATAACAAAAATACGGCGTGCGGAGATGGATTCCCCGAATCCTTAAAGTTCCGGCTCTGCTTCGCCAATTGGCCTGATGCACTGTATTGGATCGGAAACATACCGTATCAAGCGATCCAGTTCCTTTTTATGAAAAACGAGTTCGCAGCAAAATTTATTGATGCGAACGAGAAGCTTCTCAAGGACATCGGATCAATCACGGATTTTTTCGTCGAGTCGTCTGCGGAAGCGGGAGAACATTTTAAAGAACTAAAAGAAAATCCTGCGCCTCCGGAAGGCGTGGATAAGAGAAAGCTCCAGTAATGCCGCGCATCGCTGGAGCTTTTGTTGTACCACAATTTTTTACACTGTATACTACGATGTATGCGTTCTGAAGAGATACGAAAACGATTTCTGGAATTTTTCAAAAAACGGGGACACGCCATAATTCCTTCAGCGCCCTTGGTGCCGGAAAACGATCCTTCGGTGCTCTTTACAACTGCTGGCATGCAGCCGCTTGTTCCCTATCTGCTCGGAGAAAAGCATCCGGCAGGTGACACGCTCGCAAACGTTCAAAAATGCGTGCGGACGCAAGACATTGAAGAAGTAGGGGACAAAACCCACGATACATTTTTTGAAATGCTGGGGAACTGGTCTTTGGGTTCATATTTTAAGAAAGAGGCAATTCGGTGGAGCTATGAATTCTTGACCTCGAAAGAAGAAGGGCTCGGGCTTGCGCCGGAACGGCTCTACGTGACCGTTTTTGGCGGCAACAAGGACGCGCCGAAAGACACGGAATCATTTGAAATATGGAAATCGATCGGAGTCCCCGAAAATCACATCTTTTTCATGGAAGGAGAGCTTGCCGAGAAAAACTGGTGGGGTCCGGGCAGTGACGGGCCATGCGGTCCGGATACGGAGATGTTTTATGATGTTGTCGGCGGGCTTAGTTTTAAATCTTTGGATGAATTTCTTGCGGCAGATGCCAATCAGGAAATAGTCGAAATATGGAATGACGTCTTCATGGAATATGAAAAAAGAGACGGGAAGGTGATAGGGAAACTGAAACAGAAAAACGTTGATACGGGCGCCGGCCTCGAGCGGCTCGCGATGGTGATGCAGGGAAAAGACAATATCTTTGACACAGATTTATTTTCCGGCTTGATGAAAGAAATCAGCGAGATGGCATCAAGTGACAGTATCCGCGCGAAGCGCATCATTGCAGACCATATCCGCACCGCCGTCTTTATCATCGGCGATGGTGTCGTGCCGTCGAATACTGACAGAGGATACATACTGCGCCGCTTACTCCGCCGCGCCGTACGATACAGCGACGTTTTAGGAATTAAGAAAGAATTTCTGCCGGCACTCGCTAGTGAAGTGGTGCAGAAATATAGAGAGGTATATCCAAATTTACTCCGGAAATCGGAAGAGATACAGCAGGAAATTGCCAAAGAGGAGGAGAAATTCAGAAGGACGCTCGCGAAAGGGGAGAAAGAATTCGAGAAGTTTTCTCGAGTCGGCATTTCCGGTGCGGATGCGTTCATGCTTTTCTCAACATACGGATTTCCAATAGAAATGACCACAGAGATGGCGGAAGAAAAGGGTATCGCAGTGGATGTGCTTGGGTTTGCTGAAGAGATGAAGAAACATCAGGAACTTTCGCGAATCGGCGCAGAAAAAAAATTCAAAGGTGGACTTGCAGACACAGGTGAAGAGACGACACGACTCCACACTGCCACGCACCTTATGCTCGCAGGTTTGCGCAAATATTTAGGAGACCATGTCCATCAGGCGGGTTCCAATATCACAACCGAGCGAACGCGTTTTGATTTCACACACCCGGAGAAAGTGTCGCGCGAGATTCTTGATAAAGTTGAAGCGTATGTGAACGAGGCGGCTGCAAAAAGATGCAATATTATAGTGCGCCAAGTTCCCAAGGAGCAGGCAAAAAAGGAAGGCGTTGAGGGGAGTTTCTGGGAAAAATATCCCGCGGTGGTGAATGTCTATGAAGTACGATGCGCCGACGGTTCAACATATTCGAGCGAACTCTGCGGCGGACCGCATGTTAAAAATACCTCTGAACTTAAAGGGGTTTTCAAGATACTGAAAGAAGAAGCGGTTTCGGCGGGAGTCCGCCGCATCAAAGCGGTTCTTGAGAGGTAGGGTTGCTTTTTTATCGTTTCTTTGATACCATTTTTCCTCATGAACGCAGAAAATACGCAGAAACAGAACGGCAACACTTCCCTCATCGAAGAGATGTTCAACGTAGGGGCGCATTTTGGATACACGAAGAGCAGGCGGCATCCCTCTTTCCGTTCCATTATCTTCGGCACCAAAAAGAAAGTTGATATCGTTAATCTCGAAAAGACAGGGCTTCATTTGAGCAAGGCGCTTGATTTTATAGGCGAATATGGACGGCAGAACAAAGTACTTTTGTTTGTGGGGACGAAGCCGGAGGCGCGAAAGATAGTAGAAGAAGCCGGGAAAACATTGAATACCCCGTTTGTCTCGAATCGGTGGATCGGGGGCACGCTCACCAATTTCCCTCAGATCAGACGGCGTGTTTCCAAGTTCACAGGACTCCTTGAGAAACGAAGTACTGGAGCACTGGATGTATACACAAAGAAAGAGCGTCTGCTTCTCGATCGCGAGATAGAAAAACTTCGCAGGAATTTCAGCGGCATTGTCGGCATGGAGAAGCTCCCGGATGCACTTTTTGTCATTGATCCGCGCCACGAAGATATCGCAGTCTCTGAAGCGAGACAATTGAACATTCCGATCGTCGCACTCGCAGGCTCAGATTGTAATCTTGCCGATATCGCGTACTCGATTCCCGCAAACGATGCCTCGATCTCGAGCATTCTTTTCTTTACCGACAAAGTCATCAAGGCGTACCAGGAAGGCAAGAAGAGTAGCGTGCCGGAACCGAAACCGGAAAATACACAGAGTTAAAAGTTCAGCAGATTATAACGTTAAAAGGTTGCGATGAACCTGATACGCTTTATAACTTTCAACTTTTAAACTTCCTACTTTAGTATGATTACTACCGAACAAGTCAAAGAACTACGAGACAAAACGGGGATATCCGTCATGCAGTGTAAGAAAGCGCTTGAGGATGCGGGCGGTGATATAGGGAAGGCGCTTGAATATCTTAAAGCAAAAGGCGCAGAGATAGCCTCAAAAAAGAGCGAGCGAGCGCTTCACGCCGGTGCGATTGCCGCGTATATCCACGGCGCAGGCTCTGTGGGAAGCATGGTGCATCTTGCATCCGAGACCGATTTTGTCGCAAGAAATGAGGAATTTAGGGCGCTTGCGCATGATATCGCGATGCATGTTGCCGCGATGAATCCTGAATTTCTGAAAAAAGAAGATATTTCGGATGCGGACAAGAGCCGAGCGGAAGAGATTTTTAAAGATGAAGTCGAAAAAAGCGGAAAGCCAGAGGAAATCAAAAAGAAAATGCTGTCCGGAAAGATCGAGACCTATTTCAACGAACGGACACTTCTTGAGCAGGCATTCATAAAAAATCCGGACCAAAAGATACGTAATCTCGTGCAGAACGCTATCCAAAAATTCGGCGAGAATATTGAGGTCGTTTCTTTTGTGCGTTTCGCGGCCTAACAGCTCTTGGCACCACTATGTACGCCTATTTTTTCATCTTCATCACGGCTCTTGCGGGGATCATCGCAATGCTAGTGTATCGCCATAGTGAGATCAAGAAAGGAGTAGTATCCTTACCACAGGAATCAGACGCTCCACTTTTCTCTCTTGAGGAGTTCAAGCCGTTTTATGCACCCTATATCTCCTTGCATAAAGAGAATCTGAGGCGAAGTGCGTGGCGTGCTTCAACACATTGTGTAAGGATAGGAGGCATGTGCATTCGAGCGCTACGAGACAGTACGGCTCATAGACATGCTCGGAGGGTTATTGATGCGGTTCGCGGCAGACAGGATATCCAAGTGAACACCTCAGCCTCTTCGTTCCTTCAAGATATTGCTCTTCATAAACAAAAAGTACGCGGAAGAAAAAGTGCCCAATAGACCGCCGCTATAAAAATCTACTTCCAGATTGACGTGCGGGTATTCGAAGAAATATATATATAAAAAAGATAAGCCGGAGTAGCTCAATTGATAGGCCAACGGCTTTGCTCCGATATTTTCAAAATCTGTGATTTTGCTAAAATATCGTGAGTCCTCAATTTGTAAAATTTGTAGAAAAATTTGCCGCCTTAGCTCAGTTGGTAGAGCAACGGTTTTGTAAACCGTAGGTCCGGAGTTCGAGTCTCCGAGGCGGCTCTCACTGGTTTCTAATCCTATCGTACGTTTGTATATGTGCGCGATTCTAGACATTGGTGTACGCCAGTGTTAAGATTTTTTCAGATGCATTATTAGGAGAAGCGCGATGGATGGCTTAATGGCGCTCATAACGGTGACGCTCGTCTGTCTGGTGCTAGCTATTTTCATATTTTTCAGGGCTGGCGTCTCCTCCGGTCATAAAGGGCACGGAAAATCATTCTGGCTAGTGCTCGTAGGGTTCGTGTTCTTGTTCTTCTCAAGCGTCGGGACATATATGCTTGGCCAAGGATCCATACATGATGGAGTTGATGATGTTCCACTTTTCTTGCAGGTGGATGTCGTATATGAAAATATGGGACATGTTCAGGTCGGGGATAGGCTTGTGGTCGTCCTCAAGTGGTCCGGTAGTCCTGAAAAACTGATCGCATATCCCTTCAAGACGAATCCCCCGAAGAAATTCATGAAGGTTGAGAAGGAAGGCAAGGGATACGTACTCGTACCAGTTGAATAAGACCTTTGTTTTGCCCCGTTGCTGCAACGGGGCTTTTTTGTTGCTTTGTTTTGCGCTAAAATGGATAAATCTATGCCGCTTCCAAAACAAAAAGATGGTCACCTACACCCCCTCACGCACATCATTAGAGACAGTGTGGAAATTTTTAGCAGGATTGGTTTCGAAGTGGTTTTGGGACCCGAGGTAGAGACAGAATACTATAATTTTGACGCCTTAAATATTCCCGCTAATCATCCTGCCCGCGATCTATGGGATACGTTCTGGCTTAAGCCCGGGAAAGAAGGACTAGAGACCAGGGAATTGCTCCGGACACATACGAGCCCGGTACAGATACGATATATGGAAGCCCATACGCCGCCGCTCCGGATCATTGTCCCCGGAAAAGTATTCCGGTATGAAGCGACAGATGCGACACATGAGGCGCAATTTTTCCAACTCGAAGGTCTTTTGGTCGAGAAAAATGCCTCTCTTGCAATGCTCAAAGGCACCCTGGAAGTCTTCTTCAGAGAATTTTTCGGGAAAAAGATAGGTATTCGGTTTCGCCCGAGTTATTTTCCGTTCGTCGAACCGGGTGTCGAAGTCGATATGTCGTGCTTCAAATGCGGAGGAGGCGGTTCCGGATGCGCTCTGTGTAAAGAGACCGGATGGATCGAGATCATGGGCGCAGGCATGGTCCATCCGAGGGTCCTCCAGAATGCCGGCATCCATAGTGAAAAATGGCGCGGATTTGCGTTCGGGGTCGGCATTGATCGGCTTGCAATGCTCAAGTATGGGATTCCGGATGTCCG
>ERZ1292623.2355-Hain-H51-01um-R1-2355-length-17035-cov-6_pt1 | contig 17035 bp, 28 predicted proteins | sample MGYA00564398_ERZ1292623 | MGnify/ENA primary metagenome ERZ1292623 (study PRJEB36523, sample SAMEA6512633) | groundwater metagenome | collected 2019-01-07 | study: AquaDiva: Metagenomics assemblies of 32 groundwater samples | reverse complement strand
GTGTGTTGGCAGAGCAATTCGGCACGTTGACGCTGCTCTTCGCGCAAGGTGGAACGCTAGGGCAGGAAGCGTTCCAGTCGATGACGGGCGCTCTCGACGTGCTCATCCCGAAGTTCGAGCAGGCAGGGCTCACCGGGACGCGCGAGTTTGAGCTAATCATTCGCGCGGCGCAAGCCACTGGACGCGAGATAGGCGTGGTAACAGACTTCCTGCGAAGGGCTCTTGTATCGGCTGCTGAAGGTTTGCAGGCTATGTTCGCCGCAACCATCGCAGGAGGCTATAAGAGTGCTATAGGGGCCGTGGCCGATGCGCTAGGGATCAAGGATAGCAAGGCTGAGAAGATGTTCGGCGACATCGCTGCGCTTGCTAAGGCAGCCAAGAAGGGCGATCAGAGCGCCATTCTTGGCATGAAAGCGTTCCGTGATTATCTGGTAGAGAATGCCGACCACATGGAGCGTCTCGGGATTATCGGCAAGGCCGTCTGGGAAGGGCTGGCACAGACTGGAGGAATTGTTGCGGCGAGCGAGGCTCTTGGCGAGACGCTTGACAAGCTCATCGAATCCTACAAGCTTCTAGGGTTAGAGTTGCCTGAGTTCCTGGCGTACGCAGCCGCAACCAGGGAAATCGTCAAAGCCAACAAAGAGCTGTTCGATTCCGTCGAAGGGCTCAGGAAAATCACCAAGGGCCTTGCCGACAGCTTCTTCTTCTCCACCGATGCCTTCAACGCGGTACAACAGGAATCTGTTGCACAAGTGAAGCAGCTCGAAGCTGCCGGATTGAGCCATAAAGAAGCATTGCGCGAAGAGGCTCCAGTTCTACAGGCGCTGATCAATGAGTCAATCCTTCACGGGAAAGCAATAGATGCAGAAACGCAAGCGCTCATCAAAGAAGCCGAAGCCTACGGACTCGTAACGACTTCTGGCACGGGCATGGTAATCGAGATCAACAAGGGAATAGACCGCATCATCGAAGCCCTTGGGCGCGCATTCGGTAAGGACTTCTCCGATTTGATGAGCGGTGCGGCCACGGCCGGAGTAGAGGCCATGGATCAAATTGGCAATGCGGCCGAAAGGAATTCGCGTAGAGGTAGGTGGAGACTTGACGACGAGGATCGCCCAGGGAATCAGCCTGTACCACCGTCTCCGCCACCCAATGCTCCATCCTATGCCTCGGGCATCGCGAATGTGCCATACGATATGCTAGCCATGATACATAAGGGCGAGCGTGTGGTTCCGGCGTCGCAGAACAGTGGCGGCGATGTGAAGATTACTGTTCAGGCGGTGCAACTTGCCGATGGGTCGCAGTGGTTGCCGGTGAAGGAAATGGCGCGGCTGATGCAGGGCGTGTTCGACCAGCGGCGCGTGAAGATCAATCCAATATTGGTGACCACGGTGTAGCAAGCGCGGTAATCCGCGCCCGCTGAAAGTAGACGATGCTCGACGTAGAGACCACGGCCGGAGCCAGCGATACTATCGCTACGCTTCCAACTAACGCTATCTGGATACGTCTGCTCGCGTTGAACAATATGCGGCATCCTGGGTCGCTATTCCCGGTGTTGCCAAGCGCTCGACCGAATCCTGATAGCGAGCGAGCAAATGCGCCGTTGACGAACATCATTAGCCCGCATCTTGGCGAAGTGGGGATAAGCAAGGGGACGTTCATCACGTCCGATTCGACCATCTTAGGATTCGAGTTCGGGTCAAACTACAATCTGCGGGCGGTCAGCACGGATGACTTGATCACAGTCAACATCAACTGCCGAGCATCCGGGACCACGTATTACTGGCGCGCCCCGAGATTGCTGGCAGGGCATATCCAGACGCAGCTACGGGCCAGCGTTCATCCGCTTGCAGCTACATTCGTTTGCACGTTCAGCGATGAACGCCAGTCGGCCACGCCTACGTACAAATGGACTATTTCAAACTCCGCCGGCACATTCAAACTCAAGTTCAACACGGCTACGGATGCCAATACGATAGGCCCGTCGATAGGTTTCACGACCGACCTTGCCGGCGCTTCCACCTATACCGGAACGGTAGCGATCCACACGGAAGAGTCATTCGTTATCGACCTGCAATGGTTCACGGGCTCGGCAGCGACCACCGCAACCACATGGGGATTGAACGCGGTAGATAGCACGTCACGCTGGCGATGGATAGTGCTACTAGGCTGCAATCTGCAAGGTATCGGTGGCGCTGTAGCTACTGCCGGGAGCAAGAAGCTGCATTTCTATCTAGGCACCACGCTGGCGAGCGTGGATAACCAGCCTGACAGCGCGTATACGGAGAATCGCGACTACTTCAGAGCCGGGACACAGCTTGGAGTCTATGAAGGTGCTGATGGTGGCGAGTTCATCGGACCGAAGGAAGGGACAGCAGGAGGATTCCCGGCACAACGATATGTGGCTGACTTGAAAGCGTGGAGAGCAGGTACGCAATCTGGTGCGAATGCCTATGCGCCAAATTACAGATATCTACGGGTGCGTATGGTGGACCCGACGAATCCTAACGGGCATCTCCAGATAGGGCACATGTTCGCAGGGCCAGGATGGTATCCGACAAGGAACCGGCGAGACGATGACGAACATACGCCACGTGATCGGTCAGATTATCTGGAGTCACCGCTGGGGGCTCAGTTGAGTAATTATCGTGACCCTGCTGATTCTCTATCGCTCGATTTCATCAGTGGTAACCAGCTATCGGAGAATGATGCAGAGTTCTTGAAACGGATGCTGATAGAGCCGCGCGCGGCCACATTCAATAGCGCAGGGTCCGCAATCGTAGCGAGTGTCAGCGGACATCCGCTAGAGGTTAACAGGAGTGTGAATGCCGGCAAAGCACGACCGATCATCATGATCGATCCGAGCTACAAGCCTACATCGCTGCCTATCTCTACTCTATACGCACGCGGACTCACATTCGGGATCGTTGAAGTTGACCGGCTGCAACGTCTGTTCACTGACATGCATACCGCATCGATCCGCATGACAGGAGCATCTAGATAATGCCTCCTGTAGCACCTACCGTCACCGCTCCATACTCTGGCGCTACAGGTATCAATCCGATCCGGCCTGTCATCGTAGCGAAGTCGCCCTATCTGGATACCTCGCTGGGCTCGACAGCGATAGAAGCGAAAGCTGCGACAACAGACGAAGGTGGCGATTGGACCAATCCTGCGCACATGCGGACAGGGAACGGAACGCAGGCACAGATGGCCTCAGCTACCAGCGCCGGGAAGTGCCAGCGAATCACGTTCAATACGGTCAACTACAGTGCAACCGGCACGTATCGAGTGAAGCAGGCTGCCCTACAGATACCGGCGATGGGGGTGCCGAAGAATCCCCCTGACGATGCCGGCACCGATACGGTGAGGATTGTAGTGGTATGGAATGGAGCGGTAATAGGTTCTTACGAATGGATGGGGCAGGATAAGTATGTTGGTGGGACGACTGTCATTCCGGCGTCGAGCATCAAGCTGATCGATATCACGTCGATACTTGCGGCGGAAGCAGTGCTTGGGCGCAACTTCACCGTAGCGCAAGTGGAGGCGATGGGCACTAGCTTCGCTGTGCTGATTCAAACATACACAAGCATCGAAGGATTTTTAGCGACGTGGTACGTAGGCAAGGTGAGCCTGCAACTTACCTACTACACTACAAACGCTGGCGAGCAGGAATCGTACCAGATTCAAATCGCATCCGATTCAGGTTTCTCCTCCGTTCTATGGGATTCGACGCGATTACGGGAGCCAGTAGGAAACACAGCAATTGTGCCGGCTAGCGTGCTCACATACAATGCTACGCTCTATACGCGGGCGAAGGTCTATAGCCTATCTGGCACAGATAGCGGGTACGGGGCAGCAAGCACGTTCACGACGCTACCTAGTGGTGCCGCTAGGCTGCTAACAGAACCAGGCGTTCAAACTGCCGACCTATTCGAGTGGTATGTAGGCCGCGTGATCGATGCTGGGCGATGGTCGAAAACGGCGGGTAGAACGGCAGTCTATCAAGCGGCATTTACGCGGGCTGGCGAACCAGGCGTGAATTGGTGGCTGTCAGACGTTCAGGAGGAGGGTGTCAACAAGGGCTATATTCAGTACGAGACTGTAGCGGAAGTGGATGCGGGCAATTCGCGCATGTATTGGGATGAGGTGGCTGGGATCGTATACATGAGAACGTCAGACGCTAGGCATCCTGGAGCATTCACAGGGCGTGGTATCGCGCTTGTGCTAGCACTTCCATTATCACAACGCGCAATGCCGTGCGGTGCTGGAGATAAGTGGCGTGCTGAGCCAAGAGTGGTAGGTGACGTATCGCTTACTGAGATAATCGGAGAATTAGCTGAAGGAGTACGGTCTGCGCCTTCTGGAACGATCACGCTAAACAATGGCGACGGATTCTTTGATACGGCACTCGCAATTCGCCCATCCGCTATTGAAGATGGCTGGCTAAGCACGAATCGCAGATTGAGGGCACGCGCTGGAGGATCCACATCGGAAGGGATAATTCCGTACGCTGAGCACGTGAATCTATTGGATGGCATGGCGACGTGGGGTGCTCCGCTATGGGACCAAGATACGATGCAGCTACAGCTTCGCTCGCGTGATGCTCTTGGGTTAACCGGAAAGCTAGCAACGCAGAAGTTCCGTAAGAAGCAGTATCTGAGATTGCTTAGGGACAACTATGGGGTGACAATTCCTGAAATATTCGGCGTTGGTCATCTGCGTCGGCCAGCATACGTGGTGGATACCGGGAAACGGCATTTATTGCGGCCTGGTCTATCGGTGAACGCCGTTACTAAGGTGTACAAGAACGGTACTTTATTGAAGAACCCTTTGGAGTGGAAGTATTTCCCTCTGGTAAACCATATTGAGGTATACACCAGCGCCAAGAATCCGTGGGACCAGGACGCCAACTATACATGGGATGGCGATGGGCAGCTGTTCGAGGGGTCCGCCGTGATGACCCCAGGCAAGGCCGCGCGTGTTCTTCTAGGCAAGCTTGGGATCGCTACGGCAGATATTGTTACAGCCACGTATACATTGCTTGATGCATTGTGGATAGGGTACGGACTTCGCTGGTGCGTAGAAGAAGAGAAGCCAACGCTTGACGATCTCGCGATCGTGGAAGTGTCGGGAGACTTCCATAACGTTTTCCGTGGTGATGGCAAGGTGGAAGCTGTGTTAGAGCATCCGACCACTTCAGATGCAACTACGATATCGCTCTTCGATTTCGATCTATCGACTCGTCCAGTACTGAATCCTAGCTCTACCAGGCAAGGCCAAACGGTCAGCGTTCAGTATTGGGGCTACGAAAAGAAGAAGGTGCTCGCAGAAACTGAAGCTGAAGGTTTCGCGGTGAAACTCTACTACGGGATCGATGGGCAACGAAAAGTTATCACGTATCATGCTACCGAGGCCGGAGCATCGAAGGTGGCGGCGCTTGCTAATCTCTCAGCCCCGGATGAGGATCTAGAGATAGCTGGTGGCATGCGATTGTGGGCAGCGCCTATTGGCCGCATGGTCCTGCTCGATTTACCGCGTGCATTAGATCCTTCTGGGAAGTATGATAATGTTCTGTTCCAGGTTCGGGAACGGACGAAGGTAGGCGAGAAAGTTACGGCACGACTGCGACGTATCGGACAGATCGATAAGCTGGCTAGGCCGATGTAGGAGCAGACGCGGAAGTCCGCGCTTGCTGGAGTGATTGATGGTAGTAGAGCGGGCAGAGTTTGAGGCGTTGCGTGACTTCCTGCTGGCTCATATGCAGGATGCGAAAGCGCATCGGACGCAACGCGATACGTTCACTGCTGACGGGGTGCGTAGGCATTATCCGCTTACGCAAATGCCGATAGAATCAGGACTCGTTCAATGGCATGAAGGAGGAACGCTTCAAGCGGCGACGAACTATACGCTCTACGGGAGAGACTTGTACGTAACGAGGGCGCCAGAAAATGGAGTGATCTGCGAGGCGATCTACGAGTACGACGCTAGCGTCGAATCGTTTGGATTCGATGTATCGTCCATAGACGAGTTCTTGATGGCTGACATTGATGATGACGCAGAACTTGAAGCTGTAAGCCCTAACGCTGGACAGGCGGCTACGCTTCCATGGGTAGGAATCTGAGAGGTTGCCAATGGATATCCAATACCAGAAGTTCTCGTCAACCTTCAGGATCGCAGGACTTAGCTCGGTGCGAACGCTGGTGTATTTGTATAATCCTAGCGCAGCTGGCAAGCAAGTAGGATTTCCGCTTGAAGTCCATATCACGAATGAGGGCAACGTGGCGGAAGGAGTCTTCAGTACGAACCAGCAACTCGGCTTCGCTGTCCATCGCATATCGTTGGCTACTCTAGGTAGTCCGACAGTCACGGTTGGAGAGATACAGGAATGGGATAAAAACTGGGCAACCTCATCCATGGCCTGTTATTTCAATGTGACCGCTGGCGAGCCAACATGGCCAAATGATGATACCGCAGCATTTATTCGGCGCGGAGTGCCAAGCCTTTCAGGGTTTCATTGGGAATCTAAGGCTCCTGGCGAGTTTGCGCTTGGCACTGGCGTCAGCGCAGTATTTGCGGTAAGGCTAGTTACTACGCCAACGGCATTCAATTGCCTCATAGAAATGGTATGGGGCGAGTACAACCCGTAGGAGTTTCGGATGCCGACGCCATTCCGTGTCTACTCAGCAATATACCGAATCGCTGAAATTACGGCTGCGCCAAAAACGCTGGCATACATAACCACTCCTACGGCCGCCGCGACGGCGTTCATTTTGCGAGCCAAAGTCACTACGGAAAACAACAACACTAATCAGCAGCTTGCGTTTTCTCTATCGTCAATTACTACGCTTGGTACGCCTACAGCGACAACTGGGAATATATTGCTTCACTGCAATCAGGGAGCGGCAGCGCTATCCGTCGTAAAGTTCGACGTTACGGCTAGCGAACCGACTTATGAAGATGCTACGGGTGATGCGAAGGGAGCATTCGTGGCATCGGTTCCGAGCTTGCTAGGGTTTGATTATCATCCGTCCTTGCATGAGGTTGTTTTGCTGGGAGGAACGGTGGCTCCGGCTGCTAATTATGGCCTTCGCATCCTCGCGCCGGCCGCACCAGTGTCATTTGATTGCAGGATTCTACTGACGTGGGGAGAGCTGGGTGGGTAAGTGGTTGGCGATGATAGCAGTGCTGGTGCCGGCGCTGGCCCTAGGTCAGACGCGGCACACCGCACGCTATCACTATGGTTGCTCGCTTGACCAGATCCAGAGGCAGGCCACGACTCCTTACAATGAGTTTACCTGCCAGGAAGACATGCGCGTTGTTAGCGCCAATCCTGGCACATGTCGTCAAGGAGAAGAGATTTGGAATTCCACTACCAATATCCTGTACGTGTGCGAACCTGCTAACGCATGGCAGGCAGCTCCCGGTGCCGTGGGCAACACCGGGGCCACAGGAGCCGCTGGCGCGATCGGCAATACCGGGGCAACCGGGGCGGTCGGGGCTGCGGGAGACACCGGGGCTACTGGCGCCGCTGGTGCGATTGGCAACACCGGGGCCACGGGCGCCGCTGGTGCGGTTGGCAACACTGGGGCAACGGGAGCAGCCGGCGCCGCTGGGAACACAGGAGCTACGGGCGCAGTCGGCAATACCGGGGCGACGGGTGCTGTCGGCAACACTGGCGCGACTGGTGCGGTAGGGAACACGGGGGCGACAGGAGCGGTCGGATCGTTCGACCTCGAGGGCGTCCGCTTCGAGGAGCTGCTGGCCGATCCTGGAGCAACTACGGTCACGTCGCTCTACCTGACCCAGAGCGTCATCGGCCTCACGCCGATCTCGTCCGACGACGCCGACGGACCGTGGCACGCCTACGTCGCAAGCGCTATCGTGCCGACCGTAGGGTTCAATACCAACACGGCGGCACGCCCAGATTGGGGCTACAGCTCGGCGTGGCGTGTGCAGACCGGCTCGAGCATCGCAGCGATCCGTTTTTGGACCGGGCAATCCTCGGTCGTGCTCGGATCGGCGGATGACCCAACCGGAAACCTGGCAGCGTTCCGGTACTCGACCGGAGCTGGCGACACGAAGTGGATGTGCTGCGTAAACGATAATGCCGCAGGAGGTACCTGCACCGCCACCTCTGTTACGGTCGCGGCGAGCACGAGCTACACGCTCCGCATCGATTGTGACGGCGTGAATTGCAAGTGCTACGTCAACAAGGTCCTGGAGATCACACAGGCGGTCAACCTTCCGACCGCGACAGTCGCGACGCCGTGGTACTTTGTGCTGACCGCGACTCCGGCCGCGGTGAAGACGGCGAAGTGGGGGCGGCTGGCCCTCACTCACGAGTAGGAGGTAGTGCTAACCGCGGCTTCGGCCGCTCAACCAAAGAGGTGGAAAGAATGGCAAACTTTTTCGCATCGAAAACGATCTGGGGCACCGTGATCCTCGTCCTCGGGTGGATGTCCAATCCCGAGGTGCTGAATGTGCTGCCGCCGAAGGTCGCGGCGATCGTCAGTGGAATCGGGGCGCTCTTGGCGTCGATCGGGTTGCGCCACGCTATCGCGAAGAACGGCCAGGGCAAGTAGGCTCGACAGGCTGACCCATGATCGAGAGCGCCGAGCGGGAGCTGTTTGAGGCGTTCATTTCTCGACTGTGGGGAGAAGACGTGAAGTGGACCACGCGCGTGGACGGAGTGATCGAGCCGCGCGGGTGGGCGAAAGAGTGGTCAGCATGGCTCGCTCGCGCGGAGGTAGCGACACCTGTCACCTATCCTCCTGGGCCGCCGGTGAACAGATGACGCTCACCGCCGCTCTGGCTACCCTGCTCATCATGATGGCGGGAGGGCTCGGGATGTTCTTCTCGCTCGCCAGTGGGAATGGGCTCCGGGTTGGCGTCGCGATCTTCTTCTGGTCGCTCACTCTCGCGGCGTTCATGCGCCTCACGATCCCGCTCGGCCACCCCTACATGCTCGTGGCCCCGCTCGCGGTCGTGGATGCCGGGCTCGCTGTCCTCATCATCGTGGCGGCGCGCGACTGGCGGCGGAGGCCCCGGTGACGCCCTCGCCGTGGCTCGCGCTTGTCCTGTCGGCGGTCGGTGTCGGCAATTCGCTTCTCGCGCTCTACCTACTCCGCCGGGACAAGGGGCGCGAGGGCTTGCGGGCCGAGCTGGGCGAGATCAAGGAAGCGCTCGCGGAGACTGACCGCCGCTGCATCCGGCTCGAGGAGCGAGTCGGGCAGCTACGGGACGCGGACGTGGCGGCGGTCGCGAGAATCGAGAAGCTTGACGGCGGGATGGGTACGCGGCTGGACCTCATCCTCCGCGAGCTCCAGCGCATGGAGCCTCGCCCGTGATGACCCTTCGCTCGCCCGCCCTCGCTGACCAGGTACTGTCGCGCCTCCGCACCATCACCGGGTCCATCCCGACGGTAACGGCGGAGCAGCTCGCGTGGGAGCGGGCGAAAGCCTGCGAGCCGATCGCCGTCACGCGCGCCGGCATCCTTCAGGTGATCCACGCGGATGGCTCCGCGACGGTGGAGCGCGTCTTCGAGGGGTGCCGCCAGACCGGGCCGGGGCCGTGCGTGGTCCGGATGCGGGATCGACCTGGTGCCCATGGTGCGCCTCGCCCGGTGGTGAGCGTGGACGCCCCTGGCGCCGAGGTCGTAAGCGCCGATGCTCCCGGAGGGTGGATTGCGCACGAGGTGACCTTCCCAAATGGCACGCCGAAGGAGTTCTCGATCCTCGTGCGGCGCGAGATCCCCGGGGCCTACAGCCTGGAGCCGACCGAGGCGCGCGAGGGGTGGCTCGACTACCGCACGATCTGGGCGGCGGAGGCGCTCTCGATCGAGGTGCGGATGCCGGCGGGGCCGCGATGGGTGGACTTTGCCGGTTGGTCGGTGTGGCTCGGGACGCGCTGGGATGAGCCCGGGCAGGCGGTACCTGGCGCGGTCGCGGCGGCATGCCGGAAGGCCGCGTGGTCAAGCGGCGCGGACTGGAGTAGGATCCAGATCGACGGGGCCACCCCTGGGTTCTGCTGGCGGCTCCGCTGGGTCATGGACAGGATGGGGGATGGCGCGTGACCGGCGAGGACCTCACCGCGCAAGGCGCCGCCACGACGCTGGTCATGGCCGTGGTCCAGGGGATCAAGCTGGCGATCCGGCGCCGTCCCGGCGCCGACGCCGCGGCCGACGAGGAGCGGGAGCGCACCCTGCTCCGGCTGGCCGCGATCGGATGCGGGCTCCTCGCAGCGCTCCCGCTTTACTGGGGATCGCCGCCGGTGGTCCTGATCGGAGCCGGGGTCCAGCTCGGGGTCTCGGCCCTCGGCGCGTTCGCCGCCGCTTCGATGGCGCGACGTGGCCCGGGCGAGCCCAAAGAGGGGCCAGGCGCGGCCACGTTCGGGGCGACGCTGCCCCCTCTCGGGGAGGGCCAGTGCGATGCCGTGGACGGACTCCGGAGGTGCCGGCGTTACCGTGGGCACGAGGTGTTGCCCGACGGAGACCACGACTTCGGGGCGGCGCCGTGACGCTCGACCAGATCCGCGCCGAGCGCGTGCGGTTCTCGGCTGCCCGGGCGGCCGAAGGGGTGCCGGTGATCTGGGATGAGTGGGTTGACCGGGCCGGGTCGGTTCGCGAGCCGGAACCGCGGGGGTCGAGCGCTCGCGAGGCGTGGGCGGCGTGGCTCGAGCGCGCGGCGCTGGAAGCTAGAGGGCAGCGGTAAGTTGTTGACGGCGCAGGCGCAGACTCTTGGCGTGGCCGATCTGAGGTTATATTATAACCCATGAAAGAACAACAGCCGCGCAGAACCTAGAGAGGAGCGCCCGTGAGCGTCAAAGATCTTCAGCGAGCGCGGAAGTCCGCGTCTGCTACTCATCTTGATCTAGTAATGAGTCTGGAATGTTCGCCATGGCGGAGCCAGTGATTGGGTAGCCGCGGTCCAACAGAGCCTCGCGGTCTGCGAGGTAGAGCATGGTCATGAGCTGATGGGCATCCATTTGTCCGTCAGCGAGCCGGAGCAGAAACGCGGCCGCCTGAGCAGCCTTGCGCTCGTTGAAGACGAAGCGAATCATGCGCGCCTGTCCTTCCTCTTGGCCGTGGCCCGTCGGCGCTTCATCTCGATAGAGCGTTGCTCTGGCGTAACATCACGCCACGCGGCAAGTCCGCCACGCCTTCCTAGCTTCACCGCCGACTGATCCTTCTCCCTCTTCACAGCATCGATAGTATCACAGAGCAGTCTTGTTGACAAAGCGGTCTTTGATGTGCAAGGATGAGAGGCATGACGGTGAATGAATGTATCGCTCTGGCGAGAGCATGCGCAGGCAAGGGCAAGTATCGGATGGGCGGTGGGGCGAACCATCCTGAATCTCCGGTACCATGGGGCGAGGATGGCACTGTAGACTGCTCAGGGTTCTGTTGCTGGGCAGTAGGGCTAGCCAAGTATCAGCCTAAGCTGGTTTGGCTCAAGCGGATCACTGGTGGCTGGTTTTCGACTAATGGCATCTGGTGGGATGCCGTGATGGAGTCTACTGGCCACTTCTCAAGAATCAACAAGCCGAGGCCAGGATGTATCGTCGTATACCCATCAAGCAATCTTGCGAAGACGGCTCCCGATGACTTTAAGTCTGCGGTATCCGACTGTCCGAAGGTAGGGCACGTTGGGCTTGTCACCGTTACGCCACCTGGCTTGCTAGATGTTAACGGGCGCGAATCGATCAGGGTAATCCATGCCTCTTCGCTGAACCAGAAGATGGCGGGGTATGCTATCCGCGAAACAGGAATAGGCATGTTCGAGAAGCGAGCGGCCATATGGGCATGGCCATCGACGCTGGAGAGCTAACCGATGACGTTGACAGCGGAACGGGAGAGGCGCCAGCAGCCGCGGATTCCCGCGTCCGCTCAATGACTAGAGCGAGTTTAAACACAACTGCCCTTGCGCGCGCTTGCTGAATGCGTGAGCGCTATGGTAGGGTCTGAATGGAGGGTGCGCAGATGAAGAAGCTTCTATGCACGCTTGCCATTGTGTCGGCAGGGTGTAGCTTCAAGGTGCGAGATATCGATGGAACGTTCCTGAAGCGTTCCGAGAATGACGTACAGGTTGAGGTGGCGCGCATCCAGGCTCCTGGCACAGCGCCTACTCCTGTAGTGGCGCCAGCGGGATTCCAAGCACCTACATCAACGCCTGCCGTTACGTGGGTGGCGTATGAGCCAGCGCCGGAGCGAGGGATAGAGGCACGGCGGTATCTGGTGCAGGGTGGAGGAGAGGAACCTCGCTTGGCTCATACCCAAGAGGCCGCGGGTTCGAATCCCGCCCCTGCTACCAACATGCGAGAGGCCGAGCCTAGCCGGGAGACAATTGCGCGCGGGGGTGCTGTAGCTGATGGCAGGGCTGTAACCGGCCCCGGTTCGGCGGCTGGACTGTGGTCTTCGGCCTCCACGGCTCTGCTCTACTGCCGAAACCGCGAGCCCGCGGAAGCCTATCACGTCGCCGGATGCCGCTGGGTCGCGAGCGATGCGTGTTGCGGGCTCACTCTCGAGGTTGCGGCCGAGGGGCGACGGCCGTGCCGCACGTGTCGCCCGCTCGCTTCCGGTGTCCGGCCACAAGCCAATGAGCCACAGCTTCGCTAGGGAGGATAGGACAATGACAAGAGACGAGTGGAAGCAAATGTACAGCAAGCCGCCGAGCGTATGGCCGTCGGTTGCGGTGACCCTAGCTCTGATCAGTTCCTTGGTAGCTTGTAAGCTGGTGTTCCCAGGCGGTGGCACTCAGAATCAGACCGTGATTATCAACGTAAGCGGTAGCGGCTCTGACCCATCAGGGAATGCCGACACGTGCAAGGTGGCCGGTGGATTCCAGCCTACGGTGGCTACCGTACCGCCTGCGGATACTGGCGTGACGGTGTTGCTTGGCAATGGGTTCGAGGACGGTGGGTATGTGTACGATGCCGTCGGCTTGATCGGAGTTGTACCGGCTGGCGGTGGATTCGTGTCGCTTCCGGCAGGCGACTATGTGCTGAGGCTTGTCACGATTGGCGGCAAGTGCTCGACCACTCCGAAGCCGGTGAGCGTGTCGTGAAACTCTGCGTAGCGTTGGCGGTGGATGAAAAGGTGCGGGAGGACGAATGGGGCTAGGGCGCTTCATCGGAGGTCTCGCACGCACAGCGGTGGACGTGGCTCTTCTCCCGATCGATGTGGCGGTTGACGTAGCGACGAGCGGGATAAGTACCGTCTTCCGCAAGAAACAGGAGCCGTTCACGTGGTCTAGGCTGAAGGCAATCCGCAAGGATCTGGACTCTCTGCCAGAGAAGATCGAGGAGTAGGATGGAGGCGCTGAAATGGGAACATTGTTGGTTGTGGCGTACGGCATTGGCGTATCGTTGGCGAGTGTAATCATCCTCGGATTTGCGATGGTCGGCATGATGCGCACCGTTCACAGTCTACTGAAGCACAAGACAGGAGGAGATACCGGCGGAATCGGTGTCTGGTTCCCGCACACTGCGCTCCTTGTCATCATGCTCACGCCGATGGCCGTTGCTGGCAGGGAGCCACCGAGTGCGGTTAGCTTGCAGCTAGGCGCTGGTGCGTCGCTTAGCGAAACGGACGCAGTAGTGCCTGTGGCTAGAGCTACGATCGATGCGCCTGTGTACGTGGGCGATAAATCTCCGTTGCGGGTGCACGTGTCGCTCATGCTCCATGGGCAACCTGGTGCGACGGTCAACCCGTCAGATGTCCGCACGTTCCGAGCCGTCGAATTAGAGATTCAAGCAGAGCATACGGTAGGGATCGGACCGAAGGCCCGTACCTATATCATGGGACTCGCGGGAGGCTCTACGCGCCGGGATGCTCAGGGTGTGAAGCCGCGCGAGCGATTCCCGGTATGGGCAGGTGCGGGAGTAGCGGTTGAGCGTCGAGTGGGGAATGAGTTACCTGACCGGCGCTTGACATTCGCGCTAGGATACTCGCAGGTATGCCATGAGAAGGATTTCGGCGTGCCACGTGATATCCTTGTCGGTGGTCACGTGCATATGTTCGATGCTCTAGGTGCCAAGTTCAACATCCTTGGCGATGTGCAGCGCCCACTCTATGGGAGCGGGCGATCGGTGTTCAGAATTGCAACGCTCGTATCTCGCTAGTACAATCGAGGAGCAAAGAAGGAGGCAACTATGGCAAGGAATGCGCTCTCGCAGCGCGAGGTGGCAGATGCAACAGCGGCTCTAGCGGCATTAGCTGAGGCCGAGTCAAGGGTGGGGGCAGCTACCACGATCCTTCAGCGCTATGTCACCGATGGCGTGAAGAAGGTTCAAGCGCTCGAGGCGAAGCTGGTAGCGGTGAGAGCAAGCGTGGAGAAGGAGACAGCCGCGAGCAAGAGTGCCTGGGAGAAGAAGGTCCAAGCAGCCAAGAAGCAGGCGGCGAAGGAAATCCACGCGCTTCAGGCTGCGCACCGAGCAGCTGATGATATCCGTATCCAGAAGATGGCAGCACTCGGTTAGGAGGAGAGAATGGCAAAGGACATGATGACGCCTTCAACGGCGTTGAACGATTTGGAGAACGTCAAGGGGCTTGTGCTCACGGCCGCTGTGGCTGCGCTGAGGCCACTGGTGCCGGACCTCGACGACAAGGCCGCAGTGTTGGAAGCCGAGATTCAGGCAATCGAGAATGAAGGCATGGCAACGATGCGAGCACTCGAGGCTGATGCGACAGCAGAGTTGGCGGACATCGAGCACGGATTCAATGCCGACAGAGCACTCCTTGAAGAGAAGCTTGCCACTGTCCATGGCAAGATCAAGATGGCGCAGGGAATCTCTACCAAGGGCAATGAGATCATTGCGAAGGTGACCAAGGAATGAGTGTTGCGGCAAAGGTCAAGGCTCTAGAGGAGGAAGTTGCGCGACTCAAGGCGCGAGTGGCTTGGCTTGAGGCAAGGCCAACGTTAGTGCCGTACTGTCCAATTCCTGTTTTCCCTGTAGTGCCAACGTATCCGGCATATCCGCACATCACATGGGGCTCAGCGAATATCGAGCCAGGAACAATACTAGCGCTCTATTCCTGACATGACACGGCTGAGGTTTCATCGTGAGTTCGCTCAGGATGAAAGCCAAGACCCAGATAAGGGCCGCGCCGGTCGTGGCCTAGTGCCGGCTTCGCACCCCGGCCAAAGTCTCGCCACCGGCCCCCATCCGGTGTGCAGGCTTACTCCCACCCCACTACCGGCGCGCGCCCACCTTTCCTACTCTTCCGATCCAGCTACCACATCGGCGTTGAATCCGAGTGGATGATTCATAGCCATGTATTGGCTCATGCCTCCTAGAACAAGAGCCGACTCGCAGATTAAACCTCTAGTTCTTACCGGACATGGAACAGGTAGAGCCTGGATCTGATGCTGGCAGCTATCCTGGATTGGGCATGTAGGAATCTGTTCCGGCGATACCGCAGGGAGATGTTCTACTCCAGTCGCAACGGTGCAGGAGAGGACAGGATCCCAAAAGTTACATCGAGTACATGCTGTAGCCCGCATTACGCTCCCGTCATATTCCTGTGGGCAGAGGATAGGGAGTTTCCTCCGTCTGCTTTCGTGATGTGCTATCATTGGCATGCTTCTTCTTTTTTACCTCCTCATCTTTTTGGCCTCTGCTTGCGTCGATTGTCGTCTCGCGGCCGGGGCCACTTTTTTTGGAGCAGACGCGGAGTTCCGCGCTTGCTCAATGAAGCGGACTTCCCTGGTTAGCCATTCGAGTACGCGAGCCTGGAATGGAAACCAGTCAACGTATGGCATTGAGTAGTGACCATCGTGCCAATCGTCCCAATACGGATCTTCGATATCCGGTTCGGTCGTGCATGTAATCTCTAGGCCGGATCGAGTCGCACGCCAGCCATAGCGGTCCTTCTCCACTTCCACTACTCTGAGTGAGCATTCTTCACCGCAGATCGGGCAGTGTAGATCGGTCGGGAGAGTGATCGGCCGTGACTGGTCGAGCATGATCGGTAGGCGTGTCATGTGCTCTTCTTCTGCTTAGGTGCTGCCACATAGAGCCCGCGCTCCTTGCGGACAATCAGTCCAGCCAGTGCGGCTTTGCGGAGCCGTTCCCCAGCAACGTGCTTCTTTACTCCAAGACGCTCAGCCAAGCTAATAGGAGTGGCATGGCCCATGGCCCGCACGATATCGGCGGCAGCCTTCACGACGCTTCCGGTCCGCTCCCAGCGTACCTGCACGGCATGCCGAGCTGATGCGCTTCGCTGCTCAGGCGTGGTGTTGCGGAATCGTGCCTCCCGCCCAAGTCTCCGAAACTCTTCTAAGGTCATATCAGCCATGATAGATAAGTCTCCTATGCCGTCCATTATAGTACGTTGAAGGGAGAATAGCAAGCACTTGACTCTCTACCGGGACGGTGGTATAGTAACGCATCATGAGGAAGAAGATGCTGGCCAAATACGCCGACGAGAGAATCGGACCAGGCGCGGTTGTCATCCGTGATGTTGGACATAGCGAAGGATTGATGACAGTAACCAACGATGCGCGGAAAGCATCCTGAAGCACGATGACAAGTTTGGCCCCGTGTTCGCGGAGGAGGCGGCGTTGCTTGCGCATGCGCTAGACCTCGGATTGCCGCAAGCTCATGCAATGCTCAAGGAGGCGCTGAATGGCAACGGTGCGTAAGCAACAGTCAGCCAGGTCGGTATCGGATGGCATGGACTTTTGCCAAACGCGAATCGCGCCCGGTGGGCTAATGAGGTGTTGCCTCGACACGATTGACACCTTGGAAGTGAAGAAATACGAAGATGAAATCGTGATCGACTGCAAGTACGAAGTTCCTGGTAATGAGAAGATCGTTCTGAGGCAAGGCATCTGGCAGTTTAATCAGAAGGAGTAAGAACATGAGTCGGAACACGGTGCGAGAGCAGAGACGATCAATTAGGGCAATGGCGTCAGGCGCCGACTTGGAGACCGCCGAGTACATGGCGTCGCGGCGGCCAACGGAGAGATCCTGCTTGAAGAAGCGATACGAGAGCAATAATGATACGGAGAAGGCGCGCAATCGAGTGATCGCG
>ERZ1292623.2354-Hain-H51-01um-R1-2354-length-17035-cov-12_pt1 | contig 17035 bp, 36 predicted proteins | sample MGYA00564398_ERZ1292623 | MGnify/ENA primary metagenome ERZ1292623 (study PRJEB36523, sample SAMEA6512633) | groundwater metagenome | collected 2019-01-07 | study: AquaDiva: Metagenomics assemblies of 32 groundwater samples | reverse complement strand
TCATCACTCTTACCGGCTTTATGGAGATCATACGCTAATAAACCATATTCACAGTTTGATATACCTGTAGCTGGGCTGTCTTCATTATACGACCAAATAGATGTCCCCTTCTTGTTTTTACTTCCATTAATACATGCCTCTATTATTGCAACAATTTGGTCAAGATCAAACTTAATAATGGCAGTTTCTATCCCATTACATAAATCACCGCTATCCATAAAATGGGGATGTAAATCACCATATCCCTCTTTATATTTTTCATATATCTCATTTACCCCAACCCCAAGTATATTTGGCAAAATAACAATTTTCCAATGATCTATAACTGGAAATTTACTTATAGTTATTATCATACCCAAATAACCTTTTGGAATATATAATTTATATGACTCCTCATCATCTATTTCCTTACCTACCATTATGCCACCATTAAATGGGGCAGCAATCAATAATTTTAAAAATCCAGTATCTTTATTTTCCTCCAAAAAAGTAGCTCTCCATCCATTGTCAGTCAAGTATTCAATTCCAGAACCCAATATCTTAAGAACAGCCTCTTTTCCTGTATTCTTCAATACTTTAGCTTCAATCTCTTTTTTTGCTTCCTGCTCTATTTTCTCGATTTTTGTTAAAGGTGTTAGTGTATAAATTATCCCTTCCTGAACAAAAAACTTGCCACTATTTAATTCATCTAGTACCATCCTATTCCTCTTCCAATTCAATAGCTACATTAACTATCTCTTTTAAATTAACAGCATAACCAACACAAACAATTTTATGATTCATATGACGTCGCAATTCTCCAAAATTACCAACACTCATTTTTCACCTCAAAAATAGTCAATACTTATCTTTTTTCCCATAGAAACATACATCAATTCTTGGTATTCTCTTCCTTCATTTAAATGCTGAAGAAACTGGTGGACTCTCAATGCTCCAATTACTGTTGCTGTAGTCACTAAAGATGGAATAAGCTCTCCTGTGCATGTTGTTTTCTGTTCTATTTGAATTTCCTTTTCCAAGTTTGGATAGAATTTAGTAATCGGTTTCTTTCCTTTTATATACATCTGATTGGTGCCAACTGTTGGAGTGCTCAGTCCACCATCTAATATAATCACCTTATTATTAATTCTCTTTTGATAGTTAACAAATACCTTTCTTGCAGTAAAATTATCAACACCGCTGAAAATGTAATCAAGATCTTTTGGCAGTTGATTTTCACTCACTATCTTAATATTTTCTCCAAAGATAGTTATCTCAGAATTTATCTTTTTTAATTGATCCTCTATAACCTTAACTTTAGGTTTTCCAAGATCCTCTTCTGTAAACCTTTGGCCAGCAATATTATGCTTTTCTACAATATCGTAATCAAATAAATAAATAGTTCCAACCCCAATCCTAGCTAAAAGGTCTGCGATTGTGCTACCAACTGCACCCACTCCACATACTAGCACTTTGGTATTTTTTAGTTTATTTTGGTCTATAACAGATTCCTGTCTTGAATATCTTGAATCCATCTTTTAGTTACCTCTTTCAGATTATCCCAAATAGCTTGGATAATCCTCCCCATATCCTCCACCATGAAATGCATCAGCTTGCTCTTCTATAGTCATTGGTTTATTCAACTCAGTTTGAACTTTTGGATTTTTCCCATTTTCCTGAAACTTGTGGTGAATTTGGAATATTCTATTTTTTATCTTTTTGTATCTATTCTTGCTTTCACACTTCAATTCACAAGACACACTATCCCCTAAAAAGCTTGTACACCTTCTATCATGCAAATACCCCAATCCGGTTTCAAGTTCGTCAAGAAAATTTGTTGTATCTTCATCACTCCCCTTGCAACTTACGAGTAATATCTTCTCAGTATCATTGTAGTCAGCCACTTCCAATTCAACATTTCCGCCTTTTGTGATTTCATTGATTTTTGGTATATCCAATATTCTCTGATAAGATGGATACCTGCCATAAAGTTCCCTATCTTCAACCTGAATATTTCCCACCACATCATCAACTTTGATTACTGGTCTGATTGCTCTATTTAGGATATCCTCATTGATTGTATATTCATCTGTAAGCATACTCTTAATTTTATGAGTGATCTCTTTTGTGTATGTATCAGGAACTATTATGCATTCACATTCTTCATGAGTGAATATCTGTTTGCTTTCCCCCTTTCCTATCTTCATTCTGACTCTGGCTTTGTAGGAATTATCTTTATTTGACCAAACAATATCTATAAATGGTAATCCCTCATTTAGATTAAAGCAGGAGTTGTTTTCCAAGTCCTCATCATCCCCACCAGAAAAAAAGCAACTCATGCTATTATGGCTATGGATAGTTCCAACTACTATCTGTGATTTATTGCCGACTATACAATCCTCAAAATGTTTTTGGTATGGAGCCAGCATTCCTTCTTTTGGGACAATTATTGATGCTCCAGTCACTTTTTGCTTTGGAATTATTACATCTTCACATAACCAAGGGTTGTCTTTCGATGCCACCAATATTCCATAAAATTCCTTATCCTCCTTATACTTGTCAAACAATACCCTATCTATTTCGTTCATAATGCCGTTTATCTTTTGGCTTATTCTTATTGTTAACTTTTTTTCCTCTGACATAATCATACCTCCTACTTGTTTTTATTAAAATAATTCTATCTTTTAAAATATATATTTCTTCATTTCCATTAACCAACATTATACTATTTTCATATACCTCTCTAAGTATCCCACCATCATCCATTAAGTCTCCATTTTCTTGTTCCCATTCAATATCTACCTTTCTGTTTAACAACCTTCTAAACACTAAGCCATCAAATTTTTGAGTCATCTCCATCCTCCTTTTTTTCTTCTGGTTCCTCTTTCAATGTCCACAAACTATCCTCTAAATATTTGATATCAGAATCACATATTTTATTATGTATATCTGCTATGTAACTCCCTTCGGCGCCTTTTAAAGTATCCGCTATCCTCTTCATAACTTCCTCAAATGTCAGCAATGTTTTTGGCATATGTTTCCTCCACGACCGCTAAACTTTCAATTTGTTTATTTTTCATCAAAGTTGTTCCTTACGGAATTAATAAGTGGGTTAAAATTGTTTACTTTACAATTAACTCCTACTTTTCTCAATTTTTTGATTAGGTTCTCCATAGTATGTGGTTCATTATATCTAAATTTTATCAATTTTATACCATTGTTTTTACAGATCTTTTCTTTCAATCTGTCCCTGTATTGAATATTTTTTAGATTATCATACTTAAATATCTTACTTTTTTTATAGTGCTGAATACCTTGCCTTTCAATAGCCACATTCACATCAATATCTAATATATCGAGTTCCATCTTCCTTCCAGTTTTTGGGTTGGTTAACCATTCTGGATAAACTCCCATTTCTACTTCATTTTTTGGAAAGATGGTTTTATATAAAAAATACAATTTTTTTTGATTGAGATTTTTGAATTGTCTATTCTCATCGGTTGTTGGCAATCCCAACTTTTTTCTCTTTTTATCCTCACTAATTTTCCATCTTTTGTAATATTTTTTATTGATTATTTTCCTTTTTGTTGTAGAGAGTTTAGCCCATCTTAACCTTCTTTTAGAATTTCTCTGTTTTTTAACTTTATTCCACCACTCTTTTTTCTTATATAATAAATAATCTCTATTCAATTTTCTATATTTCACGCTATAATTCTTTATATAATCTTGATTATTAGCTCTCCAATTAGCTAAATATTCCTTCATATATTTTTTTCTTTCAGGTCTTTGATTAAATTCTTTCCAATTAAATACCATTCTCTAAGTATACTCTAACCTTTTTACCAGGCTTAAAAATATCTCTATATTCTTTTGGTACTTCAATAATAACTCGTTCTCCGCTAAATTTTGAAATAGTTTTTCTAAAATATATAGTTTTTTTCATAGTTATCTGCTAATCCCAGATTTATGGAGTGTGCTAACAAATTGTTAACACAACTCCTATATAAACCTTTTGATTTTCATTGATTTCTATATTGAAAAGAAATCAACAACTTACAGCTTTTGCTTCAGGAAGGCTTATAAAATTTTCATAAGCTACTTTTCCAGCAAGAGCTGTAATTTCTATCCTCTGGGTTCCTTCTGGGATGCTTGTCTCTATATCTTTGACCAATTGGTCGTCTGCGTACATCTCTACATTTCCAGGAACTTCTGAATCATTAAGTGCTTCCAATATTCCCGGTAGTTCTCCATATTTCTTTCCTTCTACATCTATATCTACTGACTTTGTCCCAAATTTCACTGGAACTATTTTACTCATTTGTTTACCTCCTTAGTCATTTTCTATCTAAATCAACATGAAATTCATCATCAAACATTATCCTCCCTGCAACGTCCCTGAATCTTCCATGATCAAATTTCCATTTCCAATGATTCCCTTCTTCACCAATCATATGAATAAATCCGTCTTCCATATATTGTGCTATGATTGGAAGCCATAATTCCTGATCTCCTAGTTTTTCTGAAATATAATCCACTATCATATAAAATTTACCAGATTTGATTATTTCAAAATCCATCTCTCTAAATATATCTTTTATATTATCTGAGGACGGAATCTCAATTTTATAATAATCAGAAGCTGTTTCATTGTACTCTTTAATTGCCTTGATTATTTTGGTAGCATTCTCAACTTTAAATTTTGCAGTAGATCTTTCAAAAGTTACATAATATCCCATAAATTCACCTCTTATTTTTACAATATAAAAAATAATTCAGTTTCTAATCTGTTGCAACCAAAAAATCTTCTGTCTTTTTGTCTCCAATAAAATGTTTATAAAGTAAATTATAGTTGGATAATACTCCAATATCACCATAAGCCATCATATTCATTCTTCCACTTTGTCTTACTCTTTCATAAGCTTCAAATCTTTGTTTGGATATTCTTTCCATTCCCATTTTGGCCTCCATAAAATTTATTTAATTCTAATCCCACCAAAGCATAACAACATCATCTTTTACCGGAGATGAGCCTAACCTTTTTTCTGTATCTTCCTCATTTAATATCTGCCTGTCGTCTACACCCCATTTCCTAGTCATCTTTATAAATTCTTTCAGATTTTTCTTTTTAACAAGAATGTACATAGTATCAACATTCCAATAATTCTCCGGCATATCTCTTAAAGGTATCAAATCGGAATTTGGACACTCAACTTTTGGTGGTATGTGGTGTCTAAATTCACATCCCACATCTCTTATCATTAAACACCCATCCCATATTTCTCTATTTTTTATCAAATCTTTGACTACATATTCTCCATTAAAACTATTAAAAGTAGCTCTCTTCATCAATTCTAGATGTATAGCTTGAATCTCATTAATCTTGTGTTTTTTATAAAATTTCATATCTATCATAGTTATACCCCAATTATATTAGAAACATCTTTTGTGGTATATAATCCATTTTACAGAGTTTTGTCTTGTTTCTTCTTCAATGTTATCTCTATTATTGACACTCTTACATCCTTTCCTTCTGTATTTTTGAACCCCTCTGAATCTATCTTTATTCCTCCTACTTCCACTTTTCCGTCCAAAAATCTTTTCGCTGCTACTTCTGCCACATCTACAGCCCTGCTTATAAATTTTCCACGGGCTTTTATAATTACCTCACTTAAATTTTTGGCGGTAAACTGCATCACTACACCAGTCACATAATTCATAAATGGCTTTCCACCTATGAAGACGCTGTTTTCATTTGTCATTTTTCTTCCTCCATCTCTTGTTGTATCTTTTCAACTCCTCGCCTATACTCCTCAATAGTTATCACATCACTCAACAAATTGTCATTTAGTAACTTAAGTTTACTATAGCTTTCAAAATTGCCCGGATTTTCAACAACTTTTTTACTTTCTTTATAAAAATTGCCATTTTCATCAAAATGAGAATCGTGCCATTTTTCAAATTCTTCTTCTTCGAGATACTGGATTTCCGTTGAATCACACTTAACACACTTTTCTATATGCATATCTCCAGCATCACTATTACTAGATTCTCTATCAAAATAATCTATAATTTCATCATTACCATTAACAATTATACCTTCGGTTCCATATTCTGTATATTCTTGATATCCTTTAAATCTATCAATATTCCCACAATTACTACACTGCCAAGGCATTTTATCACCTCATTACCGTTTTCCCCATTATAGCCTGAATATATGTTTTTGTTAATTGCAGTGGAAACATTTTCATATCATTAAATACAAATGAATTTGGATAAGCTTTTAATACAAAATTATTAGCACTAGGATCTATAGATATACCCATAATATGAACACCGCTTTCTAAGGCTTCCCTTACAGCAAGTTTTGTATCTTCCTCACCAAATTCTCCAGAATAGTCATCTTTATCTGAGGGGTGGCTTGGCAATCCGTCAGAAATAACAATTAACAATTTTTTGCCTCTTTGCTGTTGCAATATTTTTGTTGCATGCCTCACAGAAGACCCGTCACGATTGTGGCAATTATCCTCTTCATCACTTGGAAAAAATACCTTATTGATCAAAGTATAATCTATATGGGAATCTTCGAAGTCTTTCATTAGTATATCACATATCTGAAATTTATAACCAGTTGCGCTAAATCCCCGCAAACTATAGTTTACATTCAATGTTTCCAATGTTTTCCCCAATGTAACTAATGCTTGTTTGGCATGTTGGACTTTCGCAAAACCCTTTACATGACCACCCATACTCCCCGAAAAGTCAACCAATACCAATACTGAATGCTTTTCAATTAAATTCCTCCTTATTTTCATAACCTTTGGATCTACAATCTGGCCATATCTTGCTATTTGCCTTTTTACTGCTTTCATATCAACATAGCCATACATCCTGTCCTTTAATACAACCGACTTAAGCTTTAATTCCCTTTTTAATGCTGATGCAATATCATACCCCATTGCCAACGCCGATCTAATATTTGGTATCAAATAACTACCTTCACCGGCATATCTATCAGAAAATCTAGTTACTTTCACCTTTGGAAGGTTTTTATCAACTTTAGTTCCAGGAGGCATCTTAAAGAGCCCAGGAATTGGTGGGAGATTTTCTTTCGATGGTTTTGAGCGTTCCTCCCCATCCTTTATCATTACATCTTTTCCGACACCATTCTTCTTTTTCTCTTCTTCTTTTAATGCTTCTTCAATAATCTCTTTAGTTAATGAACTTCCTTTACTTTCATTCTCTTCATCTACCTCTTCAAAAAAGTGAAGATATGTTTTTGGAAGGACTTTAATTTTAATATTAGCTTCAAGCCCCGATGTCTTTTTTGATATTTCATCAGCTATCTTTGTCTGATCTTCTATAGCAGGATGATATCTCTTTTCAACAAGATCTTTAATCATATCGTCTAATTTTTTAGACAATTCTTCAGTATACTTTAACTCTTTTTTATTCTCTTTCTCTCTTTCAATTTCTCGTTTTGCAAATTCTTCTGTTATTTCTATATGATTTTTTATTATATCCCGTACATCCTCATCTTTGCTGTTTGGTAATTTTGTTTTTTCCAACGTCTCTAAAAATTTGGTGAAATCCTTAATCTTTTCATTTGATTTTGATAATCTATCTTTAATATCAGCAATTACTTTCCATTGCCTTGCCTCTTCTTCAACAAATTGTTTATGCTCATTTTTTATTTCTTCAGCCTTTTGTTTGGCTGCGGTCAATTTTTCAAATAGAGGTCCAACCCTTTCATCTTTCCATTTTTTGATGGTTTCACTTATCTTTAATCCAGTCTTAATGGAATTTTTCCAATTTTCATCCCAGAATTTGCTCTTTTTAATTATATCCTTTATTTTTGTTGATACCTCTTTTATTGATTCATCTATGCCTATTGGAATTTCAAACCTGTTCTCAGCTAATAAATAAGTGGCAGCTCTTGGATCTTTAATAATATATTCAGGATTTTCATCAATAAATTCACTAAGTTTTTCTATGTGGAGATTAATCAACCTATTCCTCATTTGGGGGTATCTGACAGACATAAGGCTTTCAGTTCTTATATCTTCTAATCTATTCATAATTAACCTAAAATCATCAAAATTCCCGTACCTTTTTTTATCCCAGTCACTAAAAATACTTTTAAGGCTTCCAGACAACCATATATGCCCAAGCTCTTGGAGGCCTTCTGACTTACTTCTATTAAATCCTTTTTCCTTGTCCAAAGAAATAGATTTTGATGGTATATCAGAACTTGGCAATTCTTCATCTTCATTTTGAGTCTTAGCAACCAAATTAACTTTTACATCATGAAGACCAGCTATAACATTATACAAATATTCCAGCCTTTCTTTATCTATGTCTTTGTCAATTTTTGATTTTTTCATTCTTTTTCCCTAAAATAATCATTTAGGTATCAATCTTAATCTATTGGGTGGCATCCAACCTTTTTCAGCTCCGAACATCACACGGATTCCATCTGGGGTCATTTCTGAAGGTGTTGTTTTAACTATTTTAACAACTTTTTGTACTACTGTTCCCTCATTAGCTGTTGTGAATTCGACAGAATCCCCAACTCTACATTCCTTGTTATCACCAAGAATTACAAGATCTATTGGTGTCCCTCTTTTTAATATAATTCTTTCTTCTGGTTTTTCAAATGATGTTTTTACTATTTCTCTTATCTTAGCTTTTTCCAGTTCTTCATATTTTAATAATGGTATTATTGTGTGTTCTGCCGCCTTTTCAGGAACAAGACCATTCCTAACCATGGCAGCCCATCTCAAGAGAATACGAGTAGATATATCGGGCAGATTTTCGCTTACGTCTCTATTCCTAAATTGGTTTGCTATATCAACAATTTTATAGGCTATTTCCCTGTCAATCCCTTTATCTTCTATTGTTGTTCTTTCCACTAGCAAATCCGTCTCCTTTTCCTGAGACAAATACTTAAGATCAAACCAAGCATCTACCCTATTCCTGATAGCATCATTTGGCATGGTTGTTCCTTTGTATCCCCAATTCATTGTTAGAAATAATCTAAACTCGTTATGGGCTTTTATGAGCTCATTCTCATGTTCATCAAGTTGGATGCTTCTCCTATGGTCCATAACACTATAAAACACAGATGCCAATTCTTCGTTCATAAAATTAGCCTCTTCTATTACTATCCAATCCCCATTTAACATAGCATCTACAAGTACTCCATTTACCCATTTAAATTCCAATTTTTTATCTCCACCATTATACATTGGAACTAATCTGCCTTTAATCTCTTCAACTTCAGTATCTACTGTCATATTCAAGATAGAAAGTTTCTTCTTATACTGCTTTGCTAATTCCTGAACTAAGTACGTTTTTCCGCATCCAGTCGGTCCACGAAATGCTGTATTAAATCCCAGTTCTATTGCCTTATTAACCTCAGGCAATATACTATCTTCATCTACAAATCCATTCTGTATGTTACTATCTAATTTCAAAGTCATTTTGCACCTCTTTTGTCTTTATCTTTATATTCTTCTATTTTTTTACTGAGAATCTCAAACTCTTTATCAACACTTTCCATTTCATTCAATAAAGTTTTTATTATAAGTAATCTTGCAACAGGACGGAATGGCTGTAGCAACATTCCTATTGCAGTCGTTGTCATCTTTATCCCTTCTTCAATATTTTTCTCTGCTCTTTTACCTATACTTCGGCTCAGTTCAAATAGAGGCCCATCTAATTCCTCGGCTATCTCTATTGTCTTGTTTATTTTTGCACCAGCGTCCTCCTCACTTAAACTTTCTTTCTCTGCTACAAATTTCCTGAAGAATTTTATAGCATCCTCTTTTGTCATTTCTTCTTCTTTCATTTTTTGTCTTTTATTCTTCTTCTATTCTTCTAAATCTATGTCACTCTTGGAATCATGGTATTTCGGCTTCTTATCTACTTTTCCTTTCAAATACCAACCTGCTACGGCACCACCAATTAAGGTGATAATCCATCCTATCATTTCATTTACCTCCCAGTTTTCCTTTAAATTTATTTAACAATCTCATCATAACCTCCTCAGTAGGATACAACTTAAAATTTCCATCTATTTCTTCAATCTTCATCAATCCTTCATCTAAAAGCCCTTTCATTATTTCTGTACATTCCTCTTTTGTATGACCATTATCCAATAAGAACTTCAAAAATTCTTCTGCCGGGAGACCATCTTTAATCTTTTTCATCATATCTTCCATCATCCCCATAAGTATCAATCCTTTCTGCAGACGTTTATCAGTTTTAAACCTTTCCTCTAATTCCTCAGCAGTAGGCCCATCCATTGATATTTCTTTCCTCCCTATTGGCATTGTGATTATTTTTCCCCTTTTTTTATCAAGTCCAACTACAACACCCTCTCCTGGAATTTCATCTGTCTTATATTGACTTATTACACCTTCCTTGTCTATCATAAACAATTGTGATGACAACGGATATGGCATATAATCATCTGCCATCATAGCATTCACTGCCTGCCATAACCTCATTGCTTTATCCAAGCTGTTCTCACTAAGAATTATTAAATCCCTAAATGGTATTGCACCCAATAGTTCTTTTCCCTTTAAACCATTTTTATCAGCTATTTCCCTTAATTTTTTTGGTTGGATTAAAAAAGTTGAGAGTATACCACCACCATGAGCAAATATCTCAAAGAACCCACCAATTGTATCCACACTATATTTTGATTTATATTCTGCCAAATTCTTTATGATCTGGGTTTCTATTTCCTCATCAGTCTTGTTCCAACTCTTTACATATCTTTTTGTTATGTATGAAATATATCCAGGGAAGTCTATTACTCCCATTAATACTATATCATTAATAAATGGTTTTGTATAAAATGAATTGTCCTCAATTTTTTCATCTTTCTTTTCATCTTCCTTTAATTCTCCTTTTATCTTCTTTAATGCTCCTTTTTCATAATCCTTGTGTTGAAGTACAAAAACAAGTTTATCTTTAACCCATTCCCAATTTTCCATATTTTTTTCTGTTTCTTTTGCTTGTTTTATCAATGCAAACGGTTCCATGCGTCTCTTAATCACATCATCCGGATTGTAACCCATATTTATCTCTTTTATCATATTCCCAAGATACATTCTTGAGGATATATCCTTATCATTTTTTAGATGAATTTCTAATGTTTCATCATCAACTTCTGTTACTATAACATCACCATCTTTCTCAAACTCTTCTTTCACTTCTTTTCTTAATCTTTCCAATGAATATTCATCTTTCATTTTGTTCACCTTTTGATTTGTGTGGCAAGTCAACATGAAAATGAACCTTGCCAAAATATCTTAGTATGTCTGCTACAATATCATATACTGCTCTGTCTATGTTCAAATGCTGAGTCATTCCTTCTGGAACCATCAACAATTTATAAATTCTTTTAGTTTCTTCAACATAATCCCTATCAATAAATGGATCATCCTTATCTTCCTTTAGAAACTCTTTCAAAAGTTGTTTCATTAATTTTTCTCTATCAATCATTTATTTACCCTCTATATGAAAAAAGTCATCGTCAGCCCAGATCTCCCATTCTTCTGGTTTGTTGGCCCAAAGTGTAAAGGAAAAATCACATTTATTGCAAGATACATCTTGTTTAAATTGTTCATCAACTGGTTCATAAACTCCAAAATCTAAATCCAAACTTTTACATAGTGGACACTCCTCTTCGAATATACCTATCTTTCTATCAGTCATTTTTAAAAATTTATATGGAGGAATGGGGGACATTTCTTTTTAGTTCTATGTAATATTACACCCCTCTTAGATCCGCCCAACCAATTGCATTTTGCACATCTATATACAATCTTATTTTCACTAATTGATATATCCACTTTTATTCTTTTGTCTTTATTTTCTTGTGATTTCTTAATCCATTTTTTCATTAAATTTCTATGCTCATTAGGAATATTTTTCCATAGTTGTTTAAATACCTCTCGTCCATTTAATTTTTTTAAATCCACAATATCACCCTTTGACATCTTCAGTTACAACATCAATAACTTCAGATTCACCATTCTCCGATTTAACAATAACATAAACCTTTTTTGTTTTATCTTTTGATAACCCAACAAAATCTTTTTCAATCATTTTCAATCATCACCTAAAAACATCTTATTATGTTTTTCGCAAAAATGTAGATTGTCATCTCCTAAAGGTTCATCAATATCTAACGGATTAAATTCTTTATTCTCTTGATAATCTTCATCATTGTCTATATCAAATTTTTTCCAAACCTTTTGGTAATTTACTACTGCTATTTTACCACATCTATTACATTTCATTTATACCTCACTCAATAATTTTAACCACCCATACCACAAATCATCATTAAGCATTCTCTTTGTGTACTCAATCAATCCGACTCCAATTATTGGCAAAGTTACTAGCGGATTTTTGCTATTCTCTACTTTATTCAAGTACATATATACTACAAAAGCAGTCCTCTTATTTCCCTCCATAAATGGATGGTTTTGAATAATCTTTCTAGCTAATTCTATAACGGTACTCTCTTTTTCATTAAACTGATCAACAGCAAAATCCAAATTGTCATCATTAATCACAACACCCTGCTGTCCAAATTCTTTGCAAAGTATCTTATTTGCCTCTATTACGTCCTGTTTTTCTAATTGTTTCATTTTCAAACCTGATAAAATTCTTAAATTTATCTAATATATTTTTTGCTGGTCGTTTTACTTTTGTTCCACCCAATACCTCAATAAATTCCTCCTCTCTTTGTTCTATAAAATGGGCGGCGATCATAGATAGGCCATACAATACAATACCTACTCCAATTACCATATTTGCAATTGTAAATACCTTCCCAAAATTTGTTTTGGGTGTAAAATCACCATACCCTACAGTAGTCAAAGTAGAAACAGTAAAATATAATGAATCTAAATAAGACCATCTCTCTACAATATGGTAAAAAACAGCACCACCAATGGCAAGAGCTATTATCAAAAACACTACAAACTTAATTCTTTTATTGTACCTCTCCAATTCAACAGTCATCTGAGTTTGTAATTTGGAGATAGAATTATCCCGCTTCATCTTTACTTATTGGTCTCCGGATTATATGGCTTCCACAAATTTTTGTAAAATCCTTTTATCATTATTGTGAACATTGCTAAAAATACAACAATAAGTGCACCTCTTATTCCATATGTCCCTGCCGCTATAAACACCAATATCCAGGCTATAACAGATTTATAGCCACCAAGAAACCAAAACCTATAAATAAGGCTCAGATTATACCTGTTCAGATATCTTATCCCTTTTTGTTTTTCCATCTTTTTCTACCTTTAAATGAAATTCTTCATTTCTTAATTCTTTTGCAGTTTTTTCAACCCAATCATATAAAGAGAAATACTTTACTTCTTTGCTAGTAATAACAACAGCATAACCACCACTTTCCTCATACCTGCATTTAGTGGTTCCAACTTCAATGAACGCAGCCACCTCTCCAGGCAATAAAAATGGCTGGATAATATCTCCAATCTCTACACTTTCTATACTCTCATCATCAGTGTATATACTACCTAAACCATTATAGCCATATATCTCAAATTTATCTTCTTGTCGAGCATACCACAAACCACTTTCAGAATCACTTTCCTTGTGAATCCCACATTTTTTTAGCAATCTCTCAAATTTATCCGGAGTCTTTACTGCAAATGGTTCTCTGCAAAGCGTTGTTCCATAATAATCTGCCATTTTATTATAAATGAGTATGGGCAAAAATTATTCTAAACCCGTTATATACCATATCATTTGCCCATTTGGTTCCCATTTTTACCAATCTAGGATAAGGATGATCCTTTACTAGTGATGTTCCAGCACTGACCCACCTTGATTTTTCATTAGTCAGAGATTCAACTCTAGTAAGGTAAAAACTTTTAGCTGTTTTTTTCTGTTTTTCATCTAAATCCACCATAAACTCTATTACAGGGTCTAATACCCATGGAGTAAGAATTGAATAGCATCTAAAATATGGTGTTGTAATTGGACCTATTATTTCAACATCAACCGAAAAATTAAAAACACTTAAACTATTTAGCGGTGGTTTGTCAAATTCTTTAAGCATCTTTTTATAGTGGTTGGTTACTCCTTCTTTCCATTTATCTCCAGACCAATCTTTGTCACACCGAGAGGAATATGTTTTTTTATCATTCTCTATCGTTTCTCTTTCTCGTTTCTCAAAATATTCCACCATCGTTCTATGGTTAATTTTCCTATATGGTGCTAATTTTTCTTTTACCATTTTATAAATAAGGCGACATTATCAGCATTATATACTTTGCTATCTCCCTTTCATCTTTCACTTCTGATAATGGAGTATCCTGCCATCTATTGCCTTGTTTAATTGGTATTTTTATATTATCCCAATTCTTAAGTGTTCTCTCAAGTTTTTCCTTTATTGTTTCCATTTTTATTCTAATTCCTGCAAAAATTCCTTATATTCATCCTTTGAAAAGCCGTCTACAACTCTATGTTTTTTTGTATGAATAAACAACCACCGAATATCCAATCCATACTCATTTTTCATTCCATAAATACTAGCAACTCTCCCAACACTTCCAATTGGTATACCTGAAAATTCTCTTAAAGAGATTACCATTTTTCCCAGTTTCTTTTCAGCATCCTCTTTCGAAAAATATTTATTATGCATTGTCTTCAAAAATGTATGATTCTTTGCCTTTGTGAATAATCACCATCTTTCCTAATTTTTTAGCCCATTTGATGGTGTTCCAAGTGCCACCCTTGTCATCCACCACAAAAGCATGAATAATATCAGACCATTCTGCTATCTTTCTATTCCTTTCATAATAAGCCTTTATAGCATCATATTTGTTATTAACTTTACGGAGATCTGGTCTAAATATAACTGTTTTTGCTTTTAGCTTTTTCGCCTCACTTTCTGCATAAGAATCTGGGCCTTTTGCTCCTCCACTAACAAGAACATCATCTTTATCAACAATACTCCTAACTACCTTTCTGACATATTCCTCATCTTTGTATCTTCTGCTACCAACAAATCCAATATATAAAATAACATCTGATTCACCGGTAAATTTCGGATCTATCAATTTTAAATTTGTTACCTCACTCTTTCTTCTCCTTTTCTTATAACAATTTTCACACAAAAGGATAGTAAGTGGGTTTTCACTTAAATCTATATAACAATAATGACATTCAATAGTCATAGAAGAAGGATTTATCCTACCTTTCTTGAGGCAGTCCTGGCAGGATTTATGCGGATGATTTCTTTCTTCCATTTGTTTCCAGAGTAATATGGTAATACTTACCAAAACATTTTTTGCAATAAAGTTCAAATGCTATAGTTCCATTCTTTAACTTTCTATCTCTTCCATATGGTCTTCCCTTAATATTTTTTTTGCACTTATTACAACCATAAGTAAATTTAACATCTTTCCAATCTTTAGGATCATCTGCCAAATTTCTCAAAGCATCATCATATTCATCCCAGGTTTTATATCTTTTATTTCCTATTTTATAGACCATCTTATTCAAATCAATTCAAGTTCATCCAGACTACAAGGAACCACCCATTTAGGAGTTTGGACAGCTATTCCCGTTTCGTCAATATATACAATCTCTCCTTCACATCCATCAAATTTATAATGAGTTCTATCCCTAGGAATAGATAATATCACTTTATCACCATTTTTAAATTGGTATGATTTAACAAATTCTAAAACATCTTCTTTAAAGCCCAACCTTACCTTTCTATTTGTATCATCATCATATTCTACAATATAATACTCATTATAAATATCCACAACTACTGCAAAGTTTTTTTGATAATTATTACCAAATATTATATTCCCATGTTGAATTTTTTCTTTCGGAATCCCATCCTTTTGTGTATAATATTTTGGTATTTGGTATTCGCTATCTTTAAATTTTATCTTATCACCAATCTTGAATTTTGTCATTTCTTACAATTACAAGAACCTCTGAACAAGAATCCAGCCAATAAATTAAGCCCAAGTGCCTGCAACAAAGTTAACCTCGACAAACCAAACAACTTTGGCATTAACCAGTTCCAAAGAAAATATACTGGTAAGGTATACAACAAAGCAATACCAATAATCACTAAAGCCCCCAATACTATTATTCCCGTATACTCCTTAACTTTTCCCATTTATCCTCCCCTTTTACCACTATAATTATAGGTTTCATTTTTTATGATTTGTCCATTCTTAACAATAAAAACACCACTAAATGCCATACCACTTTCCCAATACTCCAGTTTAAACTTAAGTTGCGGAAACATTTCCCCGACTTTAGCAATAAATGGTTCTGGTGGAGACCATGCAGTATCAAATCCATACATCAATCTTCTGACTTTTTTATTGTTGCCTTTTGGGTTTACATGGAATATATTCGTGTTTATTGTTACATTGCTAAGGTCCCATTTCGATCCCCAGTTCCTTAAATGCCAATCATACCAGTTATCTGCACCATATTTTTTAATTAAATTTGGCTTAGTTTCATCAGGAGGAGATTGAGTGCCTTCTAATTCTTTTGGCATTGGTACAAAACTATTACAAGATAATGATACTTCTTCTCCACTATCTTCTAAAAAAGAAGATTTTCCCCTTCCCATAGTTGCAAATTTTGCTAATTCTTCTCTTGGACCAGTTACTACCAACTTATTCTCGCACCAATTTGGAATGTTAATCACCTCTTTTTTCTTTTAACATATTCCCATTGATTTGCCTTTTTTGCTTTCTGGAGTGCTTTACATAATTTATCAACATCTCTTACAAGAACATCAATACTGGTAGAACTATCTTGATTCTCTTGCATAATGCTAATCTGGCGGCTCCCAACTTCCATATCTTTATTCTCTTCATCAGAATCCCAATAAATGGTCAATCCAGCAACCTCAATTTCATTTTTCTCTTTTTCCATTTTTCTTCAACCACTCCTCAATTAATTTAGTAGATGGAGCTCCAGCCCCATAGACAGGCTTTCCTCCTTTAAAGCTACCTGATAA
>ERZ1292623.2351-Hain-H51-01um-R1-2351-length-17045-cov-11_pt1 | contig 17045 bp, 23 predicted proteins | sample MGYA00564398_ERZ1292623 | MGnify/ENA primary metagenome ERZ1292623 (study PRJEB36523, sample SAMEA6512633) | groundwater metagenome | collected 2019-01-07 | study: AquaDiva: Metagenomics assemblies of 32 groundwater samples | reverse complement strand
TAAGGTGATTAACATATAATTACCATCCATTTCGCGTCTAGTAGTATTCGTAAATGTTCAAGTGAAATTCTTTTAACTCTTAGTATTTTCATGTGTAGACCGCCTCATGACTAAGATATTCTAACATTTGTTCTTCTGTTAAATTATCTTCAACCATGTCTTCTAAATCTTCTTTTTTATCAAACTCAAAACAAGAAACATAAGCATTAAGCCGAGACAAGTCAGAATCGTAAGCGTGGTTATCTGCAAAAGATTTACGACTGTAAACTCCATGTTTTTCTTTTGCTTCGCCGTGGCCTGTAAATACAACCCAAACTGTATATCGTCTCATAAAATCCTCCTTTGTGTAGGTCAGCTGCCATCCCTTTCAGTCCCACTATGGCTCGTAGTTTATTTCCGGGACTCCTGACCTACAGCCTAACTATCTCACGCCTGTTTTTTAATGTCAAGCCCTCTCATACCTCCTCTAAACTATTGCCGATTTTAGGTTCGGCTTCTAAATCGACACCGGGGATCTTAACTGTGTTCTCCATGCAATGTTTCATAAGGGCGGCGACTCCTTTAGCTATTGACTCTGGGCTTTCAGCTACTAGAGAGTCGTGAACTTGAAGAATGACTTTAACCTCCGCCCAGCTATCATAGAGCTTAGCTTTTTCCTCAACTGCTAATCTAAAGGCTATGGCTACCCTGTTCATAATAGACGCAGAGGTTGATTGGATCTTATGATTGACAGAGAGATTTAAAATGTTTCTAACCGCGTAAGGTAAATCTTCATGCTTTGTGTTGCCGTATATCTTTCTGATCTCTAAAGCCTTTGGCATCCTACGAGGGCGGCCAAAGAGATTAGTAACATACCCGTTAGTTTTTACAAACTCATGTGTCTCTAGTTGAAATTTTTTAACGTCAGGAAATTTTCTAAAGTACGCATCTATGACCTCTTGTGTATCATCAACTGATTTCCCTATCACTGGTGCCATCTTAAATGCGGTCGTGCCATATGTAGCAGAAAGTCCTACTACTTTAGCCGAGTCTCTGAGTTTTGGGTACTTAATAGCGAAGCCTTCTTTATCTGCCTTTTTAAGCGTACAGTCAAATTTCTCGAATGTCTCAGTGCCTATGACTGAGTAGAAGTCATCTCCATTTTTAAAACAAGCTCTTAGTTTTTCGTCTTTGCTTTGGCTTGCGAATACTCTAGGTTCGAGCTGAGACTGGTCTGCTCCTACAAACACCTTACCGACTCTGGGTATAATACAAGCTTTTATGCGCTTGTCATCTCTTGGGAGATTCTGGAAGTTTGGATTGCGACTTGAGTAGCGACCTGATGTTGTGCCGTGTTGTAGAAAGCTTGGATGTATAATGCCGTATTTAACTTTTTTACCTATGCCATCCACATAGGTGCTTAAGAGTTTTGTGTTCTTAGCAAGCTCTAGTCGCCTCTTAACCCACTTATATTTATCGGAAAGCTTTAGTAAAGACTCTTTACCGCAAGAGAAGTAAGTCCAGTAATCTCCTACTTTCTTGGGTTTACTCATTTTCTTAGTTTTCCAGTTCCAAGTTGGCTCCTGCCACACTTCTCCTTTTTTGGAGGATACTGCTTCTATAAAAGCTCTCTTGTCTCTAAAGGCGTAAGGCATCTTAAGATCAAGCGCCTTACAAAGCTCTCTGCCGCCCTTGGTTAAGCCGTTAAACTCGTTACCCAACTTGACGAATAGGAGCCATGCCAACTGTTGACCTGCGTTAATGTTAAATGTCTTGGCTTTTGAGGTACCGGGGTATTTATCTTTGATGTGCTTGTCTATCTCTTTATAGATAAAGGCTCTAGCTTCCATGATCTCTGCTTCTAGCGTTGCTCTGAGTGTGGCAATCTTGTCAAGGTCTACCCTAAGCCCTACAGTGTTGAGATCGTAGGTAGGACCGCGAAGCAGCGGCATCGTTTCGTCTTTATAGAAGAAGTCCTCAAGTCCTTGTTCGTATAGCTCCTCTACATCATGGTAAAAGATCTTAAGTGTCAAGATAGCGTCTTTGGCTCCATACTTAGCCATGAGGTCTACGTCAGCCTTGTAAAGCTCGTATTTCTCTTTGGTAAGGACTCCGCCGTTCTTATATACACTCTCTTTCATCTCTTGCTGCTCTTTACGTGCATCTTCACCGTAGAGTTCGACTCCGCGCTCTTTAAGTCCATTGGAGCGGTTTTCGTTAAGTAGGTGTCCAAGCATCAGTGTGTCTGTATGTACATAAGGCATCAATTCTACGCCGTAATTATTGTTAATCATGGAGCAGTCAAACATAGCATTCTGCATGATTAAGTTCTTACCTTTTAGGGACTCAAAAAACTCTTTGGTGCCTTCTTTAGTTTCTAGATAAGTAAGCTTCTGCTGAGAAACATCCCAGTAAGCGGTAACAATGTAGTACGCCTCTTCAACGTCCCAAGCTATGCTGTAGCCTATGATTTCGTCTGACTTCTCGACTCCTGTAGTCTCAGTGTCGAGTGCGATGAAATCATGCTGACTTATTAGCTCCTGAAGCTTCTTAAGTTCAGCGAGAGTTTTTATTGTTACCAGTTTCTCCATTTATCTCTTTCTTGGCTTCAGACCAGGGAAGACTATTGTAAGGCAGCACGTCTGTTTTCTTATCTGCCTTTCTCGCATTGGTCGCCTTATTATTGAAAAACTCAAACGACTTCTCCTCATCCTGCGTTAACTCTCTTAGTCTCTCAGTCTTTGGTTCAAAAAACAATCTATATCTTACGTCTTCAATAATCTCATCAACTCCCATTTTCTTGTGTCTGATTTTACAGAATTTAAACGCAGTCACCGTTGGGCAAGCCGGTTCACCGTAACAGCGTTTAAGAGGTTGCCAAATCCCAAGCATGTAATCGCAATAACTCTCAAAATAGACGGTGCCGTAGGCGGCGTCTTTGCTTAGCTCAAGATCACCGATGCCTGCCTTCTCTCTAGGAGCCTGGGATTGCATAACAAGCATCGTGTTTGTTTGGACAGCAAAAGCTTTCATTTCATGGCAAATGTCCATTAACCCTTGGTTCTCGCCTTCAGCTGACTTCTTTTTCAACGCGCCAATGTGGTCAATTACGACACATCCTATCTTGCGTTTTTTATCCGCCTGGAAGCGGAGAATATACTCTTTAATCTCCGCAAGAGATAAGTTTCGATAGGTGCCGTCTGGAGCGTAATTGCTAATAATGTGAACTTTATCGTATAAGTGCGTTTTGTCGCCGCACATGGTTTTCCACCGGTCTGCTATCTCATTGGCGGGTTGTTCGAGAGGCACAAAAAAATGGTCATAGTCTGGGTTGTTTTGGACGAAGCCCTCAAACATATTGAGTGCCATTGCTGTCTTACCTACTCCTGAGCCTGCTACAAGCCCTATAACCTGCCCTAAACGAAACCCATGAGCCGTAGAGTCTAAATACTTCCAACAGGGAAACCTAACCCCTTTTATAGCTTCTCCGCACCGGTCTAGGATCTCTCTTACAGTGTTGGAGAGCTGTAGGTCTTGTTTATTGTCTGCTGCCTCGTAAGTCCATACTTTATCTATGATGTTCTCGGCATAAGAAACTCTGTGTACCGGTGCTCTATCTCTAGCCTTGCGGGAGTTCACTAAAACTGACATGGCTTCGTCTCTGGTAAAGCCTGCGCTAAACATCAAATGCCCTAGTCTAAAGTCAGCCTTAGACCTGTCGGCTACGTTACCTGACCAAATGTCTTTTATCTCAGAATTGCCTCTTAGTAACTGCTCGAACTTTAAGGGGATTTTATCAGAGACTTCTGTAGGAGCCTTCAAATTGTAAGTTTGGTCATAATGGGCTTGGCAGAAGTCCTCGTCTTCCCTGGTAATCTGTGGGAGCGCCTTATCCAGCTCCTCGCAGGTATACGTAGACTCATTGGATACAAGCTCCTCACATAGTCTAGGATCTCCTTCTATCTTAACATTGTATGTATTTGGCACCCGCATAAGCTGGTAAATCTTCTGTACAGCGTCGTCTGTGTTGTAAAACCTCATTAGCCGCCGTCCAAGCCTCAAGAAGCTCATAGGATCTAAGTCAGATACTCTCCAGTAAGCATGTATCCCCCCTCCACTATCGACGACTCTGGAAGGCATAAGAGGGGATGAGCTTAATTTCTCTAAAAACGCTTCTTTTGATGGGTATGTGCCAGACTTTAAATCGAAGTCTACAAAGACGTACTCAAACACGTCTATCTGCGCTCCGGTAATGGTTATTGTTGGGTCATATTCACTGGGGTAATTGGGGAGGTAGTAGATATTGAAGCCCTGGGAGTTTAAATCCATAATGGCTTCTTCGGTGTAGTCTCCCTCCCACACGCGCCTTGCGCTTGGAGTTTGCGCCCATTTAGCTAGAATACATCGAACTAACATGGACTCCTCCTCCTCTTTTTAGAATATCGGTAGGCTGGACAAAAGCCAATTACTTCCAGTCAAGGAACCTACCGATTGTGCTCGAAGGCACTAACTTACGCTGCTTTTGACGAACCGCGAGCTTTTAGCTTCTCAAGTACAGCAGCTCTGCTTGCTGCGCTTGGAACTTTAGCTGCTGTCTTAGGGGGAGTAGCGCGAGCTGGAGGAACTTCATCTACTGGCGTTTCTTCTTCGTCAATAGCCGACTCTTCTCCTGCGTCGTCATAAGAAGACTCTGAGTTGTATTCTGACTCGTCGTCACTAGCTCCTAGTTGTTCGATTGCATCTACGTCAATTGTGTTCTCAGCATCAGATTCTACCAAATAGACGTACATAGGGTTATTCTGTGTCTCCTTCATACCGGTATAGGTAATGCGGGTCATGTGACCCGGAGTCACAGCGCGCATCTTTCGGTCTAGGTCGGTCTTACCATATACACCTAGAGTGCCTTGATCGGTTTGTAGAACGTGAACCTTAGAAAACCCAGTTTTTGACTTCTTACTTGGTTCGTCTTTCGATCCAAGATAATAGCCTTCTGCGGTTGTTGGATTTTTAACTACTCTACCTTTTTCGTCTTTTCTAGTCCCACCCAACGCGGTTCTAGTGTCTGTGTCTAGACTCAATACTTTTTTAAATGCCATTTTATTTCTCTCCTTTGTTATCAAACCCTATATAGGCTTGAATTCTATTTATAATTTCTAAGTCTGCGTCTATCGTTCCCATGTACCAATTACATTGGTGACAGAGCAGTCCTCTAACTTTACCTGTTTCATGCTCATGGTCAACATGTAAAGCTGTTTTTCCTGCTTTCCTATAACAGAGCTTACACCCTTCATTTTGGTCTGTCAACATTTTTTCATACTCATCAATAGTAATTCCGTACTCGCTTTTTAAATACTTATTTTTCATTCTTCTTTTAAATGTAGGGTCAGCGGCTTCTTTTTGTTTCCTCCTATCTGTGATTATTTTCATTTTATCAGGATTGGCGTATTTCCATTTAGTTGTATTGGATTGCTGAGCGGCCTTATACTTAGGATTTTTAATCTTCAGCGTCCTATCATAACACGCACCGCATAAATTTTTAGCTTTTACTAGTCTATTTGGATGACACGGTGCTATTTTCATATTTAATCCTGTCGTCTTTGTCTTTGTGTCTTCTGAAATAATTAGATAAAAACATGGCATTGCAAAGAACGTGATCTATGTGAGGTAATCCAGATTCTTCGTCGAGATCTTCTCCCGCCATAAATTTCAATAAATGTCGAAGAAGACTACTAATGCACCTGCTCCACAACATGCCTTTAGTCCAGTTTCCAGGTGAATATTTTTTTGACCCCATCGTAAGTACTGCCGAAACCCCCTCTAATGCAACAGGGCACAACAAATACATCTGAGGTTTACCGTCATCTTTCCTGACCGCGCCTTGCTCACTCATTGTTTCTGACTCCATTTTTTTATCGTCTGACATACATCACAATTATCACCACTAACTACAGAAATCAAGCCTTTTTTTGGTTTATTTTCATGTAGGTGGACTATACATAGTTTTGGTACTCTGATTCGGTCAATCGCTTTAAGCTTGATTTCAATAATACCCCAAACTAAACGCACTAGAACAAATGCTCCTAAAAGTATGTTTAATCCTGTTTGAAATTCAGTCATCTTGCACCGGGTTTGAACATCTCGAATAAACTTCGCTTAACTCTATTTTGAGCTGTAATACCAAGTGGCTCTAGCTGTTTCTCTAGGTTAGTTAACGCCTGCCATGCCGCGTCTTCGCTCCCCCAGTCATGGTCTTCGTCCATTTCTATTTCTATGAATCTGCCAATCTCCTTTAGATTGTCGTCGTAGCAAACGTAGACCACTAGGGTGTAAAGAGGGAACTTCCAAATAAAGCAGTTTTTAAACAATGCGAAACTGAAATCATATCCGAGTTCTTTCGCGAGCGCAGTAACCTGGGACTCAGTTACTTCAAGTCCCAGGCTGATGTTGATTTCATTGCGGATAAAATTATTCTTCTCTGCAAGCTTACGCTTAAATGTAAGTTGGTTAAATCTAGAGTTCTCCTTACGGTGCCTAAGAAAACCTGTGGAGTCTTTTGGACTCTCAAAAAACTGGTCAAAGCCTGAAGTGGTTATGTACTCATATCCTGCCCTAGATTCGCAGAATTTACGAAAGTCTTTAATAGAGATCTTATCCGCTTTAAATTTTAATTCTATCTCCTTGAAGTTCATGTAGCCCTCAACTTATTTTTATTACAGTAGGTAAATCCAAATTTAGTGTATATGTACACATCATCTTTACCCATAGCCCAGCTTGGATACTGAGCTATAACGTGTTTAGGGACGTATTTAAGCTCCACTGGAGAAACAAAAGACCCGGCTGGTATGACCTTCTGATCGTGTGGTCCGTAGTGAATAATGACTGACTCTTTGAGCATGTAGTTCGCAGTTTTTACGCTCATTTTTTACTGCCCTTCTTTATCCTTTTTAGCAGATTCGTAGATAAAGTCAAGATTTCTTCTCCCCGGTAGCTCATTAACTCGGCGAAAACCTCTTCTAAGTTATCGTCATCAAAATCTACGCTCCCCATGCACATCTCATGTAAGTAAGCGTGTACAAGCTCATGAATGATAGTAGCGCGGGTCAGACCTCTTGGGATGAGATCAATCTCCTTTAAATCCGCATCAGTTATTGCCTGTGCGTCCCAATTATCGCCGTGTTTGTTCGCGAACTGCTTGAAGCTCATAGAGTTTAAAGTCCAATCGTTCCCTAGAATTTGAAAAGTTATTGACTTCATTTTCCTTCACTCCAAGCTTTCATTACTTTTGTAACGTACTTCCTGTTGCGAGTCAAGCCTTTTTTATTTACTCTGTGCGTCCCTGCGTTGTAAGCTGCGATTGCTTTTGGAATGTCGCCGCCGTACCTATCTAACTGGTGCTTGAGGTATTTAGCGGCGTAGTAAGTGTTAACTTTTACGTCTGATTTTAGGCGCTCCTCTGAGCCTCTATAGCCTAACATTCTAGCTGTCGCACGCTTAACCTGACACTCACCTAAGCTGTGACCTGGATTAATACCTCTACCGTCGTTTTTATTGAGGTAATACCTAGTATTATGCTTACTCTCAACGTAACACACAGCGGAAAGTAGTCCAGGGGGAAGCCCTTGATTCTGAGACGCAGCGAGTAATGCTAAAGCTATAACCTCGTTAATCATCTTTTGATAATACACCGGGGTTATAGCTTTGTCAAGCTTACCTAACTGTCCCTACTCTAAGGCTTTTTTTCTTCTCCACAGTAAATAAGTTTTTCTTGTCTCGCATCTCAGCTCCACAACCATTACACCTAAGACGCTGATACTTTGCTACATTAGTGTAAAAAAACCCTCTTTTTAAGAACGATTTACTTCCACACTTACACACATTTTCTACGCTGTCAGAGTATAAATTGAAATTAATGCTACTATCCCAAGGAATAAGTTTATTGTACAGCTCCTCTAGTGCCAGTACGTCGTATTTATTGTATTTTTCCATTTCTTTCCAGGCGACTTTATTACCCGCCAAGCATTCCCGCCACAGCTCAAATCCCTGAAACTTAGTGTGTTTCAATTTTTTGTATTTCTTACAAAGCTTGTCGCTCATGTATTCTAACTTAGAGCTAGTAAACCCGAAATGTTTTCGAGCTATTAACTTAGTGTCTATGTGCTTTGTAGAACTAGGAGGCTTAAACCCGTTTAAAATAAACCGAGCGTTTAATTTTTTCTGGTCAAAATCTTTACCATTTTGAGTGATTAGTATGTCAGCTTGATCTATTAATTCCCAAATGCCCTTAAGTAAATCCCCATCCTCTTCTATTTTCTTAGCGTTTCTTTGGTCTTGATACATGGTCTTACTCGGCGCGTCTCCTAGCCATTTGGCAGACCAACTCAAAATGTGCCAATCTTGTTTGATCTGGTTCAAGCCTACGTTTTGGTCCCATAAACTCCAAACATATCCTATAATTGGCGCTGTTTCTATGTCCAAAAGTAATATTTTTGGACCTTTTTTGGGAGGATTAAATAGTTTCATCTGGAGCCTTTTCGCTTACAGACTCTTCAGTTTTCGCTTCAGGCGCTAACTCAGGTAAAGGTGATACTTCAGACGCCTGCGTAGCCTGTCTAACAAGGTAGCCAAGAGTTTCTTGCGACCTCTTATTAATAGCTTCGAGCGCGTCTTTTACTTGTTTCTCTAGTACGGTTAGTTTAGCTGCCATTTCTGACGCGACTTTTTTGTATACATCTTCACTTAGCTGTCTTGCGAATTCGTCGTTTACCATCTCTTTCGTTACTTGCTTTAACTGTCCTCTTAGTACCTTCGCTTGATTGCTCATTTTTATTTTTCTCCTTATGTTTTTTACGCTCTTCGCGCTCTCTCTTCGTCTTCTCATCATGACATGACTCACAAAGAACTTGCAAGTTAATTTTTTCGCACCATGTATTATTTATTACGTCGTCCCAGCTCATTAACTCTAGTGTAGTGTTCACTGGGATTAGGGGGGATATGTGGTCTACTGCGGCTTTATATGTGGGAGTGGGGATAGGGCATGTGGCGCAGCGGCTCCACTTTTTTACTCTAGGTCTTGTTGGGTCTGAGTGTTCTATTCTAGACGCATCTAAGATCATACGCCTAAGATCCGACCTACTAAAAACCCGGCGTACCGCGCCTTTAAGAAGCCCGCGCTCTCTCGCTGTAATCCTGGGATTGTTCATCTGCGCCCTCTATATGTACAATTGTGCTTTGATCTCCTTCGAGACAAACCTGAAATTGATTTGAAAATAAAGACTTAAAAGCTTCGCAATGATCTATTACTACAATTGACTCATGTTCATTCTCTAGCTCTTGTAAAAGACCAAAAGCTTTTTCTTTCAGCCCATCGTCTAGCCCATTCAAACTCTCATCAAGAAAAATACAACTAAAGTCTACTGCGGCAGTATTTGCCGCCGCCTTCATCAGACTAACGCCGAAGCTGAGCTTCAGTAGTGTCCGTTGACCTCCAGAGAGCTGCTTAAATGAACATGAATACCCGTTCTTTTGTATACTTATATCAAGTTTATCTGCGTCAAGATTAAACTCTACCTTAATCTCCCCATCAAAGTATTTTTGGAGGTAATTATTTGTAGAAAGCTCAATTTCAGAGACTGATTTTTCTAGTAGCTTACCTCGCAATAGCATAGATAAGTCGTAAAGCTGAGTAAGAGACGTTATTCTGTGTTTTTTGGCGTCAATCTGAGAGCTGAGAACAGAAATTGTGTCATTAACTTCTTTTGTTTGGCTGTGTAACTGTTCCAATTGGGTATCGTAAGGATTGCGCTGTTCTTCTTCACGTCTAAGATCACTCTCAGATTCATTAACTTCAGTTTCAATGGTTTTTCTTTCATTTTCTAACTCCTCAACTTTATGTATGAATTCTTGATTATCTCTTTGATCTTTTAAGAGTTGTTCATACTGGGTTTCTAGTTTTTTTAGACCAGACAGCGTATTTTCTTTTGACTTAATTTCTGCGTTTATCTCTTCAATAAGAAAGGAGATATTATCAATCTTCTTTTCAACAGCCGATAGGTGTTTCTTCCTATTAGTGTTTTGCGCCGGACCTAGGCAGGTAGGGCAAATTTCGACCCCGGGGGTTGAGTGTTTCTTGAGTTCTCGTTTGTAGAGGTCTAAATCTGCTTGCGTCTTGGCTAGAGTCTTGTTAATCCCCGCCAATTCATCTCTAACTTTATCTAACGCTACCCTCTGGTTTTTATTCTGTTTAATCCGGTCTTCTATAAATTCTGGACTAGCTACGCATGATTTTGTTTCTGCTAGGGTAGAGTCTAATTCTGCTAGTCTTGATCGTTTGGTTTCTTCAAAACTTCTAGACTCTCGAAGCAGATCCTCCCGCCGTCTTGCGCTATCCGAAGTCCACTTATCCCGTAAACTAGAGACTCTCTGTAGGCTTTCTCTAATTGCTGTTGCTCTTCCGGTGTTAGTCGCATGAGCTTGCTCGGTGCTTCTGAGTTCGTCTTTGCTTGTTCGTCTCTCGTTGGATGAGGCGTCTCCGAGTCTGATTGGTAAACTAAGATCCGAGATTTTCTCAAGCGTCTCGCGGCGTTCTTTAGCTTTAGCTGTAAAAAAAGAATCTGCGCGGCTAAACTGACTAAAGTAGGCAGCTTGAAAATAAAGGTCAGCGGAGACGCCAAGACGTGTTTCCAGAAGTTTTTGTGTTTCATTTATATCTTTTCCTCTTTTTGGTTCGTCTCCGCCAGATTCTACCCAGTAGAGATCATTTTGAGTGGCTTTTCCTCTCACTCTGGTTACGATTATAGAGCCGCCTGGTAATTCTACCTCTTGCGTCCCAATTGTAGGCTCATCTGCTCCCCACTGTTTAACCTCGTCAACCGAGCCTTCTTTTGAGGTCTGCCCAAATAAAACCCAAGCGCAGGCATCCATTAGCGTGCTCTTTCCACTGCCGGTGGGACCAGAAATAAGAGTAAGACCTAAATTAGAAAAATTAAATTCTAGTTTCTTATAAGAACCAAAATTTTCGTATACGCCTGTAAGTAATCTCAAAGTATTTCTCTCCAGAGTTTCTTTAGTGTACTCTTCTGCCCAGGCTCTTCCGCCGTTGCGTCTATCAAGTTATCAAGAATCTGCTCTCCTGTCAACTTCTGTGTATCTGAGATGACTTTTACCGCATCTGTTGGTATTTTATCGAGTTTGTAGTTCGCATGGCCTAATAGCTTCATTCCTATAGCGCGTTTATCTAACTTTTGAAGCTCGGAGTAAGGGCCTTGAACTTTGAGCCATAAAAAATCATTAGGATTAAGGTCGTCTACCTTTCTTGCTGCTAGTACCAGACGTAACCCATCTAAGGTCAAATTAGCTACATAATGTTTCCTGAGATCAGTAGGAATAAACTCTAAAAGTCCGTTTTCTAGTAAAACGTGAAAGCCTTTAGGACCGTCGTTAGCCTCGCCAAAAGTGAGTGTGTATGGGTTTCCTAAATAACTGAAAAGACCCACTGCGCCTTTTCTAGGTCTACCACATTTAATATCTTGTTTTCTATGGTAGTGCCCTGAAATAATTCGGTAATCAGCGAAGACCTCCTTGTCTAAGGAAGTCTTATCTTGCACATAGTCCCCCATGTTGGCTCCCATCAATCCTTGGTGTATTATAATTTCCGATCCTTTTGGAAACTTCTTAAGCGCCTCAACCATTTTTTCTTGTGTGTTTTGGTACGGAATAAAATTAAACCCCCATATAGACACCGGGGATGAAATTATATGGACTGACGCCTCAAGAAAGTGCAAGGCGTGTTCTTCTCCTTTTTCATTGCATAGACTGTGGTTACCCACCAAGGCAAAAATATCAACGCCTTTTGAAAAGGCGTAGTCTACTGTGGTTAGTAGTCTATTTACTACCTCTGCTCTTAGAATTGCTTTGTCGTTAGTTAAATCTCCTGCGTCGATAAGAGGCACTTTTAACATAGCCGCCGTATCAATAGCCATTCTGTATGCAGCATCTGCCACTTCTAAAGTCTTGTGGCTGTAATGTACGTCAGATATGATAACGGCTTTTGGTTTATTCTGATTCGACACAAGAAATACCTCCAGAAGTGATTCTAAGCGTAAATTCTTTTTTATTGTTGGCGCTCTTATTCAAGTGGTTCTTAAATAGTTTCCAGACTACATCTGCGCCTATCCTTATTTTCTTACCGTCTACCTGTTTCTCTACCCAGCCTTTTCGAGATGTTTGGAAAGTCAGAGAACTAAAAAAGTTAACTGCTTTACCGCCTGCGTTTGTTTTACCTGGGCTTCCTATATTATCGTATGTGTAGTTAATTATAAGTATCGCGGCGTTATCTTCGTCTTTTTTACTTACCATTTTGTTTATTGCAAGCCTGTTGATTTTTCCTTTTCCTCCTGGTTTGCTGTCCTGCTCAGTGAGATTAATTTCACTATCACGTTGGCTGACCACATTTCCAATAGAGTCAAAGACAACCAAAAGCTTCGAGCCGGGGTATTTGGCCTTAAAGCTATCCCACGCCGTAAAGAGTAACTCGAAAGCCTCCTCAGCCATGGATGACTGAATAAGCAAAATTTCAGCAGGATTAACACCCCAGGATGATAAGTCTTGCTCCGTTGTTTTTCCTTCTGTTTCGACATAAATAACTCCTACATTCTGCGCCTGCGCTGCCTTCATTGCTTCTATGGCAGCGGAAGTCTTACCGCTATCTGAGTCACCGGCAATCATAACGAGCTTACCGAATGGTAGGCCGGGCACTCCCGTACAATCCGCCCACCATTTAGGCATAGTGATGTAATCTGCGTCTGTCAGTTTTGAAAGATTAGATCCTACGCCTATGCGCTTCGCGGTCTTGGGTTTGTCTTTAAATTCTTTGCGAATGGAAGCGGCAAGACCCGCCATATCGAACTTACCCAAAATTATTCTCCTTTGCCATATTTCTGTAAAAAACGTGTGCCGCAGAGAATGTGTCAAACATAGCGCGAAGATAACTTATGTCGTTATCTACGCTCTCTACATCTTCTCTTGCCTTAATATAAATTATAGAAGCTTCGGCGTTCATTTTATTAACCGTCATGGTTTTGTCTGTGCCTTTTGATAGCTCCTCTGCGTAAGTGACCGCATGTATTGAAGTGCTTTTGATCTTTTCTTCTCCCAATAAGTGTTTTACATCTGATATATAAGCCATAGCCTCCAAAAAAGCTCCTGCTCGCTTCTCAGCTTCAGGAATACTAATAGATTTATTCATTGGGAGCATTGCGGCGTATTTAGCGAGTCTTTCTTTTACGTCTTTCATTTCTTATTCTCCTTAAAAGAGTAATCCAACACTAGCGCCTATAGTTGAGTTTGTCAATCCCCATATACCGATTGAGATAGGACCAAGAATAGGCTTAGTTACAGAGACTCCATATATTAAACCTCCAGTAATATCATTAGCTTTTACCCCAGCTAACACGTTTAACGAAGTTTTGCTTTGTCCCGAGATGACTTCTTTGGACGACTCACTGTTTTTGGAGGTTTCGTCTGTGGAGTGCTCATTGTTCTTCTTAGATACTTCAGTTTCCTCAGTAGTTTTTGTTGTCGTTTCTCTGGTCCCATCTGGTTTAACTGTCTCCTTAGTCTCAGTTGTTTTTTTCTTATTTCTCTCAGCTTCTGAGTTTTTATCGCTAGTTTTTTTCTCCACTTCAACTATCTTAGTCTCAATCTTAACGCGCTCAGGCACAGAATAACGCCCGAAGGCGAAAGCTGTGATAAGTGAAATAGTGGCGATAATGATTTTAGTTTTTGTCTCCATTATTTTATCTCATCATCCTTCTTCTCTTCTAGGGCAGCTCTTAGTTGGTCATCAATCCACATATCGCATGTGTACCCTCCAAAGTTTCGATTCTCTCTAATTTTATCAAGCGTGGTATTAATCGCCTTCTCCATACTCTCGCACTGGGATAAGAGGAAGGGAATTGAGTTCATAGCTATAGCGCAATATTTGGCATCATCAAGATCATAAGCGACGTGTTTTTTATATTTATCTTCGACTGGAGTAACTTTAAACCAACGGAAAAACGGACCCCTAACCGTGGCTTCCTTCCCATGACAATCCCCGCCAGAATGAGGGGACCATGAATTTACTTTAGTTGATTTTTCAAGTGCTTCCTTAATCGCTGCAATTCTTTGTTTTCGGGTCATAGTTTTCTCTCCTGAAATAAGCATCTCTTAGTTTTTATAATAAGTCAATAGGTAAATTTACAGGTTTTACGCCGTATTCTTCCCGCATGGTTTTTACAAAAGCTGCGTGATGTTTCTTAAAGAACTTGTGGGAGGCGTCATAAAAGGTTATGATTTTAGCCGATTCTTTGCCTGGAAACTTACGAACAGCTCTGCCGCAAGCTTGCATAAGCTTACCTCGACTCTTGCCAGTGCCTCCGGCTAGGATAACCCACTCGCAGGGCTTTGTATCTACTCCCTCACCTAAAATAGAGCTTCCAATTAACACCGGGTATTTTTGTTGATTGAATTCTAGTATCATGCGGCGGCTATCTTCATCCTGCCCATTAGCGAAGGGGACATGAACGCCTATAGACGCTAAAGACTGTTGAATCTCTTCTCCATGTTTAATTTGGTCTACTAATACGAGTGTAGACTGCTTTGCGTTGTATAATCGTGTGACCAGCTCAACTAAAAGCTGGTTTCTCTGCGATTTGTTTATTATAAGTTCAGAGTAAGCCTCCGCGTAGGTGTAGGCGTTGGTAGGAGTAGTGGGTACTTGGATTAAATAAGGCTCAATGGGCACAATGTACCCCTGCTCTACGGCGGTAGAGTAATCCAGTCGATAGATGACTTTAGACAATACGCTTTCTAGAAGTAAGCGTTCATTTTCGTTAGATCTAAATGGAGTGGCAGTAATTCCAAATCTATAGAACACCCCCCTCCAAGATTTTTTGTTTAACTCCCGGTAAGTTTTGGCTCCACTATGATGAAATTCGTCAATGATTACGCAGTCATACTTAGCTTCTATCTTAGGGTCTAAGGCGTCTACGTTGTCAACGGCTATGTCTGCGTTGTCACTAAAACTACCTACTTTTTGTGACTTAAAAATATCCTGAAGAGACTCGGTAATCTGCCTTTTAAGCTCCAAAGAAGGTACAACTATAAGTGTGCGAACTTGTAGGAGATTTACTATCATTGCGACAATTAAGCTCTTACCGGTGCCTGTAGGCGCAGATACTATACCTCGATCTTCGTTTAAACAGGCGTGGGCGGCTTCAAATTGTTCTTTGTATGGATCGAAAGGAAAAGTAGCTGTGAATTTGTTTGATTCGCCTCTAGGTCTGACTCTAAGATCTTCTACCTCAACCCTAATTCCTTCTTTTTCACAAAACCCTTCTACTAGATAAAGTAACCCGGTAGGAAAATTACCGGTGTTCCCTAATAAGTACCTTCTGTTTTTCCAGCTACCAGAAAAATACGCCTGCTGAGAATCAATCTTATAGCTTAAAACTTGTTTTAAAGCCTTATGCTGTTGGATAGACAATCCAGAAATAGTAGAAATGCTATTTTTTATCTGTAGTTGGATCACTTGTCTTTTTCTTCCTAAGATCGGAAGGCTTAGCATAAAAAGTTCTATTTTCTATTGCCTCATGTATTGCAAGAGGCCCAGACGGAAAACAGCCACAACCTACGTCTAACATGCGGTAATTAGGGAATATCCTAACTTCTTCGACATTCGGACCCCGATGTATGTGTCCACAAAGACCTATTAAATGTTTTCCTGATTCATGCTGAGACAGTGGACCCTCATGTTTGTCCATTAGCGCGCCTTTTTTCTCTCCTTCTGGTCCGAAGTAGTGCCAAGTCAACTCCCATTTGTTGTAAGGCTCTCCGGCTTCGCCAAAAGGCTCTCTAAAGCCTTTAGAACCAACTCTTGCCTTTTCTCTCGGTACAGGTGCATGACTAAAGAAAAAGCCTTGAAATTCAAGGTAATGAGGTAGCGCACCTAAAAACTTAATGTGCTCATCTGACATTTTTTCATGCCCAGTTTTGTCTCGGTAAGAAGATAGTGTTTGATACCCCCCGTTCATTAACCAAATTTCTTTGCCTCCTTTACCACAATAATAATCTACCGCGAAGTTCTCATGGTTACCCCTAATAGCTAGGGCTTCGCCGCTTTCTACTAATTTATTAATTAAATCAACAACTTCAAAGGAATTAGGCCCTCTATCTATGTAGTCGCCTAGAAATACGATTATATCTTTATCTATTAGCTCCAAAGCTAGATCTAAAAGGTCGATTCTACCATGAATGTCTGGTATCGTGTATATGCGTCTGTAGGTCTTCATCGGCTGTTTGCCCATTCTGCCTGTTTCTTAGGATCAGCAGGCACTTTTAAACGCTTTTTTACCTTTTGTAACTCATTGGAATTAAAAGAGAATATTTTCTCGTCTCCTCCTGGGAGGCGTCGAAACGCTTTGTAGGTACCATCCCCCTTCTCCCATATCTCTCCAAGCTCCCCGGCGAGAGTTTTTTCATCCGAGCCTTGCAAGGAAGCGCATCTATAGCCGCCCATCGTTTCTTCTCTGTCTACCCATTTAGCTCTCATAACTTTCCTTCTATCATGTTTACAATATACAATATAAAATTAAATTAGTCAAATAATTTTATTATTTACTTGACAAGCATAATAAAAATAATTAGTATAACAGTACCCCTTCAGCTTCTATGTAAGTCTTCTATCTCTGGGTAACCGTAAAGTGCTTAGCGTAATTGACACCTGGGTACAAACATAAAAGCCTTTATCTCTTTCAATGAACACTTGCGTCTAAATATTGATTGTTAAGTGTTTTATCTTAACATTGACATAAAAATAGGATTGTTAAGTTTTTTATTAAAATAATTATTGACATAATCTTAATAACATGAGAATCTCATTAAGTACGATCCTCCTCCCTGACGTAGGTGTTGGTAACTAAATCCCCCTAATAAAACACCAACACCTACGTTTCTATAAAAACTCTTTACAAAATAAAAATAAGAGAGTAGAGTTTTTGATAGGAGTGAATTTTATGAACTTAACGCTT
>ERZ1292623.2349-Hain-H51-01um-R1-2349-length-17050-cov-12_pt1 | contig 17050 bp, 16 predicted proteins | sample MGYA00564398_ERZ1292623 | MGnify/ENA primary metagenome ERZ1292623 (study PRJEB36523, sample SAMEA6512633) | groundwater metagenome | collected 2019-01-07 | study: AquaDiva: Metagenomics assemblies of 32 groundwater samples | reverse complement strand
TCTTCGAGCGGCCGACGCTTGCGGTGACGAAAAATTTATTGGGAAAATATATCGTCCGAAAATGGCGGGGAAAAATCATTTCCGCAATGATAACGGAAGTGGAAGCCTACGATGGATTGAAAGATAAAGCTTCGCATGCCTCGCGCGGAATAACATTGAGGAACAAGATTATGTTCGGCCCGGCCGGATGCTGGTATGTCTATTTCACCTACGGTATGCACTGGATGCTGAATATCGTGACGGGTAAGGAGGGATATCCGGCCGCTGTACTTATACGCGGTTTAGAAGAGATAAATGGTCCGGCACGCGTTACGAAGTTTCTCCATATAGATAAAAAGCTTAACGGGAAGAAGGCTGACAAGCGGAGCGGATTATGGATAGAAGAGTCTAAAACTCTTCGGGTTCGCCCGAGGATAAAAAAATCCCCGCGCATCGGGGTGGATTATGCGGGGCCGATCTGGTCGAAGAAGCATTACAGATTTTATATAGAAAAATAATCGTAAAAAAACGACATTTGATTTATGATGTCGTTTTCGTTGCAAAAACATTTTTATTTCTTTCACATCATTGTTTTTTATTTGGCCAGATCATTCTTAATAGGAAAAATCCCAATCGCGCCCATGATTTGAAAAGAAGAAATTTATACAATTTCATAATTTTCTTTTCGCGAGTCGTGAATAACTGTTTGTCTGCCCAGTATTCTTGGCCGGGAATGAGCGGATCATAAGTTTCTTCTGCTGACATCGCATATATTTTGTAGCGATTGCCATAAAATAGCTTGCTTGCCATTCTGTAGCACAAGAGCGCTCTTTCGATATGTTGCGGATGCCCGATAATCGTTATCGCGTAGTTTCTCGGGAATCTTTCAGAGACTATCCTCAATCCTTCCAAGGCATTGTTGTGCGTTCTGTAGGATTCTTTTTCGAGTAAAATTCGATTCTCAAAATCCGGGAACAAATTCGAATTTTGAGCATATAAAATCATTGATTCCGCTTCAGTCATCCCTGAGGCATTTTTATATCCGCCCTGGAAAATTATATTCCAAGATTTCATAAGTCCGTTGTAAAATCCCTGTTCCATAGCCAAATCCACCATCTTTTTGTTCATCCTGCTTATCTCCCCATCTTTATGGAGACCGCAACCTACGCAGATATATATTTTTGACATATTATCCTCCTTGGATAAAGTTGGTTATTCAGATACTATTTATTTGTATTGAACTGATAATACAATACTGCTATTGAATAAAAGAGTCAATACATACCATTCGAAATTAACATACCGCTTCCGAAAATGAGAAGAGGAAGAATTGTCGAAAGCGGCTTATTTATAACCATGATAGGGGATACTAGGAGTGTTATGTGGTATAATTCAAATAATAGGGATGGAGTCAAATACTTTGACATAAATATCCATCTGTGTTATAGTCCGTTGTAAGATTGTTATGAAAAAACAAAAGGTCAACAAGGGGATCAAGCAGATCATCGACTTGGATCGGAAGATAAAGAATCTGCCGGAGCTTTCCCGCGTTGAAAAGTCCATCCTGGAACAGGAGCAGAAATTCGACTCCGTCTACTACTCCAACAAATTGGAGGGCAATAAGCTTTCAAAGGAAGAGGCGAGAAAAGCCATTCTTGCAAATGACTAGTGTTTTGGGATGTCAAAGACATTGACCAAAAGAGAGGTGGATATCCTCGAAGAACAGGGCCTATGGGAGGCCCATTCTTAGAGGAGGATCGACGGCACGTTCCTGCCGATGACCGACTGGAAAAATGTCCCAAACGCGTTAGCCGAAAAAGTAAAGTACCCTTTCTAGTAGTAGGGGTGAGGGTGATGTTCGAACGATTTTGAGTTGTAATAACGCAGATTAATTAGATATAATTCACCCATGAATCGGTACACCCTTCTTACAATAGGGAAAACCCATACGGGTAAAACTACTTTCGTCAATGAAATAGCTTCGAAAGTTCCTAATTGTGTAATCCTGGGAACAGACCCTTTCGCCTTTTTCTTGACTTTGTAAAATTAGTACCTTCTCGCTTATCTAGAATTAAGGGAGAATTAGTCGAATTGGTTAAAAGTAAGGCAAACGATACCATGTTTACAAAGTATACATACTTGTATATAATCGAAGCATGGTATCAAATCAAAGACTTAATATAAAAGAAGTTCTTAGGAAAATAGAATCGCAGCGATTAGCTGTAATCACTCCTAATATTTTTGCCCAATTTTTTAATGTGAGCTTGTCGAACGCGAGAATTTTTTTGTCGCGCAATGCTAAGTCAGGAAACTTTATTCGATTAAGAAAGGGATTATATTCATCTATAAATTTCCAACCTTCTTCTCTTGAAATCGCTAACCTGATTCAAAGGCCGTCTTACATCTCGTTGGAAATTGCTTTGTCTTATTATCATGTGATTCCTGAAACTGTTTATGTTGTTACTTCAATTACGACCAAACACTCCAAAGATATTAATGTTCTTAATCAGATCTATCGATATCACCAAATTAATAAAGGACTATATTTTGGATATCAAAAGATTCATCTTTCAAATCGTAATATTATTATTGCTACAAAAGAAAAAGCCTTGTTGGACTATCTTTATTTTGTAGCAAGAGGACAAAAAAAGTATAACGAAAGGTTTGATTTAAGATCTATCGACAAGGTTAAACTTCAAAAGTATTCCAAAGCGTTTTTCAAAAATATAAAGAATAAACATATCAAGAAAAGGTTTGGCTTGTTGTTAGTAAAAATAAACTTATAATATATATATGCTTGATGCTAAATTTCTTCAGGACCTGGCAGTAAAAAAACAAATTAATGAATTGAGTGTTTACAGAGAATATTGTCAGAATTTATTTTTATCATATTTTTATTCAAAGAAAGGTTCAGAGAAGTTCTTGTTTAAGGGAGGAACAGCCTTAAGAATAGTTTTTCAAAGTCCACGTTACTCGGTTGATTTGGATTTCTCGGCCGGTTCGATAGAGGGGATAGATGACTTATTATTAGCGGTTCTCCAGGATTTACATAACGAGGGATTCACTATTTCAAGCATACCCACCAGTGAACCAACTAGCGGGGGATATATATCGTTATTGGATTTTACCAGTCCATTATTTAATCCTCGGGTTCAGTTGAATGTTCAAAAAAAAGAAGTGGATGCTTCTAGTGCTAATTCCAAATTAGTTACAAATGATTTCACTCCGCCGTACACCATCGTTTATCTAAAAGATGAAGTTCTTGTTGCAGAGAAAATTGAAGCTTTTCTGACGCGAGAAAACGCAAAAGAGCGAGACTTTTTTGATCTCTATTTTATATTCAATGACAATTACCTAAGAAGTCTTGTAAAGCAAGATGGTCAATTGAAAGAAAAGATACTCACCCGGTTAAATGTCCTAGATGATAACGAAATAAGGAATGGTTTGAGAGATTTGTTGCCAGTGAATTACCAACAGCTTTTAACAAATTCCAATCTCAAAATACAAATACGAAGATTGGTAGAATCTTACTTATAAGTGAAGAATGTATGGATAAATTGCCCAAAAGAGGATGAAACTTAGTATAGGTATAGTAGGACTTCCGAACGTCGGTAAGAGTACCTTGTTCAAAGTTCTGACTAAACAGGAGATTACAATCGCGAACTATCCCTTTGCCACCATTGATCCGAACGTGGGCGTGGTTGTCGTGCCAGACGAGCGGGTGGATAAATTAACGAAATTGAGCAGTTCCAAAAAGACCGTGCCGGCGGTCGTGGAGTTCTACGACATCGCGGGGCTCGTGAAGGGCGCGAATCAGGGCGAGGGCTTGGGTAACCAATTTTTGGCGAATATTCGGAATGTCCAGGCAATTCTCCATTTGGTGCGGTGCTTCGGCCAGAGCGATATCATCCATGTCGAAAACAGCGTGGATCCGGCGCGCGACATAGATATCATCGAGTTGGAGCTGGTTTTCAAGGATTTGGAAACCGTCTCGAAGAGATTGTCGAAACTTGAAGCCGAAGCGCGAAGCGGAGACAAGCAGGCGGTAAAAAATCTGCCGATTCTCCAGGAAGTGAAGAAAAAATTGGAGAGCGGAAACTTGGCGCTCGAGTTCGCGCACGAGCCGGTTGTGAAGGAACTCCAGCTTCTGACGGCGAAACCGCAACTCTTTTTATTGAACGGCAAGTCGGAGGAAGCAAGCGAGGAGTTAAAGAAGAAAATATCGGCGATGGGATTTGATTTCATTATTTCGGATTTGAACGCTGCTTCGTTCATTCCGGAGCTCATCCTTGAAGCCTATAAGATTCTGAATTTAATGAGCTTCTTCACGACGGGGGAGGACGAGACGCGAGCCTGGACGATCGAGCGGGGGAGCAAAGCGCCGCAGGCGGCGGGCGTGATCCACACGGATTTTGAAAAGAACTTCATCCGGGCGGAGGTCATCTCGACCGAAAAACTCCTGGAAGCGGCTGTCCATTCGACTAACTCAGGACAAGCTAATGCTTGGAGTGCGGCGAAGCAGAAGGGCTGGCTCCGCTTGGAAGGGAAGGATTATGTGGTGCAGGATGGCGATGTGATGGTGATCCGGCACGGTTAGGCCCTACCCCCCCGGAGACCTATTTGACAAATAAATACTATTGGAGTAAACTCAACCGCAAAGATCTCTAATAAAATATGGAGTAAACTCAACCGCAAAGACCTCTAATAAAATAAGTTTTATCAGCCATCAAATGGGAAAATTTTATTTATTTGGTGATATCGTAATCGGATCCATTCGAATCAGAGAGTGGGCAATTCTTGCAGCCGCCGCGTTTTTAGTGATAGCGGGCGGTTTTTTTGTCGCCCCGCTGGCGTTTGCTACGACTCCGGGTGATGTCGTTATAAATGAATTTGTATCCAATCCATCAACCGGAAACGAATGGGTGGAGTTGTTGAATACAACGGAATTATCCATCGATTTAGCCGAAGGGTCCGGCTGGACGATTCGGAGTGGTGTAGGTGCGCCACTCTTATTGTCTTCACTCGGCACGATTCCCGCCCAAGGCATAGTTGTATTAGAACAGCCCTCCGGGTGGCTGGATGATAGTCCCATAACCCAAACAATCACACTATTTGACGGAATAGGAACCCCTATTCATAGTGTTAGCTATGGTAGTGATCCTGAGGTAGATATCGCCGCACCGGTTGCTGGAGAATCAGATTCGTTTAACGGGATAAATTGGTTGATTTCTAGCGCTCCGACCAAAGGTTGGTTCAATAATGCCGAAGCTTTCGATTGTTCAACGTCGCTGACAAGCGCACCGACCTTATCTTCCATCGCTACCTGCTTGAGCATTTCTCCAGCTGGCATAATCACCAACATTGGAACGATTGATAATCCTTCAGCCACGCCCACTTCCGAACCGGATTCATTGTATTTCCAAGTTGCCGACAGAGGTAAAATCGTTTTTAACGCCAGCTTGAACTTGAGCGACCAAGCGACGGTGGCTATATTGCAGACCTTGGGCGAAAAAATGGAAATGTCGGATAGGCATATAAAATTTGATTCCGCAACTGCCGATGCCATGGCGGCCACGGGTGCCAAGATTTATATGTACGGCTTAGACGCATTTGGTTATACATCAGCTCCGAATCTGATAGTAAAGAATGACGCCGGGAACACGCTTTCGCCGGAAGACCCCGACTATCCGGATATCTCCGTGAGCGACTACTCCGGTGGGACGCTGACATTCACGACAGATCACTTTACGCAGTTTGATGTAGAGGATCTCGCTAGCATCGCTTCCGCCGACCCGGCTGAAGTTAGTGGAGATTTTTCCCCAGAGATTAACAGTTCGTTGGGACGAGGCATCTCTGCTTATCTCGGTCGCACCACGAATTACACAGGTAATCCATTGGACACCATAAAATGGAAAGTGACAATTACTGGTCCTGAAGGTGAAACAATTTCTCCATATATGATTGATTTAGATGAGGTTGGATTTCTTGATACGCTAAGTCCAGAATCAAACATAGCCACTTATCATTATCCATTTTTTGAAGAGTATGATGAAAACGACAATGTTACAGCAATAGTTGCAACCGGCTCATGCGATGTTGCGGAAGAAGATTTAGATCCAGAAGAAGAAGATTTAGATCCAGAAGAAGAAGATTTAGATCCAGAAGAAGATAATCTCCATAATAACGAGTGCACGGCTGATGCGAGTTTTAGTTTAGACGCGGATGATATATTTACCAATGCAGACAAGATAATTTTTGATTCCGACGCCCCGACCGGCGCCTATACCATTACTTATGAACTAATGGATACTAATAGTAATTCAGTGCTGGGAACGCATGAGGTAGAAGTTAACGTCGTTGATGCCACCGCGCCGACAGTCACTAAACTAGGTGATGACTCCGCAGACGTTTCTTTAAACGCAGGAGATACTTACCTCATTTTTAGCGAAGTTTTATCGGACAGCTCTAAGATATCAGTTGAGAATGCCTTATCTGCCGGAGCTGACAAGTCATTAACCTATTATTGGGACGCTAATTATTTAATAATTACAGCCGCTGATATAACGACTTTTTCTAATGACGTGGTGGTTAATGTTTCAGATATTGCCGGCAATACCGTAACCGGTTTGTTGATAATTGATTCCAGTTTGGCTTCTACTCAAAAAGCCCCGGATTCTAACGGTACCGCCACGATTGATTCCACAACTCCCCAAGTTGTAATTACTAACCCGACTCAAGTAGTGAATTTAACGATTGACAGCGGGACAACTGATCCGACGATTGATGTGAGTGCGTTTATTACAGGAGGAACAGGGACACTTCCTGCGATTACTATCACCTCGGCTAATGCTGGTAATGTCAATGTGGCTGTTCCATCTTCCACTGTCGTTACCAGCGCCGACACTACGTGGAATGGAATAATTGCCGCTCCAACGGTTACCACTGTAACCTTGCCGGAAACTTCGGGAGAGACGAAAACACTGAGTACCGCCATAGAGGTTGGATTTACCGGCGCTAAATTATCCTTTGATAAAGCCGTGAGGATTTTACTTCCGGGACAAGCCGGAAAAAGAGCGGGCTACGTGAGAACGGGGGTCAACTTCACCGAAATCACGAGCATCTGTTCCGCAGATAGTCAAACGACAGGCGATGCATTGGTAGCCGATGGAGATTGTAAAATTGATGTCGGGTCCGATCTTGTTATTTGGACGAAGCACTTTACATCCTTCGCTACATACACACAGTCGTCGACCCTATCTTCTTCTAGCGGTGGCAGTGGCGGCGGCGGGCCTGGGCCCATTGGCGCAATTGCAGCCGGATTCAGGCCGGCAGTAGTCGCGGCAGTGCCCGCAACGCCAACGATAGTTTCTGTCGGACAAGTATTAGGCGCAGCCAAATTTAATTTCTCCAATAATCTGGGATTAGGTTCGCGGGGAGATGATGTGACAGAACTTCAGAATCGGCTTGTGAGAGAAGGGGTATACAACCATCCCATCACCGGATTCTTCGGTCCGCTCACGAAAGCAGGCGTGAAGGCCTTCCAAAAAAAATATGGCATTGATACCGTTGGCACTGTGGGACCGGCCACTATGGCGAGATTAAACTCCCCGTTTGTGGGAACTCCCGTAGGAGGCCAAGTGCTCGGTGTCTCAACAATAAGCGCAGAGACCCAGGCGAAAATCACAGCGGTAAGAACGCAGCTGGTTTCTCTCATCACGCAGCTCTTGGAGCTTATGCAAGATCAGGTAACTGCTCTCCAATCGACCTCCAGGTAGATGAGATTCAATCTCAAGAAATACTTCATTCCTCACGAAGGAAATGACTTCAAACCGCATTCTTTGCGTACAGGGTCGGCCGTTTTCGTTCTGGCTTTGATCCTCGTTGTTGAGGCCTGTTTTTTCCTGCAATCTCTCTATATTCGAAAGACGAGTTTCTTTGCCTCAATTTTACAAAATGTCCTGGTTAGTGAAACTAACGGCAGCCGCCAGTCATCAAACCTATTTTCACTTAAAGAGAGTGGCTTGCTGAATGTGGCCGCTAAAATGAAAGCGGAGGATATGGCGAGCAAGGGTTATTTTGCCCACGTGAGTCCCGACGGAGTAGACCCCTGGTACTGGATAAACAAAGCCGGTTATAAATACAGCTATGCCGGAGAGAATCTGGCGATCAACTTTTCCGATTCCGATGATGTCATTAAAGCCTGGCTCAATTCACCCGCCCATCGGGATAATATCTTGAACGCTCATTTCACGGAGATCGGCATCGGGATCGCGAAGGGGATGTATGAAGGGAAAGAAACCGTTTTTATCGCTCAGATGTTCGGCAAGCCGGTTAAATCTCAAGTATCTGTTCCGCCAAGGTCATTTCCGTCCGTTACTGTCTCTGGCGAGGAACCCGCATCTGTTAAAAATATCGCCACCTCGGTTGTCCCCGACGACAATAGCCGGCCGGTAGTCCTCGGAGAGACCTCTCCCGTCTCGCTCCTTGTGTGGACGGCAGCTACCTCTCCTAAAATAGTTTCCAACAATCTTTATGCATTCTTGATGATCATTATTGCAATCGCCCTACTTTTGAACGTGGCTATCAGGCCAAGGATCCAGCATCCGCGATTGGTCTTAAACGGCGTTTCCCTCTTGGTCATTTTGAACGCGTTTTTGATTCTTAATAATTACTTGGCGTTCGTGAATGCCAGGATATTTTAGGGTATCATAAGAACGTGCTATATGAATTGAATCTGGACGGTTTTCAGGGGCCGCTTCAGAAGCTCCTGGAACTCATCGAGGAGAAGAAGATGGAGATCACCATCGTGAGTCTCGCGGAGGTGACTGGCGGTTTTTTCGATTATCTGAAGAAGCTCGAGGAGGCCGGCGTGAGCCACTCCATCCTCGCCGATTTCCTGGTAGTGGCCTCGAAGCTCATTTTAATAAAATCCAAAGTGCTTTTGCCCTCGCTCCCGCTTACGGAGGAGGAAGAGCTGGATATAAGGGGTCTGGAAGGCCGGCTCAAGATTTACCAGGAATTCAAGAAAGCCCAAGTTCACATTAAAGGATTGTGGCGCGTTTCGCCCCAGATGTTTTCCCGGGAATATCTGATGACGAAAGAAGCAACCTTCTATCCGCCCAAATCCGCGACGGCAGAGGCGCTCGCGAAAGCGGTGGCCAGGGTGGCGGGCGAGCTCGAGAAACTTTTGAAGCCCGTCATAAAGGTGAAGAACGAAATAATCCACCTGAAGCAGAAAATCGAGGAGGTCTTGAAGCGTCTGACCGAAATTCCCATGGGATTCAAGAAGATGCACGAGGGAAAGGGAAGAAGCGAACTCATCGTCCTTTTTCTCGCCATTCTCCATCTCGTGAGAGATCAACTCATATCGGCGGACCAGGAGGGTCAGTTTGATGAAATCACGATTGCACGAAAACCGAAGGAGGCTTAAAATATCCAATGAATATGGAAAGAAACAACAATACCGTTGCTGCCCTTGAGGCTTTGCTTTTTTATTATGGCGAGCCGCTGGACGCGAAAAAGATCGCCAAATTTCTGGATTTAAACGAAGGGGAGTGCGGCGTTTTGATAGACGAATTAGATTCGAAACTTAGCTCGGATGAAAAGAGCGGCTTTATGCTTGTAAGGCACGGTGATCTTTTTCAGCTGGCGACGAAACCGGATTTGGCCTGGCTCGGACAGAAACTCGTTCAAGAAGAGTTCAAAGAAGAACTTACGCCCGCGGCCCTCGAGACCCTATCCATAATCGCGTATCTCGGGCCCGTGGCGCGCTCTACGGTGGATTATATCCGTGGCGTGAATTCCAGCTTTATTTTGAGGGCGCTCCTGGTGCGCGGACTCGTAACGCGCCATTTTCAGGAAGCGAGAAAGAACACGTTCGAATATAAAGTGAGCTTTGATTTTCTAAAGCACTTGGGATTGGGAAAAATCGAAGAATTGCCGGAGTTCGAAAAATACAAGAATATCCTGACGAGTTTTGAAGCGTCGCAGGTTCCGGAAGTTCCGCTTCCGGAGAATCAGGAGAATCCCGTTTGATTTTATGAAATGGAAGATTATTTTTTTAACGCTCTTGGTTCTGGCCTCGGCGGTCGTGATAAGCCTTGTCCGTTCCGGCCGAACGGAAGAAAAAAAACCGATTGTAGATGACGCGCCGGAAAAAACCACTCTCTCCAATTGGGAAAATAATCTGGGAAAAGTGCCCGAGAGGAATTGGAAAGTGCTTGATCCGGACCTTTCGGCCGAGGCCGCGATCGTCCAGTCGCTGGACGATAATTTTCCGTTCTTCAAATCCGGCAGTTTCAAGATGTGGCCGCTCGCTTCCTTGACCAAGCTCCTGACCGCCGCTGTTGTGATGGAAAAAATAGATTTGGATGAGAAGATAATCATTTCCCAGGATGTGGCGCTTACGGAGGGCGAGGCGGGGGATTTACGGCCGGGTGAAACTTATGCCGCTCGCGACCTTTTGAAAATCATGCTTATTGCGTCGTCGAACCGCGCGGCGGCGGCTTTCGAATATCACGTCGGCCACGACGAATTCGTGAAGATGATGACGACGAAAGCCCGTGAAATCGGACTTACCCAGACCACGGTTTACGACGCTTCGGGCCTGAATGACCTGAATCAGGGGACGGCGAGTGATATGCTCGCCCTTTTGAATTACATATTGGAAAAGGAGCCGGATATCTTGAATTACACCAGGCTTCCGAGCCTTCTCGTCCAGCCGGCCAATTCCGACCGAAGCCATACCGTGCCGAATATCGACCCGCTCTCGGATAGGCCCGATTTTCTGGGCGGAAAGACGGGTACTTCGCCCCTCGCCCGGCAAAATCTGGTGGCCATTCTTTCCATGAACGGTCGCCGGGTGGCCGTGGTGCTTCTGGGTAGCAAAGACCGATTCAAAGAGACCGACGAATTATTCAATTGGATAGCTAGAGCGTATGAATTTTAAGGTATAATAATTGGAATGGAAGTTTTCGCCGCGGTCCGCGTTCTTATAATTTTTGCCCTTTCATTCACGGTGGCGCTGTTGCTCACGCCCCTTGTCTTCCGGTTCCTCGAAAAATTCAATTTGAGGAAAGTAAATATCCGCGATGAGGCGAGCGCGCCGGTTTTTTACCAATTCCATAAGAATAAATCCAACACGCCCACGATGGGTGGCATTGTAATTTGGGCGACCGTTCTTTCAATTGCCCTTGTTTTTTTCGTTTTGGGAAATCTTTTCGACGGATTTTTTGAATATTTCAATTTTGTGAATCGGGCCGAGACCTATCTTCCTATCGCGGCGCTTTTTCTCGCGGCCCTGGTCGGCCTTGCGGACGATATGCTGGGAATTTTGAAAATCGGCCCTCACGGCGGCGGGTTGAGAATGAAGCACAAACTCCTGCTCTACGGAGCCGTGGCGGCTCTGGGCGCTTGGTGGTTTTATTTCCGCCTTGATTGGCATACACTTTTTATTCCTTTCGTGGGGACGGTGGACCTCGGCTTATGGTACATTCCTTTTTACATATTAGTCATCGTCGCGACAGCCTTTTCGGCGAACGAAACGGACGGCTTGGATGGCCTTCTGGGCGGCGTGATGTTTTTCTCTTTTATGGCAGTCGTCGTCGTGAGCTTCGTCCTTCATCGCTACGATTTGTCGGTGATGAGCGCTTCCATTTTAGGGGCGCTCCTGGCTTTTCTTTGGTTCAATATTTATCCAGCGAAGTTTTTTATGGGCGACACGGGTTCGATGTCTTTGGGTATTACTTTGGGTGTGACGGCGATGCTCACCGACACTTCGCTCCTTCTGCCTTTCTTCGGATTCATTCTGGTAATCGAGTCCGCTTCGGTCATTATCCAGGTGGCGAGCAAAAAATTCCGGAAGAAAAAAATATTTCTTTCGACGCCGATTCATCACCACTTCGAAGCGCTGGGCTGGCCCGAGAGCCAGATTACGATGCGTTTTTGGATTATGAGCGCGATAATGGCGATTTTCGGATTAGTCCTATTTTTTCTTTCTAGATTTGTTTAGGCAATGAAAACAATTCTGATAAAAAACGGTTTGGTTTACGACGGTGCCGGCGGGGCGCCGCTCAAAACCGATGTTTTTATTCGGAACGGGCGCGTTGCCCGGCTGGGCTCTTTCAAGAAAGAAACCGCCGATATTTTTCTGGATGCCACGGGGACCGTCGTGACGCCGGGCCTGGTGGATGTGAATTTTGAGATTGAACACCGCTCGGGGATTTTCGCCGAACCTTATCAAGAGAGCATTCTAAGACAGGGCATTACCACCGTAATCGGCTCCGTTGATGATTTGGCGGGAAGGCCGCTCGGGGAAATACTATTTCTCTTGGAAAAGCGGGGAGTGGGCGTCAATTTTGGGGCGCTCGCCGGCTACGAAGATATCCGCCGCTTTTTCACGAAGGGAATCGGCCGGGACTTGGCTGGTGGAGAGGCGGAGAGCGCGAAGAATGCCGTCAGCCGGACTTTCCGGGAGGGCGCTTTGGGAATGTCTCTCGACTTGTCTTCGCCGGCCGGCCGGGGTATACCCGTGAACGAACTTGTCGAGCTTGCCAGAGAATCCGCGAAAATGAAGAAAGTTTTCGCGGTCCATTTGCGTCGGGACGGCGAAAAAATATTGGAATCGCTCCGGGAAATAATCGATATTTCTAAAATCGCGGGTGCGAGCGTCGAAATAAATCATCTTCAACCCCTGCGCGGATTTTCGGAAGATTACCGTTCGGCGCTCGCTCTTTTGGGGAAAGAAGCCTCTAAGAGCCACGTCAATTTCGATGTTTTTCCCCATCCCGCGGTTTCCGTGCCACTCCGTTCTTTTCTTCCCGATTGGCTTTTGACGGCCGATACCGATGAAGCGAGAAACTCGCTTAAAGAAAAAACCGTGAAAGACCGGGTATTGAAGTATCTCCAAAAAATAAAAACGGACGGAGCGGTGATTGCCTCCGCGCCGCCGGCGCTGAAATTCCTTGAAGGCAAGTCGCTCGACGATTTCGCCCGGAATCACGGCCTCACGAAGGCGCGCGCGATTTTTAAATTAATGGCTCTCATCGGGCTTAAGGGAAAATTGTTCTGTCTTTGGGGCGATAAAATAGTGCTCGAAGATTTTCTCGCGAGTCAGCGCTCGCTCGTCACTTTGAGCTACCATCACTTCGGCGGAGAAGCGGGCGCGGGCGAATTTTTCTCCTGGGCCGAAAAGGGCGGTAAGTTGCCGGTCGAGAAAGCGGTGGCGAAACTGACCGGCCTTCCGGCCGCGAAATACGGCATATCGAAACGCGGGATGATAAAGGAAAATTATTGGGCGGACGCGGTAATTTGGGAAAATTGGAAGCCTAAAACGGTATTGGTAAACGGCGTTCTCGCGATGGAGAACGGGACGTTACTGAAGAAAAAGGCCGGCGCGGTCGTAAAAGCCCTTCCATAAAAATGTTTCGGAATTTCAAAAAAAGCTCCAGCCTTGATTATTCGTTCATTACTTTTCTTGTCGTGCTCGTCATCTTTGGTCTCGTGATACTCACGAGCGCTTCCTCCGACCTTTCGAAAGCCCGGTTCGGCGACAGCTATTATTATCTGAAACACCAGATTCTTTTCGGGCTTTTACCTGGACTCGCCGGATTTTTCGCCGCGTTTTCCATAAATTACCAAAATTGGAAGAAGTGGGGAGTGTGGCTTCTCGCGGGGAGCGTTATTCTCCTGCTTTTGGTCTTCACACCGCTCGGATTCAAGGCTTATGGTTCGGAGCGTTGGCTTTCGATTGCTGGCGTGGGTTTCCAGCCGGGTGAGCTCGTAAAAATCACATTTATCGTATATATGGCGGCCTGGATCGGCAAAAGCCAGAGCCGGAGCAAGAATCTGAAGGAGGGTTTTATTCCGTTTTTGATTCTTTCGGCCGGGGTGCTTATACCACTCATTCTTCAGCCTTCGACCACGATCGCGGTTCTGATTCTCGCGGCCGTGCTCGCAATGTATTTCACGGCCGGTGCGAAAATCAGATTTCTTTTTTCCGTCGGAGCGATAGCCCTGTTTGCCGTCGCCGCCCTTCTTTTCATCACTCCCTACCGAATGGAAAGGGTTTTGGGATTTTTGAATCCCGATTCCGATCCGCTTGGCAAGACTTATCAGATAAACCAAACGCTTATTGCCATCGGCTCGGGCGGGCTCACGGGCGTAGGCTACGGGCGCTCCACGACGAAACTGCACTACTTGCCGGAACCTATCGGAGATTCCATTTTTGCGGTCATCGCCGAGGAATTGGGTTTCATCGGCTCCGTCGCGCTCATTTTCTTTTTTTTGCTTTTCGTTTGGCGAGGTCTCGCGATTGCAAAAGTGGCGCCCGACGCTTTCGGCCGGCTTTTAGGCATCGGCTTTATGACTATTATCGGGCTTCAGGCTTTCGTCCATATCGGAGCAAACTCGGGGCTTATTCCATTGACCGGCGTGCCATTGCCATTCGTCAGTTACGGTGGAACGGCGCTCGCGGTTTTTTTGACCATGAGCGGTCTTATGGTTAATATTTCAATGAAGCGATGAGTAAAAGAATTTTATTGACCGGCGGGGGAACGGGCGGACATGTTTTTCCGCTTATTGCGGTTGCCGACGAAATCCGGAAGACGGACTACGCGGATGTAGAGCTGTGCTATATGGGGCCAAAGAGCCCGCTTAGCGCGGAATTTTTAGATCGGGACATTCCGGTCTATCGCATCCTGGGAAGCAAATTGCGGCGCTATTTTTCGCCGGCCAATTTCATTGATATTCCGAAGTTCGTCTTCAGTCTTTTTCAGGCGCTCTTCCGGCTCTACTTCCTGATGCCGGATGCGGTTTTTTCCAAAGGCGGTCCGGGCGCGCTCGCAGTCGTGCTCGCGGCCCATTTCTATATGATTCCGATAATAATTCACGAATCCGATGCCGCACCGGGGCTCACCAATAAGCTATCGGCAAAATTCGCGAAAAGAATTGGTATTGCTTTTGAAATCGCGGCAAAATATTTTGATAAAAATAAAATCTTCGTTTCCGGTAATCCCATGCGGGAAGGACTTGTCGGTGGAGAGAATAAGCCGGGTTCGGACGGGAAGCCGCTTATCTTCGTCTGGGGCGGCTCGCAGGGTTCGGCCCGCATCAATCGCTTTGTTTTTGATAATCTGGACGCTCTGCTCCAAAGATACCGCGTCTTCCACCAGGTAGGGGAGAAGAATATTGAAGAAGCCAAAATGTTTTCGACAAACGCCGGATATAAGTTTGCCGGTTTTCTGGATTTGAACGGAATGAAAGAAGCGCTTTCCGAAGCCGACGCGGTGCTCGCGCGGTCTGGTTCGGGTTCCATCTTCGAGATTGCCGCCTTCGGCAAACCCTCCATCCTTATTCCGCTAGAGGAATCGGCGAATGACCATCAGAAAATGAATGCTTATGAGTATGCGAAGCTCGGCGCCTCAATCGTAATAGAAGAGGCGAATCTGAAGCCGAGTATTATTTTGAGTCAGCTTGAGAATATCCTGGCGGATAAGAGCAAATACGCGGCGATGGCCTCCGCCGCCCGGAAATTCGCCCGTCCGGATGCGGCCAAAATCATCGCCGGAGAAATTCTCCAGATAATCAGCCACCCTTAAAAAACCCCGGAAAACGGCATATAATCAGGGTATGCCTATCAGAGTCAGATTTGCTCCATCGCCGACGGGTCCGTTTTCTCTGGGGAATGCCCGGACAGCCCTATTTAACTGGCTTTTTGCCCGTCATGAAGGCGGCCAGTTTCTTTTGCGCATAGAAGACACTGACAAGGAACGCTCCAAAAAGGAATACGAGAAGGATATGTTGGAATGCCTGAAATGGATCGGATTGGATTGGGACGAGGATTTTTTCCGCCAGAGTGAGCGGACTGCCACCTACAAAAAAGAACTCGAAAAGCTTCTCGAAGAAAAAAAGGCCTATTGGTGCTTCTGCACGCCGGACGAATTGGAAGCCGAGCGCCAGGCGCAGATGAGTCAAGGCATTTCGCCGAAGTACGGCGGGCGGTGCCGGAATACTCCGCTTGAGGAAGCGGAGGCACGAACGAAGAAAGAGCCGGCGGTTATCCGTTTCCGAATGGACGACGGGATAATTTCCTTCGCCGATATCATTCGGGGGAAAGTTTCATTTGATACCGCGCTCATCGGTGACATCGTCATCGCGAAGGATTTGAAAACCCCGCTCTACAATTTCGCGGTGGTGGTGGACGACGAAGAGATGAAAATCACGCACATCATCCGGGGCGAGGATCATCTCTCAAATACGCCGAAGCAGATTGCCATTCAGGAGGCGCTGGGATTTCCCCAGCCGCAATATGCGCATTTACCTTTGATACTGGGACCCGATCATAAGAAGCTTTCCAAGCGGTATCTCGAAACGTCGTTCAGCGATTATCGGTCAAAGGGTTATCTCGCATCGGCTGTTATGAATTTCATGGCGCTTTTGGGTTGGCATCCGGAGAACGATCGGGAAATATTAAGTCGCGAAGAAATTATCGCCGAGTTCGGTCTGAAACGAGTGCAGAAAGCAGGCGCGATTTTCAATCCGGAAAAACTCGATTGGCTGAACGGCCAGTACTTGAAGAATTCGTCTCCGGAGGAACTCGCGGAAGCGCTCAAAGATTTCGTTCCCAAAGAATGGGCGAAGAAAAAAGAAATGCTCGCGAAGATTGCGGAGGTGGAGAGGGGACGGATGAAAAAACTTTCGGATTTCAGAGAATTAGCCGCCATTTTTTTCGAACTGCCGGATTATCCCAAGAGCCTTTTGGTTTGGAAAGAAACGCCCGAGGCCGCCATTCTCGACAATCTGCGCTTTACGCTTGATGTAATTTCGAAGATACCGGCGGGGGATTTTAAAAAGGAAACCATCGAGAAATACGTGATGACGGTAGCCGACAAGAGGGGACGAGGCGAAGTGCTATGGCCTCTTCGGGCCGCACTTTCGGGCCGGGAAGCGTCGCCGGGTCCCGCGGAGATTCTGGAGATTATCGGCCAGGAAGAAAGCGCGCGGAGGATAAATCTCGCCATCGGAAAACTGGAATGAAAACGAACAATAAAATATCAATAGCCATAATTTTTTT
>ERZ1292623.721-Hain-H51-01um-R1-721-length-33961-cov-19_pt2 | contig 17062 bp, 21 predicted proteins | sample MGYA00564398_ERZ1292623 | MGnify/ENA primary metagenome ERZ1292623 (study PRJEB36523, sample SAMEA6512633) | groundwater metagenome | collected 2019-01-07 | study: AquaDiva: Metagenomics assemblies of 32 groundwater samples | reverse complement strand
TTTCCAAAAGTAATAAGGAAGTAATGAAATAATTATAGCAAATAATAAAATTAACCAAGTTTGATTTTTGAAGGTTGCTGCTGCTTTTAATTTTGAGGTTGATATTATTTGTTTTGCTTGACCTCTTGGGTAAGTTTTTATTGAAGGATTGTTTTCATCTGTTAAATTTGGTAATGAAACTATATCTACTAATTTTTCTTTAGGTGATAATTCAGCTAGAGCTTGACCCAATAAAGACTTTCCAGTTCCTGGCTCTCCAATAAGTAGAACATTACGTCTTTGTTTTGCTGCTTTTTTTATTAGGGTTAATGCTAAATCTTGACCTATTATTTGATCTGCTAGGTTATTAGAAATTTTTATTTCTTTAGTAGATTTGATTTTAGAAAAGTCTTTCATATCTTTTATATTGTAAAATTAGTTTAAAAAGATTATGTTTAAATAATATCTTCTTCAGAAACCACTACAAAATCACCAACAGCCATAACTGCTGAGAATGGTATCATTAAGTTTCCTTCTGGGTCTTTTTCTAGTTCTAGACCTTCTGTATAGCTTGTTGGGTTTTTAAGTATTATTTGTATTAATTCTCCTGTCCTAGTTTCAAAACTAATATTACCGACTTCTCCAAACTTCTTCCCAGATTTAGTTATAACTGTTTTACCTAGTATTTGTTTAGAATATCTTTTTTCTTCTTCTGTCATTTTTTATACCTAGTTTCTTGAAGTTTATAAATTTTATGAAATTTGGATAGTTGATTTGGGATATAGATAAAACAGGAGAGTCACACCTTTAGTTCTTATGGAGAAGGTATTTTTTGTTATTTTAGTTGTTTTTATGATTTTTGGTGTATTTTTGACTATTGTTATTATGTGATGATATTAAATTTATGTAACTTAATAAAGATAAAAAAGTCCATTTTTGTCTTATAAGTCTTGTATTATTATTATATTGTGTTTATTTATTTATTTTATATTATATTATCTTTTAAATTTATCTGTGTTGTATTATAATATAGTTATATATTATATATATTATAAAATATATTTTTTAGATTAACTATATATTAGTTTTTATTTGAAAGAGTTGCATAGGAAATACAGGTGTCAGAGTATATTGTTGGAGGATAATAATTTTTAAATATAAGTTTGATATGATTAGGAAGTTATGGGGAAAAAAGAGTTAAAGAGTTTCTTTGAGGATTATCTAAAAAAAGATTCTTTATTTAAAAATAAAAAGGCTTTACAAGGTAATTATACACCTAAAAGTGTACCTTATAGAGAGGAACAGATTGAGGTTTTGGCTGGGATATTAGCTCCTGCATTAAGGATGGAAAAACCCTCTAATATTTTTATTTATGGTAAAACTGGTAGTGGTAAGACGTTATGTGTTAATCATGTTGCGGATAATTTAATTAAAATAGCTAATGAGAAGAAAATCCCTTTAAAAATTTTTTATTTGAATTGTAAAATGAAGAGAGTTGCGGATACTGAATATAGGTTAGTTGCACAAATGTCTAGGGAATTTGGTATAGAGGTTCCTGCTACTGGGCTGCCTACTGATGAAATATATAAGATGTTTGTAAATGAGATTGATAAAGAGAGGCTCTTGCTTCTGTTGATATTGGATGAGATAGATCAATTAGTTTTGAAAACAGGAGATGAAATTTTATATAATATGACTAGATTAAATTCAGAATTAAAAAAAAGTGAACTTTCAATTATAGGAATAAGTAATGATTTAGTTTTTACAGATAATTTGGATCCTAGAGTTAAAAGTAGTTTGAGTGAGGAAGAAGTGGTCTTTCCTCCGTATGACGCTATCCAATTGCAAAAAATTTTAAAACAGAGGGCTAAAATAGCCTTTAAGGATGGCGTTTTAGGAGAGGGTGTGATAGAGAAGTGTGCTGCATATGCAGCAAGGGAACATGGAGATGCTAGGAGAGCTTTAGAATTATTAAGGGTTTCTGGTGAACTTGTTGAAAGATCTAATCAAAATAAAATAAATGAGAGTTTTATTGATAAAGCTGAAGAAAAATTAGAGAGAGATAGAATTTTGGACATTGTGAATACACAGCCAAAACAATTTAAATTGACTTTATATTCTATTTTTAATTATACTAATAACGGAGCTCCAATCTTTACAGGAGATATCTACGACTTTTATAAAGAGGCATGTGTAAAAACTGGTGTGAAACCATTAACCCAGAGGAGAGTCAGTGATATTATAGCTGAGTTAGATATGCTTGGGATTATTAATGCTAAAGTAATTAGTAAAGGTAGGTATGGTAGAACTAGAGAAATTGGGATTGCTATACCACAAAGCACTGTTCCTAAGGTTGTTGATATATTAAAAGAAGGATTGAATATATGAATAAAAAAGAAGTTGTTGAGTGGTTTTTGAAAAAAGACTATTTAGTAAGTCCTTGTTTTTTAGATTCTTATGGTGAGGAGGTTGATGATTTCGGGGAGAGATTGAAAGGCATGGAGAAACCAGTCATATTGAATAAAGATATATTAGGATTATTGAAAAATAAATCTGGAATTTTTGAGATAAATTGGTTAGAATTTGAAAAATCTAGAACTAATTTTGAAAAAAAAGGGGATAGGCGGATATATGAGATTTTTTTGAAAGTGTTATCACATGAATATCTAAGTGGAGAGGAGGGAAAGGAAGTTGAAATTTTAAGTCAAGAGAAAGGGAGATCTGAGAGAAGAATATTATTGGATCTGAAAAAAAAGAGCAATGAAGTTATAGTTTTAAAAAATTATATTGATGAAGTGAATAAGAAGAAGACTGTTGATAGTTTTGTTAATTATTTTAGGAGTAGGTATTATACAATGAGAGGCCTATTAATTAAAAGACCAGATTTGGTGAATACTATCTCTATTAGTAAGGTGCTGAATAAAAAGGATAGAGAAATTGTAGTTTTAATTGGGTTAGTTGTAGACAAAAGGGTAACCAAGAACGGGAATATTTTGTTGAAGTTGGAAGATAATACAGGAAGTGTTAATATTATTGTAAATAAAACAAAAGAGGAGTTGTTTAAATTAGCTAAGGATATTACTTTAGATGAGGCTATAGGTGTTGTTGGATCTAATGGAGAGGGAATTGTTTTTGTTAATAATTTATATCTCCCAGATGTACCTTTAAATAAGGAAATAAAAAAATCAGATGAAGATGTTTGTGTTGGGGTTATATCTGATATACATGTGGGAAGTAAAAACTTTTTGGAGAAAGAATTTTTGGACTTTATTGAATGGTTAAATGGGAAGGGGGAAAATAAGAAACATAGAGAATTGGCATTAAAGATAAAATATTTGTTAATTGTAGGAGATTTAATCGATGGTGTTGGGATTTATCCAGATCAAGAAAAGGATTTGTTTATTTTAGATGTTAAGGATCAATATGATAAACTTGCTTATTATTTAAGTATGATAAGAGAAGATATAAAAATAATAATAAGTCCAGGAAACCATGATGCAATGAGACTCTCTTTGCCTCAGCCAATTTTGGATAAGGACTTAGCTGAAGGTATTCATAAATTAAAAAATGTTGTTTTAGTTACTAACCCCTCTTATGTAAATATTGGTTCTTCTGAGACCTTTCAAGGTTTTGATGTGTTAATCTATCATGGTAGCAGTTTTCATTATTATATAGATACTGTTGATTCTTTAAGATTGGGTAAGGCTAGAGATTATCCTTCAAAAGTTTCTGAGTATTTATTGAAGAGAAGACATCTAGCTCCTTCGCATACTTCTACTCTATATATTCCTGATGAGAGAGAAGATCCCTTAATTATTAATAAAGTTCCTGATATAATTGTGACTGGTGAGATGCACAGGACAGATGTTAGTATTTATAATAATGTAGTTATCATTAACTCTAGTTGTTGGCAAAGTAAAACAGAGTATGAGGAAAAAACTGGAAATAATCCAGATCCTGGGAAATTTCCTATTTTGAATTTGAAAACTAGAGAGGTAAATATTTTAAAATTTTATGATGAAACTGGTTGAGAGATATAGAAAGAGTTTAGATCTAGAGATTAAGGAGGCTTATGATTTAGCTAGCAAAGCTAGAAGAAAGGGGTTTGATCCAGAGGAAGAGGTTGAAATTTTACTAACTAAAAATTTACCTGAAAGAGTAGTTGGATTAGTTTCTGTTGTTGCGCCACAGATTAAAGGGACAAAGATTGTTGATAGAATACAAGAACTTGAGAAAAAATACGGACAGCAAGACTGGAGAGTTGCTTTAGATATTGCTTTAGAAGTGGCTCAGGAAAAGTTTTGTAATTTTAAGGATAAACGTGAGGCTATGGAAGTTGGGATAAGGGTCGGGTTTGCTTATGTGACAGTTGGTGTTGTTGTTAGCCCTTTAGAGGGATTTGTTAAACTACAGTTGAATAAGAGGAAAGATAGTGGAGGAGAATACTTTTGTTTGTTTTATTCAGGTCCTATTAGGAGTGCTGGTGGGACTGCCGCAAGTGTTTCTGTTTTGATTGCAGATTATGTTAGGAAAAAGATGGGTTATGCAGAATATGACCCTACAAATATTGAGATTAAAAGGACTATTACAGAAGTTTATGATTATCATGATAGAGTTACTAATTTACAATATTACCCAAGTGAATCAGAATTAGACTACTTGGCTAGAAACTTACCTGTTCAAATTAATGGAGATCCAAGTGAAAAATATGAGGTTAGTAATTATAAAGACTTGGACAGAGTTGAAACTAATGTAATAAGAAATGGTGTTGCTCTTGTTGTGGCTGAGTGTTTGGCACAAAAAGCTCCTAAACTGTTGAAACAAATACAAGTATGGGGGAAAGATTTTGATATGAATCATTGGTTGTTATTAGAAGGCTTTTTGGAAATTCAAAAAAAGTCAAAGGCTAAAAAAGAAAAAATAGAAACAAAAGAGAGAATCACTCCTGATCATACATTTATTCATGATTTGGTTGCCGGAAGGCCGGTATTTACCCATCCTTTGGCTAAAGGAGGATTTAGGTTAAGATATGGTAGATGTAGAAATTCTGGCTTTTCTAGTCAAGCGATACATCCGGCAACTATGATTATATTGGATAGTTTTATTGCAGTGGGTACTCAACTAAAAGTTGAAAGGCCTGGGAAGGCAGCAGTTGTGGCTAGTTGCGATTCCATAGAAGGACCAATTGTTAAATTGAATAACGGAAATGTTTTATTTATTGAAACTGTTGAAATGGCAAAGAAAATTGTTAAGGATGTTGATGAGATCATATACTTAGGAGATCTCTTGATTAATTATGGAGATTTTTTGAATAGAGCGCATGTTTTAGTTCCTCCAGGTTATTGTGAAGAGTGGTGGATGTTAGAGTCTGGAAGTGAAAAAAGAGAAGTTAGTATAGAAGAGGCCCTTGATTTTTGCAAGAAAGGAAAGCCGTTGCATCCTAGGTATTGTTTTCATTGGAGTGAGATTAATAAGGAACAATTTAACATTTTGATAGAATGGTTGAAGAGTGGTGATATTAAAATGGATAAGATAATTTTGCCATATAATTATGATGTTGAAAAAGATTTGAAAGAGAAGGATCCTAAGAGGGTTTTGGAATTATTAGGGATTCCTCATATTTTGAGAAGAGGAGAGCATGTTATTATTGAACAATCGTGGAGTAAAGCTTTAATGTTTTCTTTAGGGAATAATTTAGATTTTAATAGTGATAAGGAAAATGTTCTTGAAATTGTTAATGATCTTTCTGGTGTAATTATTAGAGATAAATCAGGGACAACTATTGGAGCTAGAATGGGTAGACCGGAAAAGGCTAAAATGAGAAAGATGACTGGTAGTCCACAGGTGTTATTTCCTGTTGGCAAAGAGGGAGGAAGAATGAGGTGTTTTCAAAGCACATTAGAGAAAGGAAAAATTAATGCTGAATTTCCCACATTTTATTGTTATAAGTGTAAAAAAGAAGGAATACTGACTGTTTGTAAAGATTGTGGTACTAAAACTACTAAGAAATTTTATTCTAAAACTTTAGGGTTAATTGATGATCTATCTTTGGATAAAGAAGCTGTTGGATATAAAAAGATGGAGATTAATATTAGTGATTATTTTGAAAATGCATTAAAAATTTTAAAGACAAGGCATTATCCTGATCTGATTAAAGGAGTTAGAGGAACAAGTAATAAGGATCATGTGATTGAGCATTTAGTGAAAGGAATATTAAGAGCGATGTATGGTTTGTATGTAAATAAAGATGGGACGATAAGGTATGATATGACTGAAACAACAATTACCCATTTTAAACCTAGTGAGATAGGAGCTTCTGTGAAAAGATTGAAAGAGCTTGGTTATGATAAAGATATTTATGGGAAGGAATTAGTGAGAGGAGACCAAATATTAGAGATAAGACCGCAAGATGTAATTTTACCTAGTTGTAGTGAGACTTTAGATGAGAAGGCAGAAGATGTTTTGTTTAATATTTCTAAATTTATTGATGATTTGTTAATTAAGTTGTATGGAGAGAGTAAGTTTTATGGTTTGAAAAGTAGTAAGGACTTAGTTGGGCATTTGGTGATTGGTATGAGCCCACATACTAGTGCTGGTGTCATTGGTAGAATAATTGGTTTTTCAAATACCCAGGGGTTTTATTGTCATCCTTATTTTCATTCTTTGATGAGAAGAGATTGTGATGGGGATGAGGCTTGTGTTATTTTGCTGATGGATGCGCTGTTGAATTTTTCTAAGGGATATATTCCTGGGCATAGAGGTGCAAAACAAGATGAGCCTTTAGTTTTAAGTTCTTACTTAATTCCTAGTGAAGTAGATGATATGGTTTTTGATATGGATATTGTCGATCATTATCCTTTATCTTTTTATGAGGCTGCTTTAGAATATAAATTTCCTTGGGAGGTTAAGATTAAAACTGTGAAGGATGTTTTAGGGAGTGATGAAGAATTTCAAGGTTTTTTATTTACTCATGATACTAAAGATATAAATGAAGGAGTTGTATGTAGTAGTTATAAAAGTATACCAACTATGCTGGAAAAAGTTGAGAGGCAAATGAGAGTTGGTGAAAAAATAAGGGCTGTTAATGAGAGTGATGTTGCTAGATTAGTTATTGAGAGGCATTTTGTTAGGGATATTAAAGGTAATTTAAGAAAGTTTAGTATGCAGAAATTTAGATGTGTTGATTGTAATGAGAAGTTTAGGAGACCGCCCCTGATAGGAAATTGCACTAGTTGTGGTGGTAAGTTGATATTTACTATAGCTAAAGGTTCTGTAGTGAAGTATTTAGGGCCTAGTTTGTTTTTAGCCGAGAGGTATAATTTGCCTGTTTATTTAAAACAGACTTTAGAATTAACTAAGCAGAGAATTGAGAGTATTTTTGGAAAAGATGATGAAAAACAAGAAGGATTAGTTAAATGGTTTGGTAAAAAATGAATTTAAGAGATGCATTTGTTAAGATAAGTGGTGAATTGGGAGCAAAAGAAGCTTTTGAAAGGGTTGGATTATCAGAGACTACAGCTTTAAAGATGTTTACAATGGATCCAAATGGTTATGGTAAAAATAGATTAGATACTAGTTACAACGGTGATTTTAATAATGCTAGAGATCTTAGAGATGCCCAATATGGTTTTTTGAGTACAAGTGTACCTAGAGGCCTTGCTTTTCATGATTTTAGTTTGAGATACAAAATCGAAGTAGATGAATTATGTATTTATTATCAAGCTTGTAAAGTTGGAGGAAGAAAGGAAATTACTATTGATGAATTGGCAAATAGGTTTATAGAAGAATGTTTGAATACTTTTAATGGATCAGATTTAAGTCATGAGCAACAGTATATACGTGCAGTTAATTATCTAAAAAGATTGAGTGAGTAGTTTTATATATTATTATCTATCACAAACACACATGAATAAATTTAGAACTGTGATTTTAGTTGGGATTTTATTAATTTTATTCAATTTGTTTGTATTTTATTTTTTTGATAAAGAAAGTTATTTTGTTTTTGCACTTATTACTCTTGTTGGCTATGGAGTTTATCTTTTTGAATTAGTAACTAGAAGACCTGAAAAAGATTCTTTTGATAGAGAAGAATTAGAAACAGAATTAATAAAACAAAGAGCAAGTGAGAAATTGTTGAGAGACCAAGTTAAAAGACAGGGTAGAATTTTAAAGATGTATAGGGGGAGATTAGATTGGTTAATTGAACAATTAGGTAAACGAGTAGAGGAAGCTGTTATTGGGAAACCTATAAAAAAGAAAGCAAAAAGGAAAGTTAAAAAGAGAAGAAGAATTAGGAAAAAGAGGTGATTTTATGAATATTAAAAAGATAAGTTTGGGTGTTGGATTTCTTGTTTTGTCTTTTTTTCTTATACAGTATGGTATGACTAGACCTTGTGAAATTGGTCCCATTACCCAGACTCAAAATGGGGTAGATATTGAAGTAAAACAACCTTTTGAGATGGATAGGATGGTTTGTTTGAGTACTGATTTTATGGCTTTGTTTTCTATATTAGTAGGCACTGCGGCAATTTTTCCAGCAATGTCAGGTATTTTTAGTGGTTTGACAGATGATAAAAGAAAGAAAAAGTAATTATATTAAGAAGAATAAAATAATTGGTAATAATAAGCAACCCATTAAATGATTTTTGCCTATGTTTTTTACTGATGGTAATATTCCTATAAAGGTTCCAGTAAGTAAAACTAGGAAACCGATGAAGCCAGAGATTAATAATACTAATAACATGATTAATGCAATAATAATCAATACTAATGTTTGATAGTTTACTTTTGTTATTGTGTTAGAGAAAGTTTTTGCTAAATTTATGGCTAAGAATGTTGCTATTCCTCCAGCTATCAATGAAATAGCTAAGAATAAAATTAAGTGTTGTATTTGGAATTCTGTTAAGATTTTTGATACTGTAACTACTGCGCCATTTCTCGCTCTTGAAATTATGTATAATGTTGCGAATGAGATTACCATATTTACTGTGTTTAAACCACCAATTAAAATTAAGAAACCTGATAAGTTTATTTTTCTGTATACCTGTGTTCCAATTATTGCTGCTTGACTTGGGCCAAGACCTGGTAAGAAAGAAGCTACTGAACCTACTAAAACTGATGTTGATAATGATTTTATTGTTGTTTTTTTGTTTAGTTTTGGATAAGTTGTTTTTTGTTGCGGTAAGATTGTTTGTGAGTTTAGACTTATTAATAATGTTGATGTGCCAAATAATCCTGAGAGTAAAGGAAAAAGTGGTTCCTCTAAATTAGGCATTGTTAAGGTGATTATTCCTAAAATTCCGGCAAGTAAAAAGATTATGAAAGCAAAAGACTTTGATATTTTTTCTCTTAAAATTAAGGATACCGAAACTAAAATTAATATATATGGAATATAATCCTCTAGTAGTGGATATATTTTACCAATCAAAGGAGTAATTAATGGAATTAAGATTATTGTTAGAATTAAAGATCCTAGTGATCCTATAATTGTTAGAATTACTGCTTCATACCCTTTACCATCAAGTAAATAACGATGCCCTGGTAGAACTGCTAAGGCTGTTGAGGAATCTGGAGCACCTAGGAAAATAGTTGGTATTACGTCTAGGAAGGTGTTTGTTATTGCCATAGAGATGATTATTATGGCTATTAATAAAGGAGAAATAAAATTTAATAAAAAAGCTGATAAAGTTAGCATTGTGACTGCTACAAGATTTGTATGAATTCCAGGAATTAAGCCTGTGATAGTTCCAAGAATTATCCCAATTAATATAGCAATTAATATATCAATCATATTATTATTTTAGAAATTTCTAATTCTAATTTGTTTTTATATTGTATTACTTTACCTTCTGCTTGTATCTTTTGATTTGAAGTTATATTTATGTTTTCTTCTTTGAATAAAATAGCGGTGATAGTGCCAGATTTGTCTTTCATATCGAAAATGAATAAACCGGGCGTTTCTGTAATTCTAGTTATTGTTCCTTGTACTTGGATTTGTTTATTAAGAAGTTTTTTATTAATTTCTGAGATTTTGTATTGTTTAATTTCAATTGATTCTGAGATTGTGAATAGAATTAATAATCCTGTTAATGAGGTAACTAGTGCTAATTTGTAGAGGGAGTTTTCGTCCATATGATTATAATATTTGGAAAAAAATATAAATTAAGGTGTAGTTACTTAATCAGATGAAACCTCTTCTTCTAGCCTAGATTCTTGAGAATCTATTTCTGGTATCAAAGGATTTCCTTTCTCATCACTACGATAATCTGTGAGCCATATTTCACCATCTGGACCTGGTTTTACACCATAAAATTTTATGGCTATATTTTTCATACTTTCATCAATCTTGACTTTGTACATTTTGTTTTTAATAAAGTTTAGTGTTTAAAAATTTTATTGTGTTAACTTAGATAATTTTATATACCTTGTAGATAGAATCTAATTAATGGATAAGCTAGAATTGATTAAAAGAAATACGCAAGAAATAGTTGATGAAAAAGAGCTGGTTGAACTTTTAAAGAAAAAGAAAAAGCCACACGTTTATTTGGGAGTTTCTATAACGGGGAAACCACATATTGCTTATTTTTTCTGGGTTTTGAAATTGGCTGATTTTTTGAAGGTGGGGTTTAAGGTTACCCTATTATTAGCGGATTTACACGGAGCTCTGGATAATACTCCTTGGAGTCTACTAGAGAAAAGATATAGATATTACAAAACTATTATTCCATTAATGTTTAAATCTATTGGCGTAGATATAAAAAATTTTAATATTGTTAAGGGCTCGGATTTTCAATTAAAAAAAGATTATGTTTTTGATATTTTGAAGATGTCTACTTTTGTGAGTATTAATGATTGTAAAAGAGCGGCTTCAGAAGTTGTTAAGTTCGGAGATAATCCTAAACTCTCAGGCTTAATCTATCCGATTATGCAGTCCCTAGATGAGGTTTACTTGGATGTAGATGTGCAATATGGTGGTGAAGATCAAAGAAAAATTTTGATGTTTGCTCGTGAAAATCTACCTAAGATTGGATATAGGCCTCAAGTAGAGATTATGACCCCCATGATTCCTGGTTTAGAAGGAGAAAAAATGAGTGCTTCTGTTGAGAGTAGTAAGATTGATTTATTAGATGATGAGAAAACTGTAAATGAGAAGGTTAAGAAAGCCTATTGTGGAGCGGGCGTAGTTCAGGATAATGGGATATTGGCTTTTTTGAAATATGTTGTTATGATAATTAAAAGAGATAGAAAAGAGCATTTTATCGTTAAGAGGGATAAAAAATATGGTGGTGATTTAAAATTTATGAGTTATGAGGAAATTGAAAAGATGTTTGTGAAAAAAGAATTACATCCCTTGGATTTGAAGAAGGCTTTAGCTTTTGAGATAAATAAGTTGTTGGAGCCAATTAGAAAAAATGAAAAAGAATTAAATAAATTAGCTGGAGAAGCCTATCCTTCTTAAATTGAAATTAATATATTTTTTTGATTAATAAAATATATCATATAAAATTTACTTTTTTGTACGTTACATATAATGGGTTGGAGATGAAAGTGTTTAAAAAAGTTTAAAAAGTGGATTTTTTCTCTTGAGTTTATGGATATTGTTAAAGTTAGATATAGTAAAGGAAGTTTAGGAAAGAATGATGGATGTGAGAATGCTCCTGATCTTCTCCTCGAGAGTTTACATAGTAAGGAAGTTGAAATTATTAAGGATAATGTAGATAAAACTATGAGGAATATTTCTAAGATTGAAGGTGAGGTTTTTGTTGGAGGGGATCATAGTATAACTTATGGTAGTTTTAAAGGATTTAGTAAAAAGTTTAGTAATCCTGGAATAATCCTTTTTGATGCTCATCCAGATCTAGAAGTTACTTCTGGAAGTGTAACTCATGAAGATTATTTGAGAAAGTTAATTGAGGAAGGCGTATTGAAAAAAGAGAACGTTATTTTAGTTGGAATTAGAAAGGTAAGTAAAAATGAAAAAGATTTTATGAACGGAATGAAATTTTTTGGAATGGAGCAGATTTTTAATAATGAGGAAGATGTTTGTGATAGTGTTATGGAAATGGCAAGAGAATTTGATGGATTGTATTTAAGTATCGATATTGATGTTTTAGACCCTGCCTTTGCTCCTGGGACGGGGTATAGGGAAGTTAGTGGATTAAATAGTCAACAATTATTTTATTTTTTGAGAAGAATAAAAAAACTTAATAATTTGAAAAGAGTTGACTTAGTCGAGATAAATCCTGAAAAAGATAGAGATAACTTAACTATAAATATGGGAAAAAAGATAATTGGTGAATTTGTATGAGATTATTTATTGCTATTACATTACCTGATGATATAAAAGATATCTTGTATAATATTCAGAAAGAAATTGGTAATGAATATGTAAAAGTTAAGTGGGTTGCTAGGAAAAATGTTCATCTAACTTTAAAATTTTTAGGTGATGTTGATGGAAGTAAAGTAGAAATTATTAAGGAAGCATTAAGAAATGTGAACCATAAGAAATTTAAGTTAAGTTTAGGCAATTTAGGATGGTATCCTAGTAAAGATAAGGTAAATGTTATTTGGGTAGGTTTAGGGCCTGAAAAAGAAGTTTTTCATTTACATTCTGAGGTTGAATTAAACCTTGGAAGTTTATTTGAGAAGGATAGTAGGTTTGGTGTTCATATGACTCTGGGAAGAGTTAAGTTTGTTAAAGATAAAGAGAAGTTTTTGGATTTATTGAAGAAAATTAAGATAAGGAGAGAAGATTTTGAAGTTAATAGTTTTAGTTTGATAAAGAGTGATTTAAGTAAGGATGGCCCTAAGTATTTTGTAATGGAAAAATATGAGTTACAATAGGATTTTTGTTTTTATAGTTTTTATTGTGTTTTAAACATTGTTTTTTAGGATGATAATTGTTATAAATTGAATTTTGTATTTTTTCTTTTTTGATGACACATGAGTTATGATAGGAATAGTTTTCTTTTGAGGGCCTCTGAACTTTATTTAGAAAACCTTGCTAATGGTGATTTAGTTGAATTATTAACAGAGGAAATAGGAATCAAAGGAGATGTTGCTCGTGAATTTATTTGTTTGATTAGAAAGGCACATTCTGGTGAGAATATGGTTGGACCAAAACCCTCTTTTAATAGTGCTTCTTCTTTAGCTGAAGAAGTAACTACTACTTATTATATCACAATAGGAGAATTAGAAAAAACCCATAAGCTAGTTTAATTGTAGTTTCTTGGATAAGTTTATATATTCTAATTTACTTTGTTTAGTTATTATAATTGATTAGGAGGTATAAATATGGCAACATGTGGAATGTATACTTGTAGAAAGTGTGGTGTAGTGAATCTAATTTTTGGTGTGTTGTTGTTGATAGCAGGACTTGGTTTATGGAGTAATGCGCCTAGTTGGTTTAATGGATGGACTATAATTGGTGCTTATTTGCTTTTATGGGGCGTAGGTTCTGGTTTGATTGGGAAAGAGCATTAACTGTATGAAGAATCAATAACTTTTTTCATCTCTTCTGCTTTTTTCTTTCCTATTTTCTCTACTTTTTTTAATTTTTCTTCTGATGCATTGATTACCTTTTTTACTGATTTGAATTTTGTTAATAGGTTTTTAGCTATCTTTGGACCAATGCCTGGTAATGATTCTATAATTAGTTCCTGTTGCTCTTTTAATGTTAAAGGTTTTCTTTTTTTTAATAAAGGAAAAAGCTTTTTTGGTTTTTCCATCCTTAATGCTATTGTGTTAATTAGAGCTGCCGTGTCTCTATAGTTTCTTGTTTGTAAAATTGGAATTTGGTAATCTATTGCTATAGAAGCTAGCATTCCACGAATGGAATTTGGATGGAAATTTCTTATTGTGTAAATGTTTTGAGTTCCCTCTATTAATAATAGAGGGATTGTGAAACTCTCTTTTAAGTAAATTAATTGTTGGATTATTCTCTTGTCTATTATTGAATTTAAGAAATCATTTGCTGTTTTTCTTTCTATGCCTATGTTTAGATTATTCCCTCCGGAATCCTTCCCTTGTATTATATAGTCTGCGGTGATCAATTGTTTTATTTCTGTTTCATTTTTTTTTGCTAATTCTCTGATTAGTAATTTATCTTCTCTATGATCTATTATTATTTTTGTCATCTTTTTATTATCTTGTTATTTAAAATTATTTTACTAGGTTTGTTGTTTAAATAGCCTTGATAAATTATAAAATCTACTTTTGATTTTATTGATTTATTTAAGTTTTTTAGTGAGGTCATGTATGGCTTGTTTGAGATATTTACAGACGTAGTTATTATTGGCTTGTTTAGTCCTTTTGCTATTTGTGATATCCAATGTTTAGGGATTCTTACTCCTAGTGTTTCTAGATTTGGGTTTGGTGATGTTTTTTTATTTTTTAGGTTTAGGATTAAGGTGTATTTTCCTGGAAGTTTTTTTATATTTCTATTTGTTATGCAGTTTTCTTTGATCCATTTTTTAGATGGCACTATTATAGAGAATGGTTTGTTTGTCCTTTGTTTTATTTTTCTTATTTTATTTGAGTTTTTTTTGTTTAAAATTGCTCCAAGCCCATAAATTGTGTCTGTTGGATATATGAAAATAGATCCATTTTTGATTTTGTTTAGATAGAATTTTTTATTTTTTAAAAATTCTTGCTTTGAGATTATCATGGTCTTATTGATACCAAATAGTTTATAAATCTGTTTTTATTTTTGAAAATTGAATGAAGAAAAAAGTTTTATGTGTATGTGCTCAAGGTATTCATAGGAGTAAGTATTTGGCTAGCTATTTGAAGAAAAAGGGATACAATACTAGGTATGGTGGTGTTGATAATCGGTTTTTGGTTTTCAAACCTAGCAAATCTATTAAACAAGATGATGTTGACTGGGCTGATGTTATTGTTATTGTAAGGAAGAGGTTAGGTTTAATATTTAAGAAGAAATTTAAATATAATATGAAAAAATTAATTTTTTTAGATGTGACTGATGATCCTAGTAGTTTGAAAGGAAAATTTAATTATTTAAGGAAGGTTAGTTATGAAGAATTTGCTAGGAAATATAGGAATCCTATGTTAAGGAAAGGAATTGATAAGTATTTGCCTTTATAATTTACTTTGTTTTTCTAATCTTTTTTGCATTCCCGAGACTATGTTTTGCATTTTTTTAACATCCCTATGAGATTTCCAATGATAGGCTTGGTCACGGGTGTTTTTAGTTATTAAGTAAATTATTTTTCCAGGTTCTGTTCTTCCTACTCTGCCAGACCTTTGGATTTTTCTTATTGCAGATGCTGCTTGATCATAAAATAGGGCAGTAGTTAATCCACCAGGGATGTCAAGCCCTTCCTCTCCTATTGAGGTTGTACAGATAATGTTGTATTTTCCTTCTCCAAATTTAGACAAAGTTTCAAGTTGTTTTTTTTGAGTGATTCCCTCTTTTTGTCCCATTAGTCCTATTGGTTTTACATTTTCTATTTTGGATAATAAATTTACTATTCTTTTTACTGTGTCTCTATAATTTGCGAATATAATTGTTTTTGAATTAGGGGTTTTTTTGAATTGGGTTTGTATTATTTCATTAAGTTTATCCATTTTAGGATGTTCAATATTTCTTTCTCTTAAAATGTTTGCTAATTTTATAGATTTTTGAATTTTTTTATCGTTGGATATTATTTTTGCTGCTTTTGTTGTTTCTTTTTCTAATTTTGTTATGAAAGAATAAAAAGAATTAAGTCCTTGAGTTTCTAATAATTCTAGAGAGTGAGTTAGTTTTAATGCTTGAGCGGCTAATGAAATTCCCCAGAAAGCTCCTCTATTTCCTCTCCTAATTTGAGATTGAAGATTTTTTTGGAAAAGGATTATGTCTGTTTTGTTTACTATTGATGATGGTTTTGTTAAACCAAAGTTTGCTAGTTGTTTTACTTTTTGTTTGTAAACTTCTTGAACTAATTTGTGAATCTCTTTGAAATTTTCCGGGAGCTCTACCTCTATGAACTCTATGTTCCTTTTTTGGACATATTCTTTTACATCTTCAGATTCTTCGTCTCTAATCTCTATTGATTCAATAAATAAATTTTTTTGAATCTCATCTATCCTTTCTTTTGTTGAACCTGGTGATGCTGTTAATGCCAGTATTCTTGGATAATGTGATTGTTTTATGTAATGTTGTGCTACAATTGTATTTGCATATTTTTCTCTAGATCTATGACATTCGTCTATTGTTAATGCGCTTATGTTTTCTAAGTTTATTCTTTGATTTTTGATATCAGAATCTATTGTTTGCGGTGTTGCTATAATTATTTTTGCCTCTCTATACAATAATTGGCGTTTTTTTGGAGAAATTAATCCTGTAACCAAGACTATTTTGTTTTTTGGGAAATCTGTTTGTTCTTGGAAGCTATCTAGATGTTGCTTGCATAATGGTTTTGTTGGTGCTACGATTATTGCTTTAGATTCTGGGAATTTAGCTAATCTTTCTAATGTTAAAATAATTGAAATAGCTGTTTTTCCTAAGCCTGTTGGTAGAATAACTAAAGTGTTTTTTTCTTTTGCAGTTTCAACTATATTATTTTGATATTCTCTTGGTTGGAATTTTATTTGAGACATAAAGGGATAAAGATGATAAAGTTTATAAATAAGTTCCTTTTGGTATATAGTATGAATTTTGTAACTAATAAAATCTTATGTAAGATTCCGTTAGTTATTAAATTAATCTAACGCAGGCCTGATTTTTCTGGGTGCTGCATATTAACAAGATAGAGATAGGAGGCTAAAATGTTGCCAGATGATATAAAAGCAAATGCTGCTGATTTAGGAGAAGTGGTAGACAGTATCGTTTTGGGGGATGATGTGAGTGATCTGTTAGCTGTCCATATGGTGCGACAAGTACCAGATTCAGATTATCAGATTCAAGGGGCGGAGTCATATCTAGCATATTTGAAAATGTATAGGTTACATGGCAATGGTGACTAGTAAAATTTATAAATAAAAATTTTTTATTTTTTTAATATGAAAATCTTAGCTTTGATTAATATCATTAATATCATTAATATCATTAATATCATTAATATCATTAATATCATTAATATCA
>ERZ1292623.2348-Hain-H51-01um-R1-2348-length-17062-cov-5_pt1 | contig 17062 bp, 20 predicted proteins | sample MGYA00564398_ERZ1292623 | MGnify/ENA primary metagenome ERZ1292623 (study PRJEB36523, sample SAMEA6512633) | groundwater metagenome | collected 2019-01-07 | study: AquaDiva: Metagenomics assemblies of 32 groundwater samples | reverse complement strand
AAGCATATCTTAAATCTTCTAACTTATGAAAGTTAGGTTCTATTTGTAATTGATAACTAAGTGTTAGATTCATTTTTCTCTTCTTCTAATTGTTTGCTACCTTTTCTCATAATCAATGGGAATCCTTCCAGTGAAAGTTCAATCCTTGTCGTGTAACAATACATTGAAATTCATCTACTTCATACGGTAATAAACCCCACATAAATGAAACTCTACCTTGTAAATAAACGCCTTTTCTTGCTAATAAAGCCGCTTGTCCTTCGAGATACTGTCCTTTTGTATAACATAAATCTAACTTACCATGAACATACTTCTTATCTGTTTTCTCTAAAAAAATATCTCCGACAACATACCGAGATAACCTATGCTCTAAAAGAATACTACCATGAATATAATCTTTCCCTTGTTCCTCAGAGAAGGAGATAGACCCTTGAATATAGGAACTGGGGACACCTACTCCGGTTCCACCGTATACTAATTCACCGTAGTACCAACGACCATAAAGACTATTTTGAGCCACTTATCATCCTCTATCTAATATTCACCAATAACATTGTTGGTGTTATTCCTATACCAACCTTAACAACATTACCTGGAACCACAGAGGTGATTCTCCCTGCAGTTGTATCAGATAAATAATATTGTGTTCCGGGGATAAGAACAGCAGTAGAATCACCTGCCCCAAAAAGAACCACAGCTGTAGTATCCTTTCTAATCCCAACCGCATTTTGTTTGTAAGTTCCATCCGCAAGTGCCTGTTTAAAGCCGCTAAAACCATAATCAAAATAAACCACATCCCCATTAGTTACAGATGTGTCGAAGGAAACTCCAGTTGACATCACCCTGGAGTGATGACGTCCTTCAGATAAGTGATCATCAAGAAGCCAATTATTTAATTCCACACCCCAAGTGTTATATGAACCTCCGACGACCGGAAGATTCCCCATTCTAAACACCCCCTTCCAAATCTTTTTCTGTCCATATTCTTATTTCCGTGTTAACTTCCATCCCCAATTTCCCCTCTCTCGAACTCCGAAATAAAACTTAAGTCTACCAACATAGGAAATAAACGGAAGCCATCCAAATAATGATGTCAACATCGCAAAAAACAATCCAATTAAATATCTTTCTTTATATGCACAATATATACACATTAAAAGACAAATGCCTCCTATTATACACACTAATTGACTTATGTCGATATATGTAGCAAAAATTCCATCCTCTTCCAGTGGGATTGAAAACATCGCTTGGATACATGCCCTTTCTAATAAACTCCACGTCAGAAATTCCAATAACATAGAATGTGAAATTATGCAGTGGATTTCTAAACATCCACCAAATTCTTCTTTTTAACTCAGAATCATTAGGTAGATACCAATCTGGAGGGTGAGGATCGTCATCATTCTTAAACCACCAAAGCGGATTTAATTTTTGTTTCAACGGAATCATTTCTTACTCCTCTCCTAAAACATCGTTCCGGAATATCTTTAGAACCTTCATCTATCATTAACCCTTTGGTAGAAAATCTTAAAGATCTATAAACATCATCCTGAACATACGTTACAACATAACCGCAATCTGTATTATTACTACCAATACTTCCCATCCCTATCTTAGCCACACATATCTTATCAAAATCATGGATAACTAACTCATCACCATCTCTACAGAAAAGGATCACCTTGAAAATCTCCTTGTCCGGGACTCTATCCCAATAATCAACAAGACTTTCCTCTATTTCAGTGGCGTCAACAAAAACAACCTTCCAAAAATTCAAAAGTACACCCTCCTGTTAGTAGTTCTTAACCCAAATCTGCTGCGGAAATGCGGTCACCGAATTTGGAATCGACATCCTATATGTGGCATCACCATCATTCCCTTTCCCAATATCACAAGGTCTTATCTGAGTTATATTACCTGGAGTTGGGGAAGCTCCTGTAGCTAAAGAATCAATTGAAACCCAATTTGGAGAACCCTCAATTCCTGGAGGTTGATTAGCATACCAAGAAACAGTAGGTGCAGGCCCTGTGTATTGGTATTCACAAACTAACGCATGGTCCGTTGTAGCTAAAGTTGTAACATCATACGGCACCTTATATCCTATGTTAAAAACAACTCCACCTCCGGCTCCTGGAGCCGAAGAAGCCAATTTAGCACCATTTGTAGTCCCCTTCAACATATTAGGCACCCCCACTGTAGTATCCCCAGGAACAGGAGTTGCTGGAAACCAATTTGAAACACCTGGAGCTACTTCTCCGACCGCGGCTATAAAAGGATAGGGAAAAAATACAGTACCTCCAAATATTGTATTAGCTGTGGAATCAGCTGTATAACTATCCCATGCTCTTAATCTTGGAATATCAGATAAAGCCTGACTAAATGTAATACGAAACACATTTATAGCATTAGAATTACCTCCAATTCCCACTGGTTGAAAAGGCGTTATTGACATTTTAAATTACCTCCTTTTTATACATCATAAAACAATTAGTTGTACACAAGTTCTTAAATGGTCTTACTATGTCCTCGCCTCAATTACAAGGTTCTTCTCTGTGTAGTACGTTAATAGATGCACTATAATCAGCATCCATATTCGTCTCCAAAAATTTCTTTCTCTATCCATACATTAAATTTTAAACTATTCTTCTTACAGTATTCTTTTGCTGCCTTAAATTTTGCTACATTCTGATTATCTTCTAACAAATATTCAGGTTTTACTTCTATTATCTCTTCTGTATTATCTATATACATTACATGTATATCTGGAATGTACTTATGTATCCCATCTTTGAACATGTAATCTATACTAAATCTACATCTATCATAATTCTTTACTCGTTCATCTTGTTCTAATTTTTGATATGTTTGTAATTCATAAGATGATTCATATTTTATTTCTTTTTGATTCTTTTGAGAATAAAAAACACCTCGTTTTGCACATCTGTAACCACCAGAATTACACCCATACATGACAATTTTTCTAACCGCAGCTTTAGACATTTTATCCACTGTTACAGTAGAACACTTCTTTCCTTTTTTTGGTGAGAGTTTGCCTAATGTTTGTTCCTGCATTTTTTTCCTACCTTCCACTGTTTTTGCAAAATGTCCACATATGAATCTTGGTATAGAATCAATTCCAACCTTATACTTTCTTGTAAGTATCCTACCACAACCACACTCACATTGTTTTTCAACCATATTCCATTGATATTTAGATTTATTCTTATTAGCAGCACTTATTTTTCTACAAACCTCTTCTGGACGCCTCTTATTTTTGTTCCAAGAATTACCTTTCAATTTCTCACATCGTTTTCTTATATGTGCTTCTGATTGTTTCTTTCCTTTATTCACTTCACTTAGTTTTCTACAATGTTCTTCAGAACGAAGGGGTTTCTTCTTATTTTTTAACTTTTCACTTATTTTTCTCCTAGTCTCTACAGAAACATCTTTTCCGTTATGGCCACTAATGTATTTTGGAACCTTACTATACATATGATGAGATTTTAACTTCACCTCGTTACCGCAACCACATTGACAGTGAAATTTTCTTAAATTAATCCTTATCATACTATAGTGATCGCCCCCGTTCTCACGTACTCGTTAATCAAAATATTTATCACACCATTCGACATATATCGTGTTGCATCTTTCTCCTCAATATAAACATAACATTGACTCTCAGCAAATACTACATAATCCACACCCGTGATCTTAAAATCTGTCCAGGTCCCAGTTTGTGCTACAATCACCAAATCTGACAACTCCAAATCCTCACCGAATTTAAATTCAGAAAGATATTGTGTCAAAGCACTGATTACTTTCTGTTTTTCCGAAACAGTATCCACATTCGGAAAATAACTTACAGTTAATGTTAGATATGTACTTGCCTTCAATCCTGTTTTTACCAAAGCATCGGCTCCTACAACTTTATTTTCGTCTAAGTCCATGAACTCTTGCAAATCCTGAACTTTCTGATTATAAGTGTAAGTGATATGGACTAATGTCCCACTTGTTGGCATTATACCTAAAGGCATCCATTCAAATCTATCAGCGGATTCCACAGACAGAGCTCGTTCTCCAGTATAGTCTCTAATAAATTGAAAATCAGCGTCTACTTGAGGATAAGGAATAAAAGTTCTAATAACTCCCAAAGATGTTCCCAGTAGTGTATCAATTGATATAGCGGGTCTATACACAGGAGTATATCCAGGGTCTCCTGTGGTAAATGTAAATGACTCAGTAGTTTGAACTAAGTTTTCTTCCATATCTATATCACTAACAATGACAAAAACATCAACTCCTGTTTGTCTTATTGCATTAGCATCAAAAGGACCTGTTGCAGTAACATCGGCCACTTCCTCAAAATTATCAGTCAACAATTTTCTATATCCATAAATTGTTCCAATATTAGATACAGTAAATGCCTGTAAACACCTTTGTCGTATGGAAGCATTTGATTCAGATTCTGTTCCTCCGGAAGTGGGAGCATTGTTTACAACTCCTGTTATATTAGGAACAGATGATATCACCTCTGAAATCACTTGGGAGTCCACATTTCCAATAGTCCCTGCTAACTCAGAGGTTACTGAAACATCAACTTGATATCTCACTGCTGTGGAATCATAATATATAGACTTATTTGCCACAGACATTCCCGCAGATTTGACCGTTCTAAATCTTATAGACGGAGTTAAGTTTGTTCCTCTTGTTCCTACTATTGTATTTGCAGGAATTGTAATATCAGAAGTAAAAGAAGGGGTGTAGAAAGTTACCTCTCCTGTAGCATAACTAGCGGAACGTCGTGTTACATTGTAATTCTTAGCTAATAAATCCAACGCATCAGACTCGGCGGATAGTACGCTTTGGTTATTTTGAACCTTTTCAATTTCTTCAAACACTCTTCTCGCTACCTGAGCACTTGAATAAAACAACAAATCATACAAATCAGACCCAGGTGTAACATCCACCTGAGGATGTTTTGCTTTTATAAAGGTCTGAATATATGTCAAAATTTCACTTACACTAAGGATCGCCATGCTTTCTCCTTTTAAAATCTTTCAGAAGATGCTAACACGTCAGTTGTTGTTTTTCCTACATTTGTCGCTTGCAAATAAATATTCAGTAATCTTGGTTCTCCTACTGGTGTCCATACAAGTAAATTAGTTAACCCCCGTAATCTTTCTTCATCTTGAATCAATACATCTCTTTTCCAATACAAAGTAACAGCTTTATATCTAGGGACAATAACAAAATCATCCGTGATTACCGCGTTATAAGTGTTTGAATCTGGTATAGTAACTTCTACACCCACACCAACACTATCTGAAACAGGTTTACCTTGAATATTATACACCCGTACAACTGAATAATAATATATGTCTCCTACAAGTACATTATTATCATAATGAAAATTATTTCCTAAAGTGTGCTTGTTTATCTTTTTCCAGGAATCCACAACATCTGGAGTTTGTGTCCTATAAACATCCCATCCTATAACATTAGATCTTACTCTTGGAAGCTCCTCCTGATATTTAACGTATTCCGCCAAAGAAGATAATATTTCACCTCTAATTGATTCCGCTCTTCTACTGGAACTGATTATATTTATGGATGTTCCAATTTCACTATTTTGATAATCGCCTTTTTTCACAAATAAGTATTTCAAAACATGTTGAGTTAATTTATCAATCCCAATTATTCTAGTTAGCTGACCTTGGGGATTGATATTTAAATCATACTTATTTGTTATTGTGCCTTGAGTCTTAACATCAAAAAGACTTATATTCCCTTCTAACTTCGTTTTTATACGACTCACAATCAAAGATTCACCAACCCCACCCCGCTGGCCCCAACCACAACCGTGCCGCCGATGTCTTGTATCACATCCACTGTTCCTTGACCAGAGTCGATAGCAGAAACAGTTCCTAAATTCCCAGTTTCGTATATTCTAACCCTGGAACCTACATTTATTCCTCCACTCAAGGCTAGAGTATCCAAATAACTCAAAATACTCTCTATCCTGTCTAACTGAAGTTGTAATTCCTCTCGTAACTTATTGGAATAATTTGAAGCAAACCCAAATTGGGCTACTCTATAACCTAAATCTTGTGCTTTTGCTTTGTAATCAAAATAAGATTTTTGGATGTTGTTAAATAATTCCACTCCTTCAATACAACCACTAAGATTACTTACAGGCAACATATTTAACTTTTGTTCAATAGGAGAAAGAAAATTATCCAATTGATCTGAAATAGTTTTGTACTTCTGAGCTAAAACATCATTTCTTCCAACAAAAGAATTTAGTACCGCTAATCTTGCCTCAATAATCTTCCTAACTGTGACCAAAACAGCTCGAAGTTCGGATCTGAGAATGGTGGTTAGGCCGTCTATGAAAACTTTTAAACACCTTGTTACTGACACGCTATTTCCTTAAACTAGGTCCATATCATAGATGTTCCTGATAAAACAGGATTTGTAAATGTAAATGATGCTGGAGTCATTGTAAGTATGTTTGCTCCAGTCGTTAATATAATGCTTGCGGGAGTCATAATTGCCGTATTCACACCTGCTGTAATTGTAACTCCTGTAGAATTTATAGTAACTGTATTTATTCCTACTGTAATTGTAACTCCTGTCGGACTTACATCAAGCGTATTAGACCCGCTTAATAATTCTACTTTTTGAGAACCGGATAATTTGATATTTTGTGTTGCTGTTATGTCCACATTTAAAAAATCCGCAATTAATTTCACCAAAGCATCTATCTTTATCCCTTGCGAAGCTCCTGAATTTATGAATATGTGAACATTACCTTTCACATCAATTTCTTCTCTCATTATCTCTGTAATACCCGAAGAATCAAAATAAGTTGTTTTTCGTCTTAAAGGCAATGAAGAATCAGTATGTAATACCTCTTGGGAATTACTATTTACTACATGGCCTACCGTATCTTCAAATATATTTTTACCATCTGGATTACTATCTGTCTGAGAACCTGGGGCTTTAATTTCAATTCTTTTTTCATGTAATTCCGTCCCAATAGAATCGCTAATAGTACTAGCGACATCTAAAGAACCTGACTTTCTCAAAACACTCTCTAAATTATCCAAGTCAAAATTATAAGTAGAACTACCGATTGTTGCAACACCTTTCCTTCGCACATAACCAGACCGTTCAACTATTCCGGCAAAAACATCTTTCCTACTATGACTTTTAAAAACAATAGAACCTGATGGTTCATCGATTTCGATTCCTTGATCTATCCAATTTACAAGTCTGATCATTCCAGAATTAAGCATCATAAATCTACCACCACGCTCTGTTTGGATTAAAACTTCACCTTCTTGTAAAAAATAATCTTTTTTAGTTTGAATAGTATCCACTACAAATTTAGGATACCCTCCCACTATCATAGGTTTTCCATGCGTATCAAAAAATATAACAACAATATCACCACGAGAAGGTAAACTATAATTACCTGGGTTTCTAAACAAAGGAACACTGACTATAGGCTCTGTCGACGAAAAGGGCGAAACAGTCACTGTATGGTCCGATTCATTAATAGTAGTTATCATTCCAACAAGACCTACTCCAGAAAACGAAAAGACATTTGCCTCATCAAACAATTAAACAATACTCCTTTAAAATAATGTTCTCCACAATTCATCCTTTTCCTTTTTCTTTTCCTCTTTCGATCCTACTTTTTTCTTTGATACAAGAGGACCAATTTGAATAGTATATCCTATCTCCGCAAATTGTTTTTTAAGAGAATTAGCATCAGAACTCCTAAATAAATTTGAAATTAAACGTGTCGCATGTTCAAAAGGTCTCCCTGCAAAACAATCTACCGTGGTTAAGTATGTTCCCGAATTTCGGTCTCCTCCTGCCGCATACGTATGTGTAATAGTTTTTATGTGATAAAACATATGTCGATGGGGAATGTAAAAAGGCCTATCAACTTGTAACTCTGGTCTGAGTGGCATACTAGTAGATAATTTTTTTCGCTCTAACTGACTCCTAATAAAAGCCGCCAATCCAAACATCTCTGATGACTTCTTGGTTTGAAATGCTGCGGAACTTATTCTCTTCTCTCGTATCCCATAACGAGATATACCTTCCTCCCAATGATATTGCGTAAATACGAGATGTGGATCAGCGCTCTCTACCTGGGGGGCCACCCAATCGAATTCTGTTTTTAACCATAATTTTGTTATTACATCATTTTCATTTTGAGAATAGGATTCATCTATTGATTCGTCTTCCAATAATACATGAATATAAGGATTCTCTCGTTTATTTACTACATCATCATATAGACCAATAATATAAGGTGAATTTTCCACATCTATATACTCATATCGAGGAGGATGGTAATGAATGTTACCATTAGCATCAATATAGCAAGAAAAAAAAGTAGCATCTTTTGTTTCATTCAAAATATCCATAACTGTTTTTTGATCAGATTCCCAAAGAGAAAAGTTCCCAAATGTTAAAGCATAAACACGGTATTGTTCTTTTGAATTTTTTAAAACATCTCCCCATATCAAAGTCTTTGGATTATAAACATTTTTCTGTGAATCGAAACTAGACTCCTCTAAAGGATATGAAAAAGAAAAATTTCTATCAACATAATCACTCCCAACTGTAATTGTTTTTATATCTTTACGCCAAAGGTCCTTAATTTTTTCTTCAGTCCACAAATCTTTAAATAATATATGTCTAATATCACTAAAAGGTTTTTTATTCTTTTGTGGGATTATTTTTCTGGCGATGCTAACATTAGTCTCCTCCCTCAACTTACTAGGATATATAGTAATATCCTGCCTACTTGCAAGAAAATCTATATCAGCAATGGCAGGATGAATATTATACCTAGTATATCTAAGAAATCTACTATAATCTGACAACCCTAAAGATATTTGACGATTGGTAGGATTATCTATTTCAGTGAAAGAAGTTACCACACCAGTAAAAATTCTATAATATCTATCGGAATCAAATCTACCTCTGGCATCAATTGTTACATACATCCCTTCAGCAAAAACGGAAGTTCCATATAGGGAAGGGATAATTTTAGTAGTAAATGTCCATTGGTGATTAAAATTTTCTAAACTAATAGAACCATTAGAACTACCTAACACATCAGATAAAGTTACCCTCATTGATATAATACTATCATTTATTAAACTATTAATATCTTCATCAGTACTTTTTCCAAGTACATCCCTAAAATGATTAGAAAAAGCTAAAAAGTAAAATGCCTCATATTCCACACTAATCCTTTGCATAAACTCAATATGTGTCTTCCAATCAAACCTTACTAGTATAGCTCCTTTATCTCCTAATTGTTGTTCCCTCGTCCGAGAATTAACTTCAATATATGGAATTGGAGACTTGTCAGTTTTTTTAAATAAATCTGTATTAAACACCAGACCTTAACCTCATAAAGGAGATATTCCGTAAGCTCCCTTCAATTCCTGCTCCTCAGTTTCATATTTGAGTCCTGGGATTACAAACAGATATTCCTTCTGAGGAGTTATCTCATCTACAGAATCTATCCATCTCAATATTGTAAAATCAATAGTATACTTCCAATTCCACGGATTCCTTGCATCATCAGTGAAACTAAAACTTTCGAAATAACCAAAAAATTTATACTTTCTATATTGTAAATCAATCAAATTATTGGGATCTTGAAATCGCCTATACAAACCTTCTATCTTCTTCAAATTCGCAAATTTTTCTGATAGTAATAATAAATCGGTGGCTTTTTCTTCTTCTCCAATTTTTTCTAGTTTTGTTCCGGGTTGAAGTAATCTAATATCCTTTAATTGTAGTTGATACACCCCTATTTCTGCCCTATTACCATCGGCACTACCTTTAGAATATGGACCGCCGGCAGTTATTTGTCCTTGCAGCTTAGAAATATATAAAGAAATAGCTGACGCTCTTTCCAACTGTTCTTCGTTATACTTCTTTACATCATAACCAACTTTACCTTCAATTTTCGTCATCGGTTGAATGTAGCCGGTTTGCCCTGCATAAGTAAATTTCACAGGTTCTTCACCCCAAAATAATGTTACTAGCCTTGTCTTAGTTCGAACTCTATTTATCACCTTTCGCCAGGATAATGTTAATGTTTCAGGATTGATCATAAGTTTGACAACTGGTAATTTATTCTTCTTAGAATTATCTTCATTAAACACTATTAATTCTGAAATAGCCAAATTTTACTTTCCTCCTTGTGTAACATAATCCAGAGAGGTTTGATACACAGAATGTGGAGTTTTTGGTATTAACTTTGGTGCATCATTTCTTATTACCGAAATAGAATATTTTGATCCATATTGATCAAGTGTACTCTCCGTAAATGTCTCTTCAATACCTAAAGTTGGCCCATATTTTTCTTTTTTCTTAATGGTTTCCTTAATGGTTTCCTTAATCCGATCTCTTTCTGCCTCGCGCGCAGTTTCTAAACGCCTAGCTTCAACAGCTGCCCCAGTTCCCATAGGGTGCCCCTCCACATCCCATAATACTCGTTTCATCCATTTTTTTACCTCCTGTTCTGCTCCCTCTGATGTCGCTCCCTTCTCCCTAAAAAACTGTTCTGTAGGGGCTCTCCCAGTTCTCCTAAACTCTTCCTTTGCCGCCTCCTGGAAATAAGTCTGAAGGGAACCACTCCTAAACATTTGTGTTTCTGTCCATATTTGAGCGTGTTGAACAAGAGTAGTAGTATGTTTAACCATATCTTTTATATTCCCAGGCATTTCTTTTTGATCTTCCTTAAGTTTATCTTGTACTTTAACCAAGTCCGCCAATATCTTCTTCTGCTCCTCTGGGCCTGCTTCGAAATACGTAGCAAGTGCCACTGGACTTATTCCTCCTGGAAGCACACCTCCTGCTGCTCCTAATTGCCATGCTTCTGCTTGAACTTGTCGCCGTGTTTCTAGAGGTGCTGTGGCAAGATCAATTCCCCGTCCTCCTGCAATCCGTTCTTCCATTGACTGTATCCATTCTATTTGCGCTTTTCTTCTTGCCTCAGGATTTAATAAAAAAGCCCCCATCCCTATTGCCCCAGGTGCTATTACGCCTTGACCTTCTGGAGTCCGTCCATACTGTTGCATCATCGCCGCTTGTAACCCTAAATTTCCTTGACCAAACTCCATAAATGCTTTAGCCATTTCAATAGAACGAGCCACTATATCAGGAGTCTTTCCTAAATGCTTAACAAACGCTTCTACATAGATTTGTGCATCACCAAACTCGAAATTCAATCGTCTAGTAGATAATGCTACCTGCGAAACTTGATCCATAAATTGAGTAATATCCAATTCTTCAATAACATCCTTTTTCAATGCCATGGCAGTATTATATAATCCTGCTACTACATTTTGTGCTTTAGTAGACTCCATGCCAAATTCTTTCATATAATCTGACATCATTTTTATTTGTTTTTCTGGAGTGAGTTCAGACCATTTTAAATTCAATTCCAAAATTCTATCTGTAACTGAATATAAGTTTTCACTTGAAACACCTGCTTTTGCAATAGAATTAACAATCTTCTCTACTTCTTGAACAGACTTAACATACTTCAATCCTAATTCTGATGAGATATGAATCAAAGAGTTAGAGTACTCTCCCATACGTCCTAATGCGGCATTTGTATCGTACACACTTCTATTCATTTTTGCTAGATACTCATCAATTTTATTCAACGCTTGTCCTACCTCTACCAACCCAGATAGAATCGAAGTTATTCCACCTATAGGATCTGTAGTGATTTTAGCGACACCTACAGCAACCTTACCAATTCCTTCTCCTATGCCCCACATTATATCAGCAGTTTTTCCACCCATAAGGGATGCAGCTTTCTCCAATTGACCAAAAACTTGAACTATCTTCGAAGCTGATTTATAAGTATCATCTAAAGCTACAGTAGTATCTTTAATAGAAGAAGTTACAGAAACTTGTCCTTCTTTCCATTTGTTAAGTAAAGGTTCCATTTTCTCATACGCACCTATGTTGTTATCAAGCCGGTCTTTTAAATCAGCTTGAATCTTTACCCAAGCTTCCCCAGAACCAACAATATCCTTATATTTATCCGCTACCTCCAGATAAATATCTGCAACATCTTGCCCCAATTTTTTCAAAATTTCTGCCATTTTTTGTTGTTCAGAAAGTGTAGCTCTCATTTCCTGGCCATCATAAGGCATTTTACTACCCCTCTTTTGGAGTCTCTACTATCTCTATTTCATCCAAATTTTTACCCCAATTAATATTTATATGCGTATTTTTTTTCTGCTCTTCTATATTATTCCACAACTCAGAATTAAGCCACGGTTTCAATACCTCTATTACATCCTTTATTAAAGAATTTAATTCTCTCTTATCTTCTTGTACACCATACCACAGTATCATTTTTTGAATCCAAGTTAACTCCTTAAATCTTACTTCTGTTGGCAAAACTTTATAAAATTTACAAATATCCAACTCAAGCTGTAATAATCTACTCAGGACCTTTTTTTTAGATTTTCCAGTACCTGTTCTTGTTCTTTCAATAACTCTTGATATTTCGAAAAAATGTCTATTAAAACCGGTCTTTGAAATCTATACTGTAAAATATATCTTTGTTGTTCCCATCCAGTCGGTTTCTCGGAAAGATTTCTAAAAACTTGCCATTCTTTTAACATTTCATCATCAAATCTTAAAACATGACTATTTATCGATTCTATAGCCCTAGTTAAAGTTTCGACAATAAGTAAATCTGTTTTAGATAACGGACCTGGAGCCATATCCACTTTTTTTAGTAGTTCTAAATTCTCAATAGGAGTCAGTATACGTAACTTAACTCTAAAATTAGTTCCTATTTCAAAAGTTTTTGCTTGAATTGAACCGAAATTAAAAACAGAACTTAAAAAAGCTTGATACTGAGGTGAGTTAAAATCATCAGTTGGGGATACATCTAAAAACTCCTCCTCCGGTGTTCTGACTTGTTCCATCTCTTCCATATTCCATTCCTCCATTCCCTCCAAATTCTAAAAGGCTAACCAGGTCATCCATTAGCCTTTCAGATGGTTATTTACTTGACCCTAATCATGCAAAGAACAAATGACCTGTAAGTTGATTTTCATAAATTTACTTTCCAACTCTTACGCGTGTCACCCAGAAGGTGCAATTATCAGTTACTACATTTCCATTCGCCGCTATCCCCGACTTATTAAAAGCCTGAAGCCAGCACTCCTGGTAAACAATAATTAATCTATCCCCACTTGGTTTCGTCAGTATTTCCTGAATTTCTATTGAATCTTTTAAATCCTCAATTGAAGCGAAACCTGTGTACCCAAATGCCTCTATTGTTTTTTCTCTATACAACTCTAGTGTAGAAATAATAATACTATGATCAGTAATACTTGGAACTATCTCCACTGTTTCACCGGCATAGGCTGAGGCTATTTGCCTGACCCTTGTGAGTGTTTTTGTTGAAGATGGAGCAAAAGTTTGTAAATTACCTATTCGTTTTCCATTCGCAAGAACGTCGTACGCGAAAGTACTCGTAGTCTGTGTTTTAGGGAGCAGTTGAGCCATGAAAACCTCCTATCTATTTATAAATCTTTAGTGATTCATTTATACATAATTCTCTACAAGATGTTTTTAGCATCAACCTATTCTTCAACTCTAGGTCAAATCGAATCGGTAATTGTACTTTTCAAACAACTTATGTAGTTCCTCTAAAATCATATCTAACTCAACAGAACTTTCTAACCTACTGATTATACATAAAAGGACATGACTATATCTATCCAAGTAAGAGGATACGCAGGTTTTACCTTAGCGTTAACTTGTACTAATCTTGGTTCCGCTGTACTTTGTCTAACCACCACATCTTTATATTCCACTATATTTTGGGAATTTATTTCAGTTTCAAAAATTCTTGCCATTGTAGCGGACATCGAACCTAGTAATAAGTTATCAATTGGCAATCCTTTATGAATATTCCATAATGTATCCCTTGTTTGCCTCTTTAGATAATCTGCTATCTCTACCACCGCATTCTCTTCTGTATCTGCTGTAGAAACATTTGTGGATTTATCATGTAGTATAGTTGGAATTCCTACAGTAGAGATAAGAACGGCTAAACCTTTCCCGAGTAAATCTCTCTGCTGTGTGGGGGTATAGTAAGTTTCTACAGTCACTCCAGTTAGACTTTCTCCTGTAATTGTTTGAGATATTCTTGTTGGGAAACACCTCTTTCCTGCAAAAGCTGCGGCTAGAATATCTCCCCCCAAAGCAACTTCAGTTAAGTCAGTAAATCTCGCCTCTGACGGGGCAATTAATATCATCCTTGAACTTAAGTACCCTGTCCCCGCTGCTTTGAATGTGGTAACTGTTGTTCCTCGTACCATACCAACTATACAAGTTCTTTCTCCTTTATTTTCTGGAGCCGACATTATTTTGCAATGATTCCATACATTGTTGATGGAACTCTGATTCGTTGACATTGGAACTACATAAAACTTGTAATCTAATTGATTTTTCAATGCCTCCAATGTAGTATTCAAACTGGCATTAAATTCAGATTCTGTAGGACTGTATCTATCTCCCCAAGAGGTATAATCAAGCTGTCCAACTATAACTGATTGAGCTCCATTCCTCAACGCTAACAACGACCCAATTGTAAGTTTATTCGGAGCAGTTGTAGTATCAGTAGAATTAGATAACTCAATGTCGCCGTGAGCGGCTTTAATATCCGCCTCAGCTGTATACTCTGTTAAATCAAAGTTATCCAATTTTTTATAATATGTTACATAATATTCTTGGTTCGCTTCAGGTTCATCTGGTTCCAATGAGACTAAAATTGTGTCATTAGCATTAATAGGATAAGTAAATGCCCCTGCAACAAATTGTCTTGTAGAACCTGTGTAAGAAGTGACAGTTTGTGCTGACCCATAATTAGAAGAATCTGGATTTGTTATAGTAACTGTTCCACCTACATAATAGTTATTGGTAGTACTCCATGCCCCTGTATTAGTTGGTATAAATGTGTTATAAAGAGCAGAAGAATCTCCAGTTAAAACAACTCCATATTGACTAATTGTAGAACTTCCTGGAATATCGGAACCTGATTCCCATGAAAGAGAATTATCTGATACACTCGCTACCCAATGTGTAGTTTGATCCCAATCTGTACTACCAGGACTATTCCCTACTCTGACGATGGAATTTACATTATATAAAGTCTCCGCCAGAACATCTTTGCCACCAGCTGTGGCTCCTCTTACAAGCTTCGCATCTTCTACTAAAACTTTTATATCACCAACACCAAGGATAACAGGTTTTCGAACTCCAAACCCTCCTGTGATCAATCCCGCGGCAGGAATCACGGTCGCTATGGCGCCAGGAATTCTGTTGCTCATTTTCGCCTCCTTCTTTTATCTTCAAGGAATTGTATTACTATAAAGTACATCTATCTCCCCATCGGAATTTGTGTCTCCATTGTAAGAAATCACATTTGCTAAAGTTAATTTCCTTCCTTGTGAATCCAAAATCTCTGTCTGGTCTTCAAAATCAACATGAACGGGTAATGATATATTTGTGTAAAACATCTTTAAATTAGTTTGGGGATCATCCTCTGCAAAATCGCCGGAAAGACTTGGAGTCGTCAATCTTATCCCATATTGCTGTTCGAATAAAGCTTTTGTATCATATTTTGTGAGATAAACACTAGTAAGATCTGCTAAATTATTTCTATCCTCTCTTGTTGTAGCATAAACCTGAAAGGTAAGAGTTAGCTCCACTACACCTCCGTATATCTTACTCCCTTCAGTATCAGTAACATCCAGTCCTCTAAATTTGTTAAAATGAACATCTTTAAAATAACCTGGAGCCAAACCAATAAGTAAAGACGGAAAGTACTTAAAATCAAAAGTATCCATATCTAAACATTTGGGAAACACCGTGAAATCTATTTTATTCCTCCCGTCTACAAAAGTAATTTTATTTTCACTATACAAAGCAAATAACTTTTGAAAGAACTGGATAAAAATATTCCTTACATCATTGGATAAACGAAAATACAACAAAAACTCCTTACACAAACCAGTTTATGGTCCTATTAATCTTCCTTAATTATAAGGTATAATTTTTTTAAAAACATTAAAACTACTTACTTTTTTGTTGTAACAACTGAAATAATTTTCCCATTCTCAATCTTGTGTTGTAACTGTAATTTTAACACTGACTCCTCTTGATTGCTGTCCTGATTTTTATTATCAACCAACCCAATTCTTATCACTTCTTCCATGCTACACTCCTTTTGTAAGAATAGTCATTCTTTCTTATCAACATAATCGAAAACTAATGATCTTTCCTTGCATTTAAAGATATTCTACTGTAAAGGTAACTGCCTTACAATGTCGTTTTCCCTAAGTTGTACTAATTCAAAACTTTGTGTAAGTAGTTTCCAAACCCCTTTGTAAAATAACCAATTGTACTCAATATTCCGGATTTCATACCATCGACTGTCGGAGGTCCTGTACAAAATATCAAATTCATGTAGTTGTACATCCCCCAATGTCCAAGCTCTATTCTGCCACATCTCTGTTTTACCTAACCTAAAAAATTTTGTATCAAAAGCAGGAGGTGGTGGATAACTAACTAAAATAGTATTAGGCACCTTAACCCCTCTAAAAGTAGAATTAACATTTATATACTGTGTGAACCCATAAGGAGTTCGATACGTATTTGTATCCTCTTTTACCTGTAAATTATACGTACTTACATTTTTCCCTCGAGTACTATACGCATAACTAATACTTTTCCCGGTAACTACAAAATTCCTATTCAGATATATTGATACATTATCCTGATAATCAACAAGATTATTTTGAATCTCCACATAAAACTCAGTATCACTTTGAATTGTCTCATAATTATAAGTTTGAGTTAACTCAGCATCATCCACAAACACTCGTATAGTACCTGGATTCGGATACAAACTCACATCATCGACATCTTTCCATATCTTCTTCCTCGGAGAGGTTGAATTTTAAGCATCCCATAC
>ERZ1292623.2347-Hain-H51-01um-R1-2347-length-17062-cov-16_pt1 | contig 17062 bp, 17 predicted proteins | sample MGYA00564398_ERZ1292623 | MGnify/ENA primary metagenome ERZ1292623 (study PRJEB36523, sample SAMEA6512633) | groundwater metagenome | collected 2019-01-07 | study: AquaDiva: Metagenomics assemblies of 32 groundwater samples | reverse complement strand
TCAAAAATCCTGTGAAATTATCTCATTTTTGAGATTCTCAATCTGATGATAGTTCAAATCCTGCACTCTAAGACGATTGAGTGAAAAAGTTATTTAAGCGAGCCATGGTTTCCAACTCGCTACCTCAATTCTGTCACCACCGCACAATATCCAACCCAGTTGTGCGGTAGTCGAGAGAGTCGAGAGTTAACTTATCCCCAATCGTCGGGGCCGCGCGAAGATACTAGTTACCGCGCGGCCTTTTTTGTTTTCTAAAAATATGATAAAATGAAAAAATTAAAACCATCACGTGATGACAGAAGACTTTAAAAGTTTAGAGGAAAGACTCCATTATTTGATGGACCGCCTTTGACATTGAAGAAAAAGAAAAAGAGCTAAAAAGCCTAGAAAAACAATCACAAGCCCTTGATTTTTGGAAAGATAGTGAAAAAGCTGCCAAGGTAAGCCAGAAGATATCCGACTTAAAGGAAGAAATTGATGTAATTCAGTTGTTATTTAAGGAGTTTAATGATTTAAAAGAGTTAAGTGACCTTGGACAGGTTGATGAAAGGTCTTTTGAAAAATTAAAAAATAAAATTGGAAAGGAAGAGTTTAGAATTTTTTTGTCGGGTAAGTATGATAAAAATAATGCAATTTTAGAAATATTCGCTGGGGCCGGTGGGGTGGATTCTCAAGATTGGGCAACCATGCTTTTGAGAATGTATGAAAGATTTTGCCAAAAGAAAGGTTTTTTTTCCGGAGGCGGACCAGCCTCTGGCTGGAAAACCCAAATTTTGCACCAGTCATTTGGAGAGGCGGGGGGACCAGAAGGAAGAATAGGAACAAAATCTGTAACTATGGAAATAAAGGGAAATTATGCTTATGGATTTTTAAAAAAGGAGTCTGGGGTGCACAGACTGGTAAGGATTTCTCCATTTTCTGCTCAAAAGTTAAGGCATACCTCATTTGCCTTAGTAGATGTTTTACCAGAAATAAAACAAGATGAAGGTGAGGTTGAAATAGAAAACGAGGACTTAAGAATTGATACCTTCCGCGCATCAGGGCCTGGCGGGCAATATGTTAATAAAACAGAATCAGCTGTTAGAATAACCCACAAGCCAACGGGCATTGTAGTTACCTCGCAATCAGAAAGACTGCAGGGAAGAAACAAGGTAAACGCAATGAAAATTCTTTATGCCAAACTGCATCAATTAAATGAGCAAAAGCGTAAAAAAGAGATAAAAGAAATAAAAGCTGCCCAGCAACCCGATCGAAGCTCACCCCTTTTGGACGGGGGAAATATATCGGCATCGTGGGGAAACCAAATAAGGTCTTATGTTTTGCATCCTTATAAGATGGTAAAGGATTTAAGAACTCAATTTGAAACATCTGATACAGAAAATGTTTTAAACGGAGACTTAGACGGCTTTATAAATGCAGAACTTAGAGCTTTTTAGGATTATGGATAAAACTATAATACAGTTTCAAAATGTTACAAAAATATATCCTCCAAATACAACTGTTTTGCAAGAAGTTTCTTTTGATATAAAAGAGGGAGAATTTGTTTCAGTTGTTGGAAAATCTGGAGCTGGCAAAACTACTTTAATAAAAATGATTTTAGGATTGGAAACACCAACTAATGGAGAAATCTTTTTTAAGGGTCAGAACGTAAGCGAACTTGATGGTGATTTACTACAAGATGTCAGAAAAGAAATTGGAGGTATTTACCAAGATTATAAACTCTTACCTGGCAAAACTGTTTTTGAGAATGTAGCTTACATTATGGAGGTTGAAGGCAGAGAAAACCAAGAAATCAAAGAGCAAGTGCCGAAAGTTTTGGAAGCCATTGGACTTTTTGAAAAATTAAATAATTTTCCAAGCCAACTTTCAGGTGGAGAACAGCAAAGGTTGGCTGTGGCTCGCGCCATCATAAATCATCCAGATGTTATAATAGCAGACGAGCCAACAGGAAACCTCGATCCTTATAATACCTACGAAGTCATTTCACTTTTGGAAAAAATAAATAAGGTCGGTAAGACAATACTCTTGGCAACGCACAATAGGGAAATCGTAAATAAATTAGGAAAACGAGTCATAACAATAGAACAGGGCAGAATAGTAAGAGACGAACCAAAAGGCAGATTCCTCATCTAATTTTCAATTTCTAATTTCTAATTTTCATTAAATTTTCAATGTTTTAATTTTAAAACACGTTTAGAAATTGATTCATTAGACATTTAATAGAAATTAAAAATTAGAAATTAGGAATTTTAAAGTTTATGAGCATAAACTTACATAGGGTTTTCAATTTCGCTTTAAAAGATTTTTACAGAAACAAAGGCATATCAATTACGGCTATTTTTGTTTTATCTTTGACAATTTTATTGGTTACGGCATTCTTTTTCATCAAAGGAGCAAGTACTTATCTTGTGGAAACAATTCAGAGTAAAATTGACATTACAGCTTACTTTAAAGAAGATACTAGAGAACAAGATATGCTTAGTGCCAGAGATGAAATTTTAAATAATTCTCCTAATATAAAAAGCGTTGTTTATGTTTCAAAAGAAGATGCTTTAGCTGATTTTATGGAAAAACACAAAGACAGTAAAGATTTTTCAAAGGCTATTATGGAAGTAGGTGGCAATCCATTTCTGCCGTCACTGAATATTATTACTATAGGAGGAGATTCTTCACAATACGAGGAAGTTGCTAATATCTTACAAGGTAGCCAGTTTAGTAGTATTATTGAAAAAGTTGATTTTTCTGAAAAAAGGGTTACAATTGAAAAGGTTTTTTCAATAACCAAAAGCATCAATAGAATCGGATTATTTGTGGGATTAGTTTTGGTTTTAATTGCGGTATCCGTAGTCTTCAATACGATAAAGCTGATAATTGATAGAGCAAAGGATGAAATCAGCACAATGAAAATAGTCGGGGCCTCAAACTGGTTTATCAAAGCGCCGTTTGTGATTGAAGGAGGGATTTTTGGCTTAATTGCCTCTATAACCTGCCTTTTTATAACTATTTTACTTGTTTATTCCTTATCACATTTCCTATCGGTTGTTATGCCGGGATTTAATTTATTAGGTTATTTTATTTCTAACTTCTGGATTATATTGTTAATACAACTGGTTTCCGGTATAGGATTGGGAATCCTTTCAAGCTTAATTGTGGTGAGGAAATATTTAGAAGTCTAAATAATCCACGAATAGCAACGAATCATAAATATTGCGGGGTCTGCTAACGGTAGGCAACATGACTCTGGCTCATGGAATCTAGGTTCGAATCCTAGCCCCGCAGCATTCGTGGACTTTGAGCGTAGATTTGCTCAATTTCCTTACTATTTTTGCCAATTTTGAGAGGTTCTAACCGATTATTCTCTTTGGCAACAGCTTTCATAGGAATTAGCGTATTTTCCATATCAATCCTTATTATTTTATCTTGAAGGACGAGGTGCGAACCTAATCGGGACAATACCTCTTTTTTCTTAAAAGCATCGCCACTTTCAAATCTTGCTTTGCAATCTGCGGCAAAGGAAAATACCTCATCTGCCTTTTTGAGCCATTGATTTACATCGTGGATTGTTTTGTTAAACAAATCTTCCCAGCGTTTCTTTTCTGCTTCCAAAGGTTCTTTTCTCATCTTAAACTCTTCAGCACTTATTTCTTGACCCGCTCTCATATCAATTAAGCCAGAAATTCGTTTCAGAACCTCTTTATACGCTTTCTGTTGCGTATCAACAACTGCCTCTGTGGTTTGAGCCGTATTCTTGTTTTCTTGCTTAAACCACTTCAAAGCAAACTCGTGCAAATCTTCTGGAATGTTTATTAAATCAATGGCTTTTTTGATTTGTTTTTCAAGTTCTTTTTGCTCTATGTATTTTTGGGTGCAGTTGGGATTCTTTCTTTTGGTGCAGTGGTAGTAAATATACCTGTGTATGTTTCCATTCTTCTGCCTTTTAATCTTTTCTTCTGCGGTTATACCCGCTCCACACTCACCGCATCGCATAAGCCCCGTAAAAGCGAATATATGCGTTTTGGGGCGTGGTTTGCCCTTTCTTCCGAGAAGTATCTGTATCTTGTCGTATTCTTCCATAGTCATTAAGGGTTTATGCGTCCCTTTGTGCCAAATTCCGCTTCCCTTCGGGTATTCATACACTGCGTAATAAACAGGGTTGGTAAAAAGATTGTAAATCGTGCTTCGGCTCATTCCTTTGCCATTTGGCATTCTAAAACCCCACTCTTCGTTTGCCATTTTGAGAATTGCAATCGGGTTATGAACGCCTTTTAGCATTTCATCAACCATTCTTCTGCACAAATCAAACCTGTCTGGGTCTGGCAAAATTCTTTTACTGCCTCTGTCTGCGTATTTTTCATTGACATAACCAGTTGGAGCGGGGGCAGGATACATTCCTTTTTCAGCTTTAGTTCTTAATCCTCGTTTTACATCCTCGCCCTTGTTATCGTTTTCCAGTTTAGCTTGGCTGCAAAATAGATTAAGCAAGAATTTATCGTTTGGAGTGTTGCGGAATGTTTGGCTTGGAGTTCTTACTTCAAACAATAATCCCTCATCCATTAAATAAACAATTTTGCCCGTGTCTATTGGATTTCTTGAAATGCGGCTGGCATTCCATACCAAAAGCCCGTTAGCAGAGCCATTTTCAATTTTCTGCATTATTTGATTAAACACAGGTCTGCCGAGCTTCTTTGCCGAGTGAGATTCTTCCAAAACCTCAACCACTTTCAAATTCTCTCTTTTTGCCACAGCCAAAAGTTCTTTCATTTGCGATTCAATACTTAGAACCTGTCTGTCTTCCTGTTCTGAAGATTTGCGGCAGTAAAGAATATATCTGTTTGCTTTTACTAAATTTTCCATAACTTAAAGAGGCATCTGGAAGTCCAAATCGTTATCCCGAAAGATACCTCATTGGCAGATGCCCCTTAAAGGCAACGAGGTAATAAAAAACGGGATAATAATAAATTTGGACTTCAATTTGATTATACTCCCTTATTGTAAATTAGCCAAATCCTGCTTGTCAAAATCTTCTGGCTTCATAACCTTAAATTCCTGTAATTGTTTTCTGCATTCTTCAATGATTTTCTTAAACTCAAAAGAGGGTAATGGATGCAGTTCAAGAATTTTATTAAGCCGTTTATCAGTTTCAGACCTTATCCGTCTGTCATAGTAATTATCGCTGGTAAGTTTTAGTTGTAAAGCTCCTGCTTGTCTAACCATTAAAGACCTGCCCATTAGGGCATAAGCATCGTATTGGCTAAATCCAGCCCTCTGGCAAATACCAAAGCATTCATCCATTGAGTAAATCGGCAAATCAAGAGCTGTAATATCAAGTTCGTTCATTATTTCATCAAAGGATTTTTGAAGTATTTTTTGGGCTAAATTATTACTAAAAACCTCATAAAAACTCCTTTCTCTTTTATCGTTTTTGTCTGTTAGGGTTGCTAAATGTTTTTTGAGGGGCGTTCTATGCTGAAAAGTTATCTCTATTCTCAAAACATTAAAGGGAAGTTCTTTATTTTTAATTCGTCTTTTAACATCTAATTCTTGAGTGGTTGTTGCATTGTTTATGGTTTCTACTCCTTTTCCATAAAGTTTAAAGCTGATTTGCTTGTTATATAACCTGCCACAAAAACCAAATTCATCCTGTTCTGTGTAATAAGTGTGTTTCGCTTTTTTATATCGCTTTCCGACACTTGAAAATGGTATTAACTTCAAAAAAGAAATAAGGTCTGGATAATCTGAAAGTATGAAGTTATAAGCAAATGCCAAGTTTTTAATATCAGCAAAGCGTAAGAGATTTTTAGTAATAACTTTGCCTTCAAAGATTTGTTCTAACTTTTCTTCTAATAGCTCTGTTAATTTTTCAAAGTCCTTTTCACTAATTCCGAAGTAGTTAGTTCCATAAAAAACCTTTGGGGCAGAGAACTGAATTTCAATGCTTTCTGTGTAATAACTGCCGTCAATTTTTTTAATCATCCTTATCGTTATATTAGGCGTATAATCTGGGCTGTTTTTGGCTTGATTAAAGACATATCTGTCTGGGCTTTGCTTGCTACTTGGCAAAAACTGAAAGCGACCTAAATACTTTTTATCAATCTCAAAACCTTTAATTTGTAGCGTAATGGTGTCAATTACCATACCTTTTCTGGTATGACAAAGTCGTAGTATCATACCCATCCTTGCTTTTATTATCTTCAAGCCGACCAGAATCGTTGCCATAAACCGCTTCATAAAGAGCAACCAAATTATTGGCTCTTTTTATAGCTTCTTCATTTGTCAGTTCTATCCCGTAATTCTTTTTGTAAATCCTCTTAAACTCTTCTATGGCTTTTTTAGGCAGCATATTTTTTCTTGATTAAAGCCACGACAGGTGTATTGCAGTGCAAATTACGAGGTAGAATTTTACCCTTGATTTTTAAATTTAAAAAAACAAAAAACACACTTTTTAGTGTGTAATTTTACCCTTTTACCCTGTGGGTTTTACCCTAAATCCTTTGCATAAATCATTAAAATACCTTCTTTATTTGAGTTAATTGTTAAAGGAAATTTTTTGTCTTTGAAAATCCTATTTAACTGCTTTATAGTTTCTTTGAAATTATTTTTATTTTCTGGGAAGTTAAATTCTTGTTCACTTTTAATAAAACCAGATAAAACAGCGATTTCTGATTCTCTTTTTCTTTCGCCATCCTTTACTATCTCACCTTTTTTATTTTTTATCTGTCTATTTTTCCAAAGTTCTCTTAATAGTTTTTTTCTGACTTCTTCAGTTGGTTTATAAAACTCGCCGCTAAAAGAAAAAGACACATTGTTATAATCAAAAATTACTTCATTTCTTGTGTCTTTTTGAGATTCTATGGAGTCAATTATATCTTCTTTTTTTATTGAAGTTTTCTCTGGTTCTGGTTTATCTTCTTTCAAAGTATCTTTAGGATTATATTTTTTAGAAACCAACTCATAGTATTTATTAAAATCTGGTAAAATTTTCATCTTAATTGTTAATGGATATTTCCAGAATAAATCAGAAGTAGCAACGATTAAATTTTTAGGTATTGGGTCAATAATATCTTTTATCTCAATCAATTCTTCTCTTTCCATACCCAAAGCAGTTTCTAAAAAATTTGTTTGTAAAATCATCTCTTTTTCCCATATCTGGGTATAATCTATTTTCAAATTATTAAGTGGATACCCCTGTTCATTTGTTAGATTTTCTATAGCTATCGCAAAACATTCTTTCTGTTTTTCATAACTTAAAAATCTTTGTGTTTTGTATAAGTTAGCAAATTTATCAGAGAACATTTCCATTGGTTTCCCTGATAAATCAAGTTCGTCTTTAATAAATAAATCTATTTTTCTATCTAAAAAATCCTTTATTCTTTTGGGGTAAATTTTAACTTTTAAACTTAAAAAAGCTCTTGCTATATCATTTTTTGCGAGAGATTGAAAGGTAAAAGCATCAGTTTCAATCTGGAAATTTTTTGTAAGTTCATCATATATGCCTTTTCCTAAATTGCAGTATTTATCTGTTAAGTAATTTTTCCACGCATCTGTTTCTTTAGGATTGCTACTATGACCGCTGCCCACAGATGCAATCATAATGTTATATTGTTTTACTTCAAATTCCTTTCTTTTTCGTCTGTATTCGTTTATATATCCTTGAGATAAAAGACAATTATTTAACTGAATTAAATCTTGGTTGGCAAGGGCAAATAAACCATCTATTGGTAGATTAAAACTATTATCCAAAGAAGCAAATGTATGAACTTTGTTTTTTATCTCATTCTCTTTCAATAATAATATTTTGGCGGTTTTAATTTTCAAATGTAAGTTTTCTTCTTTGCTATCAATATCTTGTTGTTTTATATTTATTTCAGCGTTATCCAGCTCTTCATTTTTTTCTGTTTTTTCCCTTGCCAAAATATCCAAAAACATTTGCCGATACTCTCGGTATTTTTCCTCAAAATCTTTTGGAAATTGAACTTTAATTATTGTCATACATATTCATCAAAACTTTCAAAGTCAAGAATGATATTTTCTTGCTGCAAAGTTCTTAAAATGTTTTCAAGTTGATTAAATGCAGGAAGATTACAAGTAGCCATCCATTCAAAATATTGGTCATCTGATATATTTGATTGTCCTGCTGTTCTTAAATACCCTAAATGACCACGACCTTCTCTAAAATCTTCTTTTGGCACTAAATCCCATTCTGCTTTTAGTTTTTCTAAAATGCAGAGGATTTTTTTAATGGACTCTTCTGAATAATTGATGTATTTTTCTTTATTAAATTTTGTCTTCATTGCGTTGATGATTTTTATGTTATTTTGATATATTTTTCATCTTTTTTCAAGCTCAAAACTTTGTCCCGTTCTTTCAAAACCATATTTTTAGTGGTAAGCTGACATAAATGACAATGAGTATGAATACGATTTTTAATCTAATAGAAAATAAAGCATCTAACTGGATTCATCAAGAAAAATTAAAAAGTCAATCAGCGATTGGCAGTTTAGTTAAATACATTGAAAAAGAAAACAAATTAAGAGAGCCGCAACAACAAGCTATTGAAGTTTATCTCTGGCTAAAATTTGTTAGCAATAATCAAAAGTTATCAGATATTATAAGGGCGGGGCTTTTATATGACGAGGAATCTGCAAGGGAATACGATAATTTTCATACCTTTGGCAATAATTATACAACTCAATTTTTAAACCAATTTTTCCAAGATAATAATGTAAAAAATCTGCATAAAAAACTGGTAAATGACCCCAATGGTGAAAAGATAAAATGGGACGAAGTTTTAGAGCAACTTTTGCATAACTACAACTATCCAAACTACTTATTTAGTTTGCCAATGGGAGCAGGCAAAACCTATTTAATGGCTTGCTTTATTTATTTGGACTTATACTTTGCTAATTTATACAAAAAAGACAAAAGATTCGCCCATAATTTTATTGTATTAGCCCCCTCTGCGTCCAAAACTGCAATCCTGCCCTCATTGCAAACAATTAAAAATTTTGACCCTCAATGGATACTCCCCAAAAATGAAGCCGATAAACTAAAAAGGATAATTCAAATAGAAATTTTAGATGCGTTAAGCTCGCAAAGAAAGGACAAATTACAGGGTAATAACCCAAATCTTGAAAAAGTAAATAGGATTTCTCAAACCAAAAACTTTGGGATGGTGTTTATTACAAATGCTGAAAAGGTTGTTTTGGAAAGATATGATGATATAAGCAAAACTGCTAAACGGATGAGGCAATATATGCTGCAAGAAGAAGAAAAGATAAAATCTAACGAGTTAAGAGAAAAATTATCACAGGTCAATTATCTCGGTGTGATATTGGATGAAGTTCATCATACTTACGGAAAAAACGAGGAGCAAGAAGAAAAGAAATTAAGAAAAGCTGTTGAAGTTTTAAATCAGCATAAAAATGTTATTTCTGTTTTAGGTCTTTCAGGAACGCCCTATATCAGGCATAAGGTAAAAATAGGGGATGATGAGATAAAGCTAAACCAAATTCAAGATATTGTTTATAACTATTATCTAAATCAAGGCATAGGAAAGTTTTTGAAGATTCCAGATATTAAAAGGGCTAATATTAAAGAGAGTTTATTTATCCATAAAGCTCTTGATGATTTCTTTGATAATTTTGACATTGATTATAAAAACGGCACAAAAAGCAAGGTGGCTTTTTATTGCCCGTCCATCAAGATTTTAAATGAAAAAATCCTGCCAGTAGTGCAAGATTGGTATAAGAAAAACAGAAAAAGCAAGGAATCAGAAATATTTAAATTTTATACCAATGGAAGCAAGGAAAATAAACAATATGAAATACCAAAAGACAGCTTGGCAATTTTTAATAATTTAGACAAGCCATATTCAGATAAAAGAGTTATTTTACTTGTTGCAATCGGCAAAGAGGGCTGGGATTGCAAGAGCTTAACGGCAGTGGTATTGCCTCGCCAAAAAACCACTAAAAACTTTGTATTACAGACAAGTTGCCGATGCCTTCGTGAAGTTGAAAATGCCTCTAAAGAAAAGGCATTAGTATATTTAGAAAAAGATAACTATGAAACTTTAGATAACGAGCTGAAAGAAAACTACAATCTTCGCATATCTGATTTAAAATTTGGCTCGCAACCAGTTATTCCAGTTAAGGTAAGAAAGCCAAAGCTCGGTAAGTTGCAATATAGGCAGGTTAAAACCAAGTATCAAATTGTCATAAAGAAAACCAGCGATAATCAATTAGATAAATTTGATTTTAAAAACATTCAAGAAAAATACCGATATGATGAAAGAATAATTAGGGGAAGAATTGGCAGGGCTGGCATTGCTTCAGAAATAGAAGAAAAGGGAATTAAAGCAGACAATTTTGACTACTCTTTTAATGATTTTGTCTATGATTTGGCAAAAGAAACAATGGGCAGGTTTAGCGAATCTGATTTACTTGAAAAATACAAAAAAGAGCTGGGGGAAACCTACAAAAAAATACAAAGCCAATTTAATTGGATAAGGTTGAACCCAAATTTAGAGATACGGGAAATTATAAAATACGCCGCCTCGTTTTTAATGGAAGAAATTGATTTAAAGAAAGAAATTATCACAGACAATATGGAAATTGAACTACTTGAATGGGATATAAAAAATCCTTCAATGGCTTTATATCACGCCAGTGGAGCATTGGCTAAATTTATGCCCAGAATCACAAAAAATAATGCAAGAGTATATGAGCGTCATCCAGAAGATTTGGAAGAAGATTTTTTTGGTAAAAATACCATAGACCCGCAAGATATTAGCTTTAATTATACTCCCTACAAAATGGATAGTTCTTTTGAGCAAAATGCGTTAGAAGAAATGTTAAAGATGAAAGAATTGTCAAATTTAGAAGTATATTTTAATGGCTATAAAGACAAACAATTACAGAGTTTTTGGATTCAAACGCCTAAAGGCGTTTATACGCCAGATTTTTTAATACTAAAAAAGGACAAGAAAAAGAAAATTGAAAAAGTATTGATTGCTGAAACAAAGGGCAAGATTTACTATGGCGATGAGTTTAAACAAAAAGAACATTTTGTAAAAAATGAATTTATTAGTCAAAATAAAAATTTCAAATACACCTCGTTTGTTGACGAAGCGGGTAAAAATGACTTTGTCGGCTTTCTTAATAAATTGAGAGAAGAAATAAAATCACTATGAAACCTAAAAAATATAATCTATCGCCAGCCAAAGGACAAGCATTGCTCAATTATCAAGGACGCATTTTGCCAAGCCAAAGCGTTGAAATGCAGCTTTTTGAAACGGAATTAGTTGAAGAAATAAAGCCCAAAAAGAAGGATAAACCAAAAGACAAACAAAAAGAATTAAATGCCGACTTTCAAAACTTGCTTTTACACGGCGATGCTTTGTCTGCCTGTGCTTATTTAAAGTCCAAAGATATTAAGATTGACCTATGCTACATAGACCCGCCATTTGCAAGTGGAGCTAACTATGCCAAAAAGGTTTATTTGAGAAATGGCAATAAAACCCAGTTTGAAAATGACGACAATTCTATTGGCGAAGAAATAATGTATGGCGATATTTGGCAGAAAGAGGACTATTTAAACTGGCTCTACGAGCGTTTATTGGCGATTAGAGAGGTTATGAGTGAGAAAGCCAGCATTTATGTGCATTTGGATTGGCATATTGGGCAATATGTAAAGGTTATGCTGGACGAAGTTTTTGGCGAGGAAAATTTTATCAATGAAATTATTTGGCACTACACAAGTAGTAGGTCGCCACAAGACCGATATGGACATAAACACGATAACATTTTCCATTACTCTAAATCCGATGCGTATTATTTTAATCTTCTAACCAAGCCAATGAACGATGCTTCAAGGTCGCAATATGACCAAGAAGATGAACAGGGTAAATATAAAATTGTTAGAGGTTATAAAAAATACTTGAAAGAGGAAGTTCCATTGGATGATGTTTGGAACATTCCTTTGGAAAATGTGCAATCAAAAGAAATACAGAATTACGCAACGCAGAAACCAGTTGAGCTTCTTAAAAAAATCATAGAAACTGCTTCGGATTACGATATGATAGTGGCTGATTTTTTCTGTGGAAGTGGCACAACGGCAAAAGTTGCCAACGATTTAAATAGAAAATTTATTGCCTGTGATGTTGGGATAAATGCCATTCAAACCACAAGGGATAGATTAGTAAAAGCTGGAGCAGGATTTAATGTTTTAAAAATAAAAGACGGGGTAAGGTTATTTAGAAATCCAGCCCAAACCACTGCTAAAGTATTTTCTTTAATTGATGGATTTAAGCCAATCAATGAATTGGAATTAAGCGAGTTTTGGGATGGCGGTATTATGGAAAAGAAGGGAAATTTTGAGCCAGTAAAGTTTATTGGCATTGATAAAAAACTTACAAAAGAATTATTAGATGTTATTTTAGAAGAAATTTATGCTTTAGAAGAAGCTGAAAGCGGAGCAAGTAAAGTAAATATCATCTATGCCTTCAAAGACCTTGATATAAACCAAAGTTATGTTAATAAAGCCGTAAAAGAGTCAGGAAAAACAACTATAAATGTTGAGCTAATTTCTTTGGATGATTTGCTTGCAGAGAAGAAAGATATGTTATTTGCGGAAGATAACGCCAGTATTGAAGTTAAAAAAGAGGGCAAAAAATGCAAGGTTAAGATTAAAAAATACTTCAGCCCCTATCTAAAAGCCAAAATTGACGAATATAACATCAAAAAGGTTAAAAAGGGAACGCTTGAAGGCGAGAAAAAGGAAGCTGTAAAAATCAGCGATAACGGCTTGGAACTTATTGAATCGGTGCAATTTGATACAACGCTAAAGAAAAATGGCGTTTGGACAAGTAATTTAGATTTAGAAGATAAGGCAGAGCCGAAAGATAAAATAAAAGGCATCTATGAATTGCCAAGTAGCAGGTTTAAAATGAAAATCCGCAACATCGCTGGCGATGAAATAATCTTGGATTACAGCAAGTAAGAAATGCTACTGGAAAATATCAAAAATTATGGTTAATATGAAAAAAATCGTATTTTAGAAATGAGACAAGCAATTAAAGAAATAAAAGGTAAAAAATACTGGGAAGCCAGACAAAACTTATTTGCTTTTTTCAGCTTATTGATACAAGTTGATAAAAGAATAAATCCTAATTTATATCACAATGTCAGCAAGCCAAGAAGATTTAAAAAAAATAGCACTAATCCGTATAAAAAGTGCAAAAACCCTGTTGAGCAAAAAAGATTGGAACGGAGCAGGATATTTAATGGGGCTTGCTCTTGAATGTGCGTTAAAATCGTCCATTTGCAAAACACTTCGGATTTTAAATTACCCAGAAGCCCACACAGATAAGAAAGTTCCCGATTTTTTTATGACACATTCTTTTGACAGATTGCTTTTATTGTCTGGTTTATCTGATTTATTTAGTCCAACAGGTAATGCGTTAGCATTTAATAATTGGTCTACTTTTACCATCCAATACCCAGCTGAATGGACTTTTTTAAGATATACGATGGACTACTTTGACGAGAAAAAAGCAAAAGAATTATTTAATTGTTTAATGTTAGATGACAATAGTATCATCAAAACAATTAGACAGAAAAGAAGATGGTAGAAAAATTAAAAAAAATACTTGATATATTAAACAAAAACAATAAAGCTGTTTGGCTTTTTGCTTTTTTGAAAATAGATGAATTTATAGACAAATGGTCTTTGGTTATTTCCGCCCCTTGGGTAAATGATAGTAATAGAAATACTGAATTTCAATATATGCTCGGTATTGTTAAAGAAAATATGAATCCCGAAGAATTATCTTCTATTGGTCGTATAGTTTTTTTATCCAAAGATGACCATTTAATTAAAGAATTGTTAAAGAAAAAATCGGGCGATGAAATTAAAGAAGAAAAAATAAACGGTAATATTATCCACGAGGGGCAAATTCTTGAATCAAATGCTGGATTAGTTTGGCAAGAAAACCAAACTCTGCCTTTGAAATAAAATAGATTCAAAAATATGAAAAAAGAAGAAATGAGAAAATTGGTAAATAAAGAGCTTAAAACTCTTATGCCTCTAAACTTAAACGAAATTCAGCAGAAATTGTGGCGTGTTTGTTTTAATGTTAAAAGACAAAACGACTTGGCACAGGAAAATCCGAGCGAAGGAATGATAATATCAAATTTGTGTATAGAGTATTTAAAACAGAGTAATCCCGAAGATTTCCCTTCATAATTCGGATAAATATTTATACTGAAGCCATTAAACAGGTTCTAACATCGTCCAATGCCCGCAGCATTCGCGGACTTTCAGCGTAAAGTTCTTCAATTTCCCTTGTATTTTTGCCAATTTTGAGCGGTTCTGAAAGTGCTGAAAGGAAAATAGCCAATAATTTTATCCGTAAGCACTATGACATCATTACCAATTCAGACGCAATTTTAGTGTTAAACCATGATAAAAAGGGGATTAAAAATTATATCGGAGGCAACTCCTTAATAGAAATGGGGTTTGCCCACGTTCATAATAAAAAAGTGTTTCTCTTAAACCCTGTGCCAGAGCTTTCTTACTCTGATGAAATCAGTGCTATGACCGATATTGTTCTTAATGGCGACTTAAACAAAATCGCATAGCTTATGTTTAAAAAATTAAAAAATAGATATTTTATTATCAGGCACGGAGAGAGTAAAGCCAATGTCGCACACATTCTTTTAAGCCATCCAAAGGATGGAATGGCTAGCTTTGGGCTTTCGCCAAAAGGAAAAAAGCAGGTCAAGATTTCTGTTTTAAAAAACAAAAAAAGTAAGTTATTAGATTCCGATGTTATTATTTATTCTTCTGATTTTCTGCGAGCCAAAGAAACCGCAGAAATAGCAAAAAAAATACTTGATATTAAAAAAATAAATTTCCATAAAAAGTTACGAGAAAGGTATTTTGGTAAATACGATAAAACTTCATTAGATAACATAAAAATAGCTTGGGCACACGATGAAAAAAAACCAAACCATAGACACAAGGGTGTTGAAAGTCCCAAAAAAGTTCTTAAAAGAACTCTTGCCGTCATCGATGAATTAGAGAAAAAATATAGTGATAAAAAAATACTTTTAGTTTCTCACGGGGATGTCTTGCAAATTTTACATACTCATTTCTCAAAAAAACCCGTAAGCCAACATAGAAAAATTCCTCACCTTGAAACTGCGGAGGTTAGGGAGTTGAAGGTATAACCTTGTTTTTTTACTTCCCCGTGGTATCATATTCACACATTCGCCCTTTCCCAACTAAATAAGGAGACAAACTGTGAACCCTGAACCTCCAGACCAACAGAGCTTTCGGGACGAATACAAGTTGGTGTTTGACGGATACAAATTTTTCGTCAGCCTCCGCTTCATCGTCGCCGCCTTCGCAATGAGCATTCAGTCAGCACTGCTTACTATCTACAATCAAACTGTAAAGGAAAGTCGCCTGCACGGATTTATTGTATTTGCCGTGGCGATGGTTTTTCTATTAGCACTCGCTATCATAGAAAGACGAACCATCAACTTGTTCTCTGGCTTGCTGAAACGAGGCATCGAATTAGAGTTCCAATTAGGAATTACCCACGGATTCTTTCATCGCATCGCCGAGGTCTCGCCAAAACGCTTCCAGCTCGTTGCGACACATACCAAGGGCATTACCCTCGTGTATGTGGGAATGTTTGCCCTGTGGATTCTGTTGCTCGTTGCAACAGTAATCAAACCCTAACTCAAACGGAAAAGGAGAAAATCTATGTCGCACACTCCGCACGCTTCCCAAGAAGATTCTACTGTTCAGCAGTTCTTTGCATCTCTTGACCAAAGGGAAAAAATCAGTAGCTGGTTCTTGGCAATTTACATCATTGCCATTTTCCTGCTGATGATTGTCAGTGGTGTCGTCTTGCTCTCGTAGTAAGGACGGACTCCCAGCAAAAAAAAACAGAGCGAAGCTAATCACTTCGCTTTTCTTTTGGGAATAAGCTACAATAACTCCATATCACGAAAGGAGATTTCTCACTATGTTTGACCCAAAAGACAGCAAGACGGTCGGTTATCATTTATTCTTCCTTCCCGAAGGAGAACTCTTTGATAACTTGCAAAATACCATCAACCAGCTTGCTGAAAAGTATGGTGGTATGAAGTTTGAGCCACACGTTACCTTATTGGCAAGGATTCCAAAAGCTAACGAAACCGAGTTGACTGCAAAAACTCAAAAGCTCGCCAAAATGATGAAACCGTTTGAGATTGAACCCAAAAAGGTGTATGCCCAAGAAGATTATTTCAGAGCACTCTACTACAAGGCAAAATATAATGCCAGACTGAAAAGGTATCATCAAAAGGCACTGGAAATGTTTGGTGTCCAAGACGTGAATGTCTACTTTCCGCATTTGAGCCTGTTTTATGGCAATGTCCCGAAATCTATTAAGGATGAGATGATTGCATCATTATCATTGCCAGCCAGTATGAAGTTCTTGGTAGGCAAGGTTTATTTGTATCGCACGGAAGGCGAGGCAAAGGATTGGGTTCGGGTCGGCGCGTATCCATTGGGAAAATAAATTCACAAACAAACCCCAGTCGTCCTTTAGACTTCTGGGGCTTTTTTATTTATAAAATTTGTAAAAATCTTAAAATTTAGTTAAAGTGAAGCCATAATAGCGGTTCTAACATTTCCCAAAGCCCACAGCAAAATATTGACAATATACATTATTTGATTTATACTCTTTTTAGTTCTATATACCAACAAACTCGTAGGCAGCTATGCCTTAAAATAGCGGGAGAATTTGCAATGAGATGGATTGATGAATTTGAATTTGCAGTTTTTCTCAAACCGAAACTTGGCGATTTATATGAACGAGCTTTCACTATTTTCAAAAATTATAGTGGTAAATTAGCATTTGATGTGACCAATCTTTTACTTCTTGCTGCGGATAGAAACAAGGTGGATGAGGTGCTTTCTATGTTTGAGAAGCACTATCACGAATTTCTTCGGTTTAAAAACCTAGAAGAACTAGAAATTTTAACGCCTACTGCAACTTCAGAAATGTTAC